>QWCK01005874.1_pt1 | contig 10790 bp, 10 predicted proteins | sample 1972571 | NCBI WGS metagenome assembly QWCK01 (sample SAMN09866710, study PRJNA288562) | Human gut metagenome isolate term2_stool, whole genome shotgun sequencing... | isolation source: gut | host: Homo sapiens | place: USA: California | reverse complement strand
GAAACAGGATATCCTGTTTCCATCGAGAACACTTTTTTTAATCCCTTGCGACCCCAATTTTGAAACAAATATGAGGTTTGTTTTTTTGACAACCACCCCTCTAAATTTCGGTTATTTGAAAACACCATCCTCTCCGCTCTGAAATTCGAGAAATTTGCGAAATTCGTAGTTCCCTAACAATCAGTAAATTATCAAAGTGCCTTTCGTGGCATCCGTTTCAACATCTGCGATTGACTATCGAATCGCAGTACGGTTAAAGCTTATTCATCCTTTGATTGAGCCTTCGCCGCATGGCCTTCAAGTCCAAGTCGCATCATCATTGCGTATCAATCACAACACACTTGAGGTTTTTCACTCATCCAGGTCGGTTTTTACCGCAGAAACATGGCGCATTTTTCGCTGGATGACCTGAAAGCGATCACCGGTTTTTTATCATACGATTTTACATTTTTGAGGAGCAGCAGGAAGAATGAAGAGTTAAGAGTTAAGAATCAACGCGCAGCCTAATTATGAATTGTGAATTATGAATTTTGAATTATAACCTCCTTCTCGGCTTCGCCGAATCTTAGAATATCTGGAGAATATCTTTTCATGGACAAAGAGCTCATCGCAGAAAATCTTTACGTTTGCTGCGCAAACAATATAAGAATATCTGCAAAACCTCAGCGCGCAGCCAATTATGAATTATGAATTGTGACGAGTTGATGAGCTTGCGAATAATTATGAATTAGCAACGCGTTAGCCTAATTATGAATTATGAATTTTGAATTTTGAATTACACTATAGGTTAAATGAACGAAAAAAACAGGGAAAAGTTTTGTTGGGTCAATACTTTGGCGTATTTTTGTACCGAATTATGAAAATTAATCAGGGAATGCATCAAATAGGACTTACACAGGTATTTGCACGCAGACAACATGATGCACATGTTGGCGTGGTAGCGTTAGGAGACGTTACTACCTCCCCCTGTTTCTTATCTTTCGTTTACAAAACATGTTCCGCGCACTGCCCTTTACCCTTTTGGTGGGCATAAATTCGTACACATGACTTATGCTGTAAGTCATGTGTAGCATCGTGAGCGCACTATTCAACTGTATAAAATACAAACACACAATAATTATTTAATTTATGAGAAAAGAATACAACAACAAGACGAAGCTTCGCAGCGCATGGTTTGCGCTTGTGTTGCTGATGATAACGGCTCTGCCTATCACCGCACAGACCGCGGGCGACAAGTTCCAAGTCGGACAACTGTGGTATGAGGTGGTGGATGCCACGGCCAATACTGTGAAAGTGACATACGCAAACTCAAATGCTGCAACGGCGGAAGCAAGGCAGCAGGAGTTAATTGATGAAACGACAAACATCCCTGACCAGTGGAAAGGCTACAACGGTACGCTGAAGACTAATGCTGTGGACAAGAATGGCAAAAAAGTTGAAACAATGGAAGACGAACTTGCGTATGAAGTGGCTACTGGACAGATTTACACCATAACTATTCCAGATAAGGTCAACTATAATGGCAAGGACTGGACAGTCACAGCCATCGGATCCAATGCATTCATCAATGAAAGAAGAATCAGAAAAATGGAACTTCCTGAAACGATAGAAGCCATTGAAGATGCTGCCTTTTATCAATGCAGTGTCACGTTGTTGAATTTTCCGAAAGGTCTGAAGTACATTGGTTGGGGTGCCTTCTATAAGAGCAATTTGGCACCTTTCTACCTTAAAGAATATAAAGGTAGAAACCCCAGCAAAAAAGGGACATGGGAGAGAAAACCTGGTACAGCGGTTGATATTCCAGGCTCAACTGCCATAGGTCCCCAAGCCTTTGAGGGAAGCTTTTCAACGTCAAAGTTTAAGTGCCCGAATATAACTTTCGTGGGATATCAGGCTTTCAAGGGTGCCAAAATTGATATAACAACAGCCATCCCTGCAACAGCGAAGATTGGCGAACAGCCCGAAGATAACAAAATTAAGGCGATGTATAAGAACCTGCCCGCAGGCACAGACCAGCGGTCGGGCGTGGAATCCTTTGCGGAATTCAGCGGCAGTGTAAGTTTGGCTGAAGGTCCAACAACCATCCCAACAGGCATGTTTGAAAAAGCCTTTACCAACTTAGCTAATTTTTTCATTCCCCTTTCTGTGGTGAATTCCATAGACGAAAGAGCTTTCTCAAATGCTGGTATTCTTAGTTTCAACGCCTTGTCTGAAGTAAAGAAGATTGGTGCAAGGGCTTTCGAAAATGGCGTTATGTCAGGTGATTTTGTAATTGGAGACCAAGTTGAGGAAGTAGGCGATGGTGCCTTTGCGGGAAATACCAAATTGGAAGCATTTATCTTGAAGGGTAGTGCTAACTGCAAGATTGGTGTAAAAATTCTTGAAGGTTGCCCCAACTTGGAATATGTAGACTTGCGCAATGTAAAAAATGAAGATTTTAAAAAGAACCTGAAGAATTTGTCGCGTGAATTTAATTCGCATACAATCACATCAGGTTTGCCTACCCACACTCTCGTGTTTCTTCCTGAAGCAACGGACATCACCATTGCGGATGGTCAGGACGTGAACTTTGTCAAGAGCGACGGTACATGTACCAAGCTGAGCTTGCAGGATGGCATGGAATACGAGTTTCTTTGTGACATCAAAGCCAATCAAGCAGTTTACAACAGATGCAACATGACCATTAACAACACAACCATAGATCGTGGTTACAACACCGCATTAGCAGTTGCTCGTTATGAAGGAGATAATTCTCTAACCTCCTACCGCGACTTTTCTAAGTTTGCTGATGGCAAGCACTGCTTCACCATATTCTTGCCGTACGCCGCGACACTGCCAGAAGGTATACGCGCATACAAGTTGGATTATAAATACTCGAAAAAGTATTTCACAGATGGTCAATATTTTCCTGAACAACCAGAATACCCTTATGGTTGGCCATCGGATACAGAATTCTATGTCTTCAATTCAATACCTGACGGCAGCACGCTCGAGGCAAACAAGCCTTATCTCCTGCGTATCACCGATGGAAACAGCCACACCTACGAGAAATTTACGGCCAACAATGTGGAAATAGCTAAGTCACCTGAAAAGTTTGACATAGTCAATGGAGGACGCTTAAAGCCCGTTGGCTTCCCCGCCACGTCGTCTGAGCAGTCTTACAGCTTCCAAGGCAGCACCGAAAAGATTCCTGCTGAGGCTTATGGTCATGATAGGCCTTATGTGCTGAACATAGTGAAGAAGCATACCATTGAAGGACTAAATAAGGAAATCGATGTATGGAGGCAAATGAAATATGAAAATAAGGGATCAAATATACAAAATCCCAGCATACCGCCATTCCGTGGTTTTGTTAATCTTTTGCCGGGTGCTTCAGGCGCCAAGCGGTTCATGGTACTCTCGGAAGGGGAGACGACGGGCATTAGCAGTGTGACAGAAAATGCCGATGCACAGCAAGGCGCACAGCGCATATACACCATTGACGGACGCTATGTAGGCACCGACTTCGACAGTCTGCCATCGGGCATGTATATCATGAAGGGTAAGAAAACATTAAAGACGAAATAAAGATGAACACTAAAGATAAAAATATAAACAGCACAGCTGGCGACAGGCGCACCTACCTGTCGCCATGCGTCCAAATCATCAAAATGGAAACAACTAACCCCTTAGCGGAAAGTCTCGAAATACCAATAGACACTCCCGGTGCCACTGATGCCAATGGAAAGCGGTGGCAGGGCGACGACTTGGACTCATGGGACGAAGATGACACCTGGGATGACACAGAACCATTTGCTACCTATAGGTGGTAAAGCCCGCGGGCGGAAGCCATGAAAAAAAAGTTTGGGAGGGAAACTGATTGTTTCCCTCCCAAACTTTTTTTTAATTCATAATTCATAATTCACAATTCACAATTTGGCTGCGCGTTGCTAATTCATAATTCATAATTGGCTGCGCGCTGATTCTTCCCTCTTCACTTTTAACTCTTATCTCTTATCTCTTCATTCTTCACTCTTCACTTTCCCAATCGCTGCTATCTATAATCATTAAGGCCGGGGGTTGTAATTTTGATTGTAAAGTAAGGCGGCGGGCAGGCGGAGCGGGAGGGTGACGGGTTGGTTTTTCGATATTAAGCATAGGATGAAAGTGGACGTAACGGCTTGATAGCGGGGAGGAGAGCGCGTTGGCGCGTAGGTGCGCGCGGTGGGTCATGCGCCAAGGCAGAATGGACGTGGGGGAGGGGAAGGGCGCTTCCCGGGATAGGGGCTTTGGCGATTGCAGGTATAGGAACATTGCGTAGCCAAAGCGAGGAGAGGTGAGACGACTGGCGTAACTTTGCAGTGTCAAAACAATAAAAATTAAATTCAAAGTTACTATGGGAAGTCAAGCCGTTATTTGGAGTGCAGTGGTCATTTTTCTTTTTGTGTTGTTCATTTTGCGTGAGGCTGTGAAAATGCGCAAGCACGCAGGCAACAAAAAGATTTTTGAGATCTCCGATGAGAATGATATGTATGACTGGGAAGACTAATCGTATGCCGGTGAACACCTTGAATCCTGTTCATGCGTGCCTGTTTTTGGCCGATTACGCAGCCTGGCTCTATGGCTGCGGGGCCACATGCACACGTATTGAGAAAAACGTGAACCGTATGGTGGGGGCGTGGAATCTGAATCTCGAACTGATGATCATGCCGGGAAGTATTCATCTCACCCATTCTGACGCTAATACGGGTCAGGCGCAGGTATATATTAAAAAGGTGCCACATACGGGTATCAGTTTCTACAAAAACACACAACTGAGCAAGCTGAGTTGGAACATCGCCGATGGGCGGGTGACCCAGGAGGAGGCACAGCGCGAGTTTGACCGTATCATCTCGGCGCCGCCCACCAACAAATGGCTCGTGTTGTTGCTGGCCTCGCTGGCCAACATGTCGTTCTGCCGACTGTTTGGAGGCGACGGGGTGGCCATGGCCGTTGTGTTTGTGGCCACGTTTGCGGGCTTTCGTTTCAAGCAAGTGCTGCTCGACGAGCACATCGACGATAAGGTGGTGTTTATCCTGTGTGCCTTTTTCTCAGCGGTGATTGGTGCGGCAGGCTATGTGTTCGACTTAGGTTCCACACCCGAGGTGGCTCTGGGCACGTCGGTGCTTTATCTCATTCCGGGCATCCCCTATATCAACAGCATCAGCGATATGATTCGAGGACAGTATCTCGTGTCCTTCAGCCGATTTATGAATGCCATGATACTGACATTCTGTCTGTCCGTGGGACTGGCTGCGGGCATCCTGTTGATGAATCTCCGCATGTTTTAAATGCGGCTGTTGGCAGTCAGGCAAGAGGCCGTGTGAGAATCATCGCGGCGACAATTTTAAAAAGAAGTGTTATTATCATGATGTTTTTTCTTTGTATTTTACAGGATGCTTTCTTTGGCGCGTTGGCCGGTATAGGTTTTGCGAGCATCAGCAATCCGCCACGCAACGCCTATCCCTATTGCGCACTCATATCCGGCACGGGGCATGGGGTGAGATATGTTCTGATGAACAATGGCTATCACCAGGAGAGCCTGATTGTTGCCAGTTTTGTGGCAGCATTGGTCATCGGTTTTATGGCCGTAGGGTTGGCCAATAAGGCCAAGTGCCCGCCCGAAACCTTTTCGTTTCCTTCGTTGCTCCCCATGATTCCCGGGATGTATGCCTATCGCACGGTGGAAGGAATGGTGATGTGTTTGTCTACGCAGGACGAGGAGTTATTCAACCATTATTTGTACCTTTGCACATCCAATGGGTTCACCTGTGTGTTTGATATTCTCGGAATGGTGCTGGGCGTCACCTTGCCCATCTTTATTCTCAACAGAGTGTCTTACCGCGTGACCCGCAATATGTATTGATGACGGTTGGGACTATGGAATTAAGGCAGATCAGGTATTTTCTTAAATTGGCAGAGCTTCTGAACTTTTCGGAAGCTTCGAAGGCATTGTTTATTACCCAGAGTACACTTTCGCAGCAAATCAGGCAGTTGGAGCAGGAATTTGATACCGTGCTGTTCGACCGGAACAGTCATGGAGTATCGCTCACCGAGGCCGGGATGCAGCTGCGCCGCTATGCGCGATGCGTGGTGAACGAAGCCGACGCCTGCGTGCAGAAAATGGAAGATTTGAAAAACATGCTGGCCGGCGAGCTCAACATTGGCGTGACGTTCTCCTTCAGTCCGTTGCTCACCGAAACCGTACTGGAGTTTATGAAGCGCTATCCCAACGTGAGGCTGAACGTGTATTACAAGACGATGGGCGAGCTGATGGACATGCTACAGCAGCGGGAGGTGGACTTTGTGCTCGCGTTCAAGCCAACGGTCATGAACGACAAGATCGAGAGTCACGTCTTGTTTGGTAACCGGCTGTCGGTGGTGGTGAGCGACACCCATCCGCTGGCCAAGCGGAAGTCGATCACAACCGATGACCTGATGATGTATGACCTGGCCCTTCCGGCGCGTGGATTGCAGGCCCGCAACACGTTTGACGAAACGATAGGCATGGCCGGGCACCCCAAGGTGAGAATCGAGTTGAACGATGTGAGCATCTTGTTGAAGCTCGTTAGGCAGAGTAAGCTCATCACCGTGCTGGCCGAGGCCTCCATCCACGACGAGGACGGACTGGTGGCCATACCCATACAGATTGCCAACGATGGCATGGAAGGATGTATCCACCAGCTCAGGCAGGCCTATGTGAAGAACTCCGCCCGCGAGTTTTATCGCCTTTTAAGTCAGTCGAGAGCCATCCTGAAGTATTCCTCGTTGGTCAACCTGCTGTGAGGAATGCAATTGCACAGCTACGGTGCGATTCAAGAGAAAATGCGGAAATCGGGAAATAATTTTGGATTGTCATGATATTGTGTTAATTTTGCAACCATTCAAACCGTATCATTTGTTTGTAAACAAGGAATAAGAATGGGAATATTATCAAAATTATTCAGAAATAAATCGCAGGAAGAAAAGACCGGTGGCATGCAAGACTACATGACCTTGGTGCGTGTATACTTCCAGGCTGCGCTTGCCGCCCGACTGGGCATTACCAACCTGGCTATGCTGCCCGACCTCAGGATGTTCAAGACCACACTGCGCGTGCCCACCCGCAACAACAAGCTCGGCGTGGGGGAGATGGCACATTGCAAGAAGATGATGAAGGAAATCTATGCTTGCGACGACAATTTTTTTAAAGAGATAGACCAGAGTGTGCGCAAGAACTGCAAGAAGATAACCGACGCTCAGGTTTACCTGATACAGTTTCAGAATTTTTCGCAGGAATTGATGATGGTTATCAGCAACCTCATGAAGTTCAAGTTGCGCATACCTTCCATTTTCAAGAAGGCCCTATACACCATGACGGAGAAGACCGTGGACGACATCTTTACGAAAAACAACTTCAGCGATGCGGGTGTCATCAAGTCGGTGATGGGCATTCGCAAGTATAACCAGCGGTTGGGTTTCTCCCAAAAGTGGATCACCGACTTTGTTTATCAGGTGATGCTTTTGGCCAAAAAGGAGCCCCGTGCCGGTCAATAACGTCGGTCGTCAGGACGAGGATGCCCGCGCAAGCGTAGCAGGCGGGTTATCCCGATTTGAATCCTGATGACGCTCATCATTCCTTTAAAAAATAGGGTCTGTCCTTTGCTGTTAGACGGATTTGCATTATCTTTGCAGAAATCAAGCCTTGCCTGAGCAAATCAAGTTGACTTGTAGGCTTTTGGCATGTGCTGTTTTGACAGATAAATATCATGTAGATGACAATATCGGAATTCTTTGGCAAGTTCAGGAATTGGTCGCTGTGGGGCAATCTGATGGCCATGGCGCTCACGGTGCTGCTGCTTGTCGTGGGAGCCAAGTACGGTTTGGACCTCTATACCCATCATGGCGAGTCGATAGCCATCCCGAAACTTTTGCACAAGAATATTGCCGGAGCGGAGCGAATCGCAGACCATCTTCGTTTAAGAATAGAGGTTGCCGACACGGGTTACGTGAGGGAGTTGCCTCCGGGATGCGTGCTCGAGCAGTCACCCGCGGCAGGAGAACGCGTGAAATCGGGGCACGTTATCTATGTGACCATCAATGCCACGGAGTCGCCTACCATCAAGTTACCCGATATTGTAGACAACAGTTCGATGCGCGAAGCCATGGCCAAACTCACGGCCATGGGATTCAAGTTGAACGCTCCCCAGTTCGTAACGGGTGAGAAAGACTGGGTGTACGGCGTGCTGATGAATGGCAAGCACGTGGTGTATGGCGACCGTATTCCCGTGGATGCCAAGCTGACGATCCAGGTGGGCAATGGTATTCGTGATGCCAGTGATTCGGTGAACTATGTCGACCCGGTTTATCCCTTTGAAGATGATTTTGTCGAGAGCAACGAGGCAGATGGTTTCGAGGAGGTAACCGAGTCGCCGACCGAGCGTGAGAAGACACCCTACGAGACGACTTCGCCGAATGCGAGGGAGGCCAAGCCGCATGCAGAGACAGCTCAACCCAAAGCTACGAGACCCAGCCCAAATCCTGTGCCTAAATCCGAAACAACCCAACCATGACAGACGCAGCAGAAGAACTTGACTTCTTCGGTGAAGATGAAGACTTGGAGAACGACACGCTGGAGCGTGCTCCTGTCGATGGTCAGCTCTATGAGCACTGGAAAGTGCAGGTGGATGCTGGTCAGGCTCCGCTGCGCATAGACAAGTTTCTGGCTGAGCGAATGCAGCATTCCAGTCGCAACCGCATACAGACGGCTGCCGATGCAGGGTGTATTTTTGTGAACGACAGGCCCGTGAAGAGCAACTATAAAGTTCGTCCGCTTGATGTCATCACCCTCATGCTTGGTCGCCCGAAGCACGATTCAACGATCCACGCCGAAGATATCCCACTCGACATTGTCTATGAGGACCGTGATCTCATGGTGGTAAACAAAAAAGCGGGCATGGTGGTGCATCCCGGAGCAGGCAACTTTAACGGTACGCTGATCAATGCCGTGGCCTGGCATCTGCGCGATTTGGACACCTTTGATCCCAACGATCCCAATGTGGGATTGGTGCATCGCATTGACAAGGACACCAGTGGGCTGCTCGTCGTGGCCAAGACTGCCGATGCGAAGACCGCATTGGGCAAGCAGTTCTACAACAAGACCACACACCGCTCCTACCATGCATTGGTATGGGGTAACCCTGTGGCCGACGAGGGAAGAATCGAGGGCAATATCGGTCGTGACCCCAAAGATCGGCTGCGCATGAAGGTGTTTCCCCCGGATTCGGGCATTGGCAAGGCGGCCGTCACCCATTATCGGGTGCTGGAGCGGTTCGGATATGTGACCCTTGTGCAATGCGTGCTCGAAACGGGGCGCACGCATCAGATTCGCGCCCACATGAAACACATGGGCCATCCGCTGTTCTGCGATGAGCGATATGGGGGCTGCGAGATCTTGCGCGGGCAGCGCAGCACCACGTACAAGGCCTTTGTCCAGAATTGTTTCAAGCTCTGTCCGCGCCAGGCTTTGCATGCCAAGACACTCGGCTTTGTACACCCCCGCACGGGCGAACAGATGGATTTCGACTCGGAATGGCCTGCCGATTTCGCGGCATTGATAAGTAAATGGAGAACCTATGTCAAGGGAACGACACAGGACACCTTTGCAGGATGAATGTCCTGATACATGAATATGACCCAAAAGAACAAAACGCTATAACTTATGAAAGATTTAAAGAGAAACATTGCCATCGTTTGTGGCGGCGACTCCCCAGAACATGATGTCTCCATTCGCTCTGCACAGGGACTCTATTCCTTTTTTGACAAGGAGCGCTACAACATCTATATTGTCGATGTGAGAGGGCAGGACTGGCACGTGGCCTTCGATGATGGTGATATAGCCAAGATAGATCGCAACGACTTTTCGTTCATCGGACAGGACGGCAAGGCTGTCGTGTTTGACTATGCCTACATCACCATCCACGGCACGCCGGGCGAGAACGGCATCATGCAGGGATATTTCGACCTGATCCATCTGCCCTATTCCACAAGCGGAGTCCTCGTGGAGTCGATGACATTCGATAAGTATGTGCTGAACAACTACCTTCGTGCATTCGGTGTGAACGTGGCCGACAGCATCCTACTTCGGCGCGACGAGGCCTACGACGAGGCTGCCGTGGAGGCTCGGTTGGGCATGCCCGTCTTTGTCAAGCCGTCTGCCAATGGGTCGAGTTTCGGCGTTTCCAAGGTGAAATGTGCCGACCAACTGGCTCCGGCACTGCGCACGGCTTTCATGGAAAGTGATGAGGTGATGATCGAAGGCTTTCTCGAGGGAACCGAAATCTCGGTGGGATGCTATAAGACACGGGAGAAATCCGTGGTATTTCCGGCTACTGAGGTGGTGACAAAGAACGAATTTTTTGACTACGATGCCAAATATAATGGGCAGGTGAAGGAGATAACCCCAGCGCGCCTGTCACCGGAAACCACCAAGAAAGTGGCTGAGGAGACCAGTCGCATCTACGACATCCTGCGCTGCAACGGCATCATCCGCATTGATTACATTATATCAAAGGATGATGATGGCAACGACAAGATCAACATGTTGGAAATCAACACCACGCCGGGCATGACCGAAACGAGCTTTATTCCGCAGCAGGTGCGTGCCGCAGGGCTTGACATCAAGGATGTGTTGAGCGACATCGTGGAGAATCAGTTTGATTGATCTATTGTTTAATGAATCAAGAATCATGTTTAATTGGCCACGCGGTGTGACCATCGGTGCATGGTGGGTA
>QWCK01005872.1_pt1 | contig 10796 bp, 7 predicted proteins | sample 1972571 | NCBI WGS metagenome assembly QWCK01 (sample SAMN09866710, study PRJNA288562) | Human gut metagenome isolate term2_stool, whole genome shotgun sequencing... | isolation source: gut | host: Homo sapiens | place: USA: California | reverse complement strand
ATCTTTTGTACGGCTGCTCCCAAAAAGAAACGAATGCCCTGCTTCTCCATCATCTTGCGCAATCTACGCGCAATTTCTGAATCCATCGTGGGCAGACATTCTTTCATGAATTCCACAACGCTGACCTGGCATCCAAAACTTGAGAACACGGAGGCCATCTCCATTCCGATGACACCTGCGCCCACAATGCAAAGACTCGAGGGCAAGGTTTCGCAGGCAAGGAGTTCTTCGGAGGTTACCACGTGTTGGCTCATCGGTTGGCCGTCGCTTCCGAGTCCGGGAATGGGAGGTAGCTTGGCGGTGGAGCCTGTGGCAATGATGATATGGTCGGCTTCGATTTCTTCATCTCCCACGACCACGGAGTGCTTGCTTCTGAAAGCGGCTTTTCCCTGAATCAAGGTAATGCCCGGCTGGTGCATCAAGGCTTCCACGCCCTGCCTGAGATTACTGACGATGCCATCTTTTCTTTGAACAGCTGCTTGGAACAGGGCCTGACCATTGTCCTTTCCAAGTGCATTCTCAGCATCGTGCACGAGGGCTTTGGTAGGGATGCACCCACTGTTCAGGCACGTTCCTCCGACATCATTCTTTTCGATGACAACTACCTGCAGCCCTTGACGTGCAGCATATACGGCAGTCTCGTAGCCCCCGGGGCCGCTGCCGATAATAATAAGGTCTGTTTTCATGATTCTTCTGGGAATATGAGAATGGGATGTCGTGCAGCCTGCACATCGTCTACTCTCGAAATAGGCGTATTGTGCGGTGCTGACTTCACCAGTTCAGGCTGCTCTGCTGCCTCGCGGGCAATCCGGTGCATAACCTCAACAAACTTGTCTATACTTTCCAAGCTCTCGTTTTCGGTGGGTTCAATCATCATGGCCTCATGGAACAGCAATGGGAAGTAGATGGTTGGGGCGTGATAACCAAAGTCGAGTAATCGCTTGGCAATGTCCATCGTGGTTACTCCGGTGGACTTATCACGTAGTCCGTTGAATACAAACTCATGTTTGGAAAGTCCCTTAATGGGCAGTTCATAATGATCCTTGAGTTGCTCTTTGATGTAGGTGGCATTGAGCGTAGCCAATGGACCGACGTTTTTGATATTCTCCTTGCCCAAGGACAGAATATAGCTCAATGCCCGAAGCTCTACCAGGAAGTTGCCGTGATAGGGATTCACTGTAGGGAAGAAAGGCTGCAACCCCTCGCGCACGCCTACCGGACCACTGCCCGGTCCTCCTCCGCCATGAGGTGTGGAGAACGTTTTATGCAAGTTGAGATGTACCACGTCAAATCCCATGTCGCCCGGTCTGCATACGCCAAGCAGTGGGTTCAGGTTAGCTCCATCATAATACATCAAGCCACCGCAATTGTGAACCCGCTCTACAATGTCTGTGATATCATGCTCAAAGAGTCCAAGCGTGTTTGGATTAGTCATCATCATGGCAGCAACCGAGTCGTCGAGTTTGGCGGACAGGTCGTCTATGTCTATCGTCCCGTCAGGTTTGCTCTTCACTTCGACCACCTCCAGTCCGCATACTGCTGCCGAGGCGGGGTTGGTGCCATGTGCCGAGTCGGGCACGATAACCTTTGTTCGTTTGCTGTCTCCACGGCTTTCATGATAACCACGGATAATCATCAGGCCCGTTAATTCGCCATGAGCACCGGCGCATGGTTTCAACGTGAAGTCTGCCATACCCGTAATTTCCGACAGAACTTTGCGCAACGTCTTGCTCACAGCTACCGCCCCGCACGTAGTTTCTTCCGGTTGCAGAGGGTGTAGATTTAGGAAGTGACGACTCCCCGCTATCTCGTCATTGATTTTAGGATTGTATTTCATTGTACATGATCCTAAGGGATATAAGCCGTTGTCCACGCCAAAGTTGTTGCCACTGTGATTGGTATAATGGCGCACCACAGTCAACTCGTCACATTCGGGCAATTCGGCCTCATGCTCCCTGCAGACTGATTGGGGTAGAGCATGGTGTGGGAACTCATTCTTGGGCAGACTGTAGCCCTCTCGTCCGGCTTTGCTGAGTTCAAAGATAAGATTGTGATAAAATTTGTTATTCATAACGGTCTCCTTTCTTATTTAATCAAACTCAACAGTCTGTCAGCTTCATCCTTCGTTCGCTGCTCAGTCATGGCCAACATCAAAGTGTCGTCGGATATTTTCACTCCACCAAAAAAGCCATTCTCAAGCCATAGCTGTTGGAGGGCATCAAGGTCTCCGTCATACTTCACGCAAAATTCATTCAGGAACGCTCTGCCTGGGAAAGCATCGTGAAACCTCCCCGTAGCCAGCAGCGCGTCGTGCAAATAGTGTGCTCCGTCGCATCCCATCTGTGCAGCATGCCGTAGGCCTTTCTTACCCATAAGAGCCATATAGAGCGTAACCCAAAGTGTCATCAGCCCCTGGTTGGAGCAGATGTTAGACGTTGCTTTTTCGCGTCGGATATGCTGTTCGCGGGCTTGCAATGTGAGAACAAACACACGCTGGCCGTCCTGATCAGTGGTCTGACCTACAATCCTGCCAGGCATCTTGCGCATGTGTTTCTCTAATGTACACATGTATCCAAGATAAGGGCCACCCCAAGCCATCGGTATTCCAAGACTTTGGGCTTCGCCAACGGCGATGTCGGCACCCCATTCGCCAGGTGATTTGAGCAAGGCGAGGTCGGCTGCAATACTGTTAATGATGAAGAGTGCCTTCTTGTCGTGACACATATCGGCAACCCCCGAGAAGTCTTCGATAATACCATAATAGTTGGGTTGCTGCACGATCACGCCGGCCACACCGCCTTGTGCGAGCATGTCGGGCAATGTGGAGAAGTCGGTTGCACCGTTGTTTTGAGGAATCATCTCTATTCCCACACCCTGAAAATGAGCATATGTTTTGACCACTTCCAACACCTTGGGGTCTATCGTCTCAGATATCAGCACGCGGTCAGACTTCCTTACACTGGCATGTGCCATCATTGCAGCTTCGGCCGTGGCCGTTGAACCATCATACATCGAGGCGTTAGAAACCTGCATACCGGTAAGGCGTGCCATCATCGTCTGGTACTCGAAGATATAGTGTAATGTGCCTTGGGACACCTCTGCCTGATAGGGCGTATAGCTTGTCAAGTATTCTGAACGGCTTGTGATTTGAGGAATCACTGACGGCACATAATGGTCGTACACTCCTGCTCCGGCAAAACATATTTTTTGTTGATTCTCAGAGCCGAGTTCCTCAAAATAGTGCCGTATCTCCATTTCGCTCTTTGCCTCAGGAAGATGGTAGTCTCCTTTTAGCCTCACATCCTTTGGAACATCTGCATAGAGATCGTCCAAGGACTTCATTCCGATAACATCCAGCATGTGCTGGATGTCGTCAGTGGTATGTGGGAAATATTTAAACATGGTTCCGCGTCGTTTATCTCATGCGTGTTACTTACTTGACAGAAGCCAGATACTCTTCTTCGCTCATTAGGTCATCTAACTCAGAGGCATCTGAAAGCTTCACTTTGATAATCCAGTTTGCATTCGCATCTTTGTTGATTAACTCGGGTTCATCTTCCAGAGCCTCATTCACTTCAACAACAGTGCCGCTCACCGGGCTCATCAAGTCACTGGCAGCCTTCACGCTCTCCACGGCTCCGAAGTCCTCGCCAGCCGTTATTTCGTCATCCACATCAGGCAGGTCTACATATACAATGTTACCCAAAGCCTTCTGTGCATAATCTGTAATACCAATATAACCAAATTCGCCTTCTACGCGAACATATTCATGGGAATCGCAATAATAAGTCATAATCTTTAATTTTATTTTTTGTAATGTTTATCATAGAATTTCTTTTTGACAATGGTGCCGGGGAACAATTTCTTTCGAATCTGCACTTCCACCTTGTCGCCCAACTTCAGGCTGGCATCAACCAGAGCCACCGCACAGCTTTTGTCCACGGAGATGAGTCGGTAGCCGGTGGTTACCTCGCCCACTTCCTTGCCGTCCTTCAGCACCTTGTAGCCATGGCGCGGCACAGCACGGTCTTCCATTTCAATGCCGCGAAGCCGCATCGCAGGTCCTTCTTCCTTTTGCTTGGCCACAGCCTCTTTCCCAATAAACTCAGGTTTATCGAACTTGCAAAACATGCTTAGACCAGCCATCACGGGTGAGATCTTGTCCGACAACTCGTCACCATAAAGTGGCAACCCGACCTCAAAGCGAAGCGTGTCGCGGCATCCCAAGCCACAAGGCACACATTGTCCGCTTGCCATGAGCTTGTCCCATTGTTCCACGATAAAGTCATGAGAGCCGTAAATCTCAAAACCGTCCTCGCCCGTATAGCCTGTTCGGCTGATAATGATCTCCTCCTGGCCAGTGTCAATCGTCTTTGCAGTATAAAACTTCAAGTCACTGCAATCCCAGCCAAGCACCTCGGCCAGCACCTTTTCCGACTCTGGGCCTTGTACAGCCAGTTGTCCGTAGCGTTCCGAAGCATGGTCTATCTCAACGTCGAATCCCTCCTTGTTGCTCATCATCCACTCCACATCTTTATCAATATTGGCTGCGTTAATGACAACAAAGAACTCCTGGTCGCCCATTTTGTAGACCAACAAATCGTCCACCGTGCCTCCATCGGGATAGAGCATCATACCATAGTATATCTGGTGGATGGGCGCCCCAGTCACATCGTTGGTAAAAATATGGTTGATATACCTCTCTGCATCTTTTCCCCTGACAAAGACTTCACCCATATGGGATACATCGAAAACACCGCAATGCTGCCGAACAGCATTGTGCTCTTCAATAATGGAAGTGTATTGTATGGGCATATCAAAGCCACCAAAAGGTTGAATGAGCGCACCCAATTTGGTGTGTCGCTCATAAAGGCAAGTTCGTTTGTTCATCGGCCTATATTATATTGTTGTTAGTTCTTGAATGTATCGGCATTCTTCGTCTGCAAACTTAACTAATTATTTTGAATTAATGGATTTATTATGCAAAAAATATAGGCTTGATAAACTAAAAATAACACAGCAAATGCGTGTGTCAAAAGCTATTGTCCTGACGTTTTGCCTTCAAAAGAAGCCACAGGGGTCAATATCCTTTAACACACGCATTAAAATGCTTGCAAAATGCTTGCTGAAGCCCGATTATTCTTGCATTAGGAAACTCTTGAACGAGTCGAAACTGCTGTCCGTTTCCACACTCTGCTTCTTGCCTTTCATAAAATTTTGGAGCCGTTGCGGAATGACTATATCTATGCCGAGAATATCGTCCACCTTTTCCTTGAACTTGGCCGGATGTGCGGTTTCAAGAAACACACCCACCTCGTCATTCCCGAGTTGTTCCTTCAGGGCTTGATAGCCACATGCCCCATGGGGGTCGAGCACGTAGTCCGTGGAGGTGTAGCAAGCCCTCATCGTTTCCCGGATGCGCGAATCAGGATAGGTTGCCCCACTGATATCCGCCTTAATCCTTTCCCAGCTGTTATTGTAGAGCGAAAGTATTCTGGCAAAATTGCTCGGGTCACCCACGTCCATGGCATTGGCCAGCGTTTGTTTACTGGGTTTTGGCTGATACGCTCCGGTTTGTAAATAATTGTAAAACACATCATTGGCATTGTTCGATGCAATGAAATGTTTAATGGGTAGTCCCATTCTTGCGGCAAAGAGTCCGGCAGTGATATTACCGAAGTTCCCACTTGGCACGCAAACCACGAGATTGCTCTTCCCATCCTTTGCAAAGCATAATTGTCCGGATCTCTTGAGTTGTGCGTAAGCATTGAAATAATAGAAAGCCTGTGGCAGGAAGCGTGCAACGTTGATAGAGTTGGCCGATGTCAATGCCATGTGTTGGTTCAGCTCCGAATCCATAAAGGCACTCTTCACCAAGGCCTGGCAATCGTCAAACACGCCGTCTACCTCCAAAGCCGTGATGTTCTGCCCCAGCGTAGTGAACTGGCTTTCCTGTATCTTGCTTACCTTTCCCTTGGGATACAACACATAGACATGAATGCCGTCCACACCGAGGAAACCGTTGGCCACAGCCGACCCCGTGTCGCCCGAAGTTGCTACCAAGACGTTGACGCGGTTGTTGCTGCGCCTGTCTTTCTTGATAAAATATTGGAGCAGACGAGCCATGAACCGCGCACCCACGTCTTTGAAAGCCAGCGTTGGCCCATGAAAGAGTTCGAGGGCGTAGATGCCGCGTTCCACAGGAACGACCGGAGTTTCAAAGGCCAATGTTTCGTCAACGATTTGCTTCAGCGACTGCTCGTCCACGTCATCGCCAAAGAAGGCTTTGGCCACTTCGAACGACATCTCCTGAAAGGTCATCTCGTCGATATGTTCATAAAAACTTGGGGGCAAAGCCTTGATTTTCTCGGGCATATAGAGTCCGCGATCGGGAGCCAGCCCGCGTTCCACAGCTTCACGGAGCGTGGCATCAGGAGCCTGATGGTTGGTGGAGAAATATTTCATGATACGTTTATTTTCATAAAGGAGTCCATAAATTCGTTGAGGCGGAGCAGACCGTACGACCCCGACACGCATGCCACCTCGTTGTATTGCTGCACGGCGTCCGGTTCTATACCCCGATGCCAGAATAGGAAGGGCACTGGTTCGCTGACATGTGTGCGCACTTCCACAGGCGTGGGATGGTCGGGCAATACGGCGATACACACCGTTTCGTCCCACGTTTTCACCTCATTATATATCGGATTCACAATACGCTGGTCAAGATATTCGATGGTGCGCAGCTTCAATTCCAGGTCACCATCGTGGCCGGCCTCGTCGCTCGCCTCCAAGTGAAGGTAAACAAAATCCTGCTTCTTCAGGGCTTTGAGCGCGGCCTCTGCCTTACCTTCATAGTTGGTGTCGGCCATACCCGTGGCGCCCGGCACCTTAATAATGTCTAACCCTGCATAGTGGCCTATGCCCCGAATCAGGTCGACGGCCGAGATAACCGAGCCGGTCCGCACCTGCGAATAGAGTTGCATCAGCGTCTGCATGTTCGGTCTGTAGCCTCCGCCCCAAGGCCAGATGCTGTTGGCCGGGCGCTCGCCCTTGCGCTCTTTTTCGCGGTTAAAAGGGTGACTGGCCAAGAGTTCTTGCGATTTCATAATCAAGTCGTTCAACAGGTCGGCCGTTTCCTGTCCCGACATTCGTGTTTCGCCCGTCGGTTTTCCGTCAGACCCCATGATAGGCTCATGCACATCCTCCCATCCCTTCTCGCTTTTCACGAGCAGGCTCTGCCATTCCTCGTTCGGATGGTCGTGGGGTGGGGCACACACCACGTGCTTGCTTGCCCGCTTGATAACCAGCAAGTGGCGGTATTGAATGCCGGTTACAAATCGTATCTGATCTGTCCCTAACTTGCTGTCGAGATATTTGATCAGCACATCCCCATTCTCCGTCGAGAGGTTTCCCCCGTTGTGTGTGAGAATCTTCCCGTTGCCCAGCGTGATGATGTTGCACCTCATCGCCAGGTCTTCCGGAGCCAAGTCATACCCGATGCTGGCAGCCTCAAGTGGGCCGCGCCCTTCATACACCTTGTTCAGGTCGTAGCCCAAGATGGCTGTGTTGGCCACCTCTGAGCCGGGGTGAAAACCCTCGGGAATGGTCATCAGTCGTCCGCAACGCCCTTCGCGGGCCAGCCGATCCATCCAGGGCGTGTCGGCAGCTTGCAACAGCGTCTTACCGCCGAGTCTATCGACAGCATGGTCGGCCATGCCGTCTCCTAAAATAATAATATGTTTCATGTCTTGTCTATCAATCGGAGATGGCTTAAACGTTGGCAATACTCATAATGTTGGCAAACACACCGGCCGCCGTCACACTTGCCCCGGCGCCATAGCCCTGTATCTGCATGGGGTATTCCTTGTAGCGTTCGGTGGTGAGCATCACGATGTTATTGCTCCCTTCCAAACGATAGAACGGATGGTTGCGATCCACGGCCCGCAGGGCCACGCTGGTCTTGCCGCCATCCATCGTGGCAACAAATCGCCACCGTTTGTCCTCGGCATCAAGCTTCCTCCTGCGCGCTTCGAAATCAGCATCGAGTTCGGGCAGTTTCTCCCAGAAATCGTCTACCGAACCCTTAAAATATTCGTCGGGTACAAACAGTGATTTCTCGACATCGTCTTGCTCCACGCGATACCCGGCCTCGCGCGTCAGAATCACTAACTTGCGAATCACGTCTACGCCACTCAGGTCAATGCGTGGGTCGGGTTCCGAATAGCCCTGCTCCTTGGCTCTTTTCACGGTTTCGGAGAAGGGAACTTGGGCCGACATCTCGTTAAAGATAAAGTTTAACGTACCGCTCAGAACTGCTTCTATTTTGAGTATTCTGTCACCCGAGTTTCTCAGGTCATTAATGGTTCCTATAATGGGCAGTCCGGCTCCAACATTGGTCTCGTAGAGAAATTTCACACCGCGTTTCAGTGCTGTGGATTTCAATTTCTCGTAGTTCTCGTAGGCCGAACTGGCAGCAATCTTGTTGGCCGTCACCACACTGATGTTGTGACTCAGGAACGACTGATAGAGGGCTGCGATTTCCCGCGACGCCGTGCAGTCTACAAAGACTGAATTGAAGATGTTCATCTTCAGGATTCTGTCACGTAGTTTCTCCGGACTGCTGGGCTCCGACAACTTCAGTTGCTCCCGATAGTTGTCGAGGTCTACACCGTCGCGCGAGAGGATGGCATTCTTGGAACTGGCTATGCCGACTACGTTGAGCTTCAGGCGCGAATGTTCCTTCAGTTCTTCATATTGCGACCGGATTTGCTCGATGAGTTTGCTGCCCACGGTGCCAATGCCACAGATAAACACGTTGAGGACATTGTATTCTGAAAGGAAGAACGAGTCGTGGAGCACGTTCAGCGATTTGCGCAGGTATTTCGAGTCGACGACAAACGAGATGTTGGTCTCTGAAGCTCCCTGTGCACACGCAATGACTGATATACCACTGCGCCCCAGGGTGCCAAACAGCTTGCCGGCTATGCCCGGCGTGTGCTTCATGTTCTCACCGACGATAGCGATGGTGGCCAAGTTACTCTCGGCATGCATGGGGAACATCGCACCATCTTCGATTTCGGTCTGAAACTCATGGTTCAACACCTTCACGGCATTGTCAGCATCCTCATCGCGCACACCGATGGAGGTAGAATTTTCCGATGAAGCCTGCGACACAAGGAACACGCTGATACCATTGTTGGCCAGCGCCGTGAAGATGCGTCGGTTCACTCCAATCACACCAACCATCGAAAGTCCCGACACCGTGATGAGCGTCGTGCCCTTGATGCTCGATATACCCTTGATGGCCTTGCGGTCGTTCTCCACCTTGTCCTTGATGATTGTGCCAGGAGTATTGGGGTTAAACGTGTTTTTAACGTGGATTGGGATGTGCTTGATGCATACCGGATAGATGGTTGGTGGGTAGATGACCTTGGCACCGAAGTTACATAGCTCCATGGCCTCCACATAGCTCAGCTCATCGATGGTGTAGGCCGACCGTATGACTTTAGGGTCGGCCGTCATAAACCCATCCACGTCGGTCCATATCTCTAACGACTCCGCGTTGAGCGAGGCCGCAATCAGCGAAGCCGTATAGTCGGAGCCTCCCCGACCCAGGTTGGTTGTCTCGCCGGTATCGCGGTCTGAGGAGATGAAACCCGGCACAAGCGACACGCGCGGCAAGTCCTCAAAAGCATCCCTCAACAGTTTGGTGCTCAGCTCGCTGTCGAGATTGTTCTTGCCGTTCACGGCCTCGGTCTTGATCAGCTCGCGCGAGTCAAACCATTTGGAACCGCGGACCAGCGTGGCCACAATGGTCGAACTCAGACGTTCACCGTAGCTCACGATGGTATCTAATGTCTTTTGACTCAGGTCGTGAATGAGATATACCCCGAAATAAATGGAGTGAAGTTGTTCGAAAAGGGTGTCTACCTTATTAAATAATAATTCGCGGTCGTTGAGATCGGTGATAATGGTGTCGATCATTTTGTGATGCCGATTCACCATGTCTTGATAAGACGCTTTCCAACCTTCATCGCCCTCTACCGCCATTTTTGACGTGGCAATGAGTTTATCGGTTATTCCACCCAAGGCACTGACAACAACAACAATCGGCTGTTTGCGTGCCTCATTTTCCACAATACGCTTTAAGCTCAAAATGCTTTTTACGGAACCTACCGATGTTCCGCCAAACTTTAATACTTTCATCAAATGTGATATTTTAGTCATGTCGTGCCACCCCTGAGACAAACAGGGCTGTAGCAAAACTTAATTGCAAAATTAACAATTATTTTTTTGATGTCCAATGAAAAAGGACTAAAAATACTACGTCTTGTTCATTTTAATGGCAATTTCCTTTCAGATTGTTATTGAATAATGCGGACAAAACGTTGCTCAAAATTCGCGTATTTCAAAATAAAAGAGCGCTGGCGAGCTACACGCGAAAAATAACGTACTTTTGTAACTCGCTGTATGTTAATGACTTCATGATTTGTGCGCTGAAATCTTTAAAAGATTACCTTTCAATCGTTTACGATTCAATATGTAATGGCGGTGCGGTTCAAGCCGAATCGAGCAGCGGATGAGGCCATGTCGCATGATGAAAGAGCTTTTAAGGCAGTACGATCAGGCCTCCGTCGCACCGTGGTTTCTGTTTTTTCATTCCGCGAAATAAGAAGAATTGACAAATCCTTAGAATTTCTTGTCTAAAAGGGTAGGTCCTGACGACCTCTTTTTTGTGATATAATTTTGACATCAGCAAAACCTGAGAGGAATCCCTGTCAGCATGTTTGTAAGAG
>QWCK01005868.1_pt1 | contig 10802 bp, 11 predicted proteins | sample 1972571 | NCBI WGS metagenome assembly QWCK01 (sample SAMN09866710, study PRJNA288562) | Human gut metagenome isolate term2_stool, whole genome shotgun sequencing... | isolation source: gut | host: Homo sapiens | place: USA: California | reverse complement strand
GGCTATCCCGTCCTCGTGCGCCCCTCCTACGTCCTCGGTGGCCAAGGCATGGAAATTTGTACCGCCGATGAGGATCTGCGCTACTACCTGGAAGAATCCTTCGCCATGGATCCCAAGCGCACGGTCTTAATCGACCAATACATTCAAGGCATGGAATGTGAAGTGGACGCCATTTGCGACGGCACCGACGTCTTCCTGCCGGGAATCATGGAACACTTGGAGCGGGCAGGGGTCCACAGCGGCGACTCCATCAGCATCTATCCCAGCCGAAACATTTCGAAGAAAATGGACGAGGCCATTTTAGATGCCACGAAGAAAGTGGCGTTGGAGCTGGGCGTCAACGGCATGATCAATATTCAGTTCATCATTAAAGACGACACCCTTTACATGATCGAAGTGAACCCGAGAAGCTCCCGCACCGTGCCCTACCTCTCCAAGGTCACGGGCATGAACATTACGGAAATCGCCACAAAGGTCATGCTGGGCGACAGTTTGAAATCCATGGGCTACGGCACGGGCATCGGCCCCGTGTCCCCCACCACCTGCGTGAAGATCCCCGTCTTCAGTACGGAAAAACTCCACCGGGTGGAAGCATCCCTCGGGCCGGAAATGCGCTCCACCGGCGAGGTCTTAGGCGTGGGCCGCACGGAAGAAGAGGCTATGGCTAAGGGCTTTTTGGCCGCCGGCACGGACATCGCGCCCAAGAGCCGTCGCGCCCTTTGCACCATTCGCGACCGCGACAAAGAGGAATTTTTGCCCATCGCCAAATCCCTGGCGGAAGACGGCGTCACCTTCTACGCCACCAAGGGCACCAAGGCCTTCTTAAATAAAAACGGCATCGACGCCGAGGAAGTGCGCCGCATCGGCGAAGAAGCGCCTACGATGATCGACCTCATTCAAGAAGGGGAGATCGACCTCGTCTTCAACACCCCCACCAAGGGCAACGACTCCAAGCGGGACGGCTTTTTGATTCGCCGCAACGCCATCGAATGCGACGTGGAACTCTTCACCAATTTGGACAAGGCCAAGGTCTTCGCCCAAACGCTGAAGAACAATCCTCTGAAAGACGCGGTCACCATTTACGAAATCGGCGACTACAACAACGATTGATCAAGAGGCGATTCGGGTAAAACTCCATAAAGGAGTGTGACCTATGGGAATCGGAATTACCATCGATCTGTTAAACAATCAGGAAAAAAACAAGGCGGACCGCAGGGAAGCGGTGCTCGCCCGGCGAAAAGAAGCCGACGATTTGACGGCGGTCTTAAATAAAAAAGCCGACGTGGCGCAATACGTGATCCACGAATCCCTAATCGCGAAATTAAAATGGGACAAGATCGACCTGGTCTTTCCCCTGGTGAAAGATAGAGACGAAAGGAAGTCCCTGGCATCCCTGTTGACCGGCGAAGGCATTCCCTTCGTCGGCGCCGGGGTTATGGGCCTGGGCATCGGCGAAGACCCCATCTTGGCCGCGGGTATTTTGAAGCAACAGGGCCTGCCTTATCGGCGGGTCTATATGGCATCCAGCGTGGTGGATCTGGCGAAGATCGACGCCGAGTATCCCTTGATCCTGGCGGCGGCCGATGAAGCGGTCTTCGTGGAAGACGAAGAGGCCCTCTACGAAAAAGCCAGGGCTCTGTTGGAAGCGGCGCCGGTGATCTATGTCCGTGAGCCTCTGACGGGTAAGAAAGTCCACGTGGCCGTCATCGGAAACGGCGACGATATGAAAATCTTGCCGGCTTGCGACGATGAGCTCACCGGGGAAGAAGCGGCGGCAGTCATTTCTCTGACGAAAAAAGTGTTTACGCTCTTTCAATTCAGAGACATGGCCTATTTCGATATGGAAGTGGCAGATAACACCGCCTACGTGGTGGACGCGTGGGCCTTTCCCGATCTTTCCGCCGAAGGCGCCTTTATGGCCGCCGCAAAAAATCGGGGCATGTCACGGGACGAGGTGCTCTTTTCCGTCGTCGACGCTGCCCTGGCGCGGACCGGCGTGGAATTAAAAGACCGAAGCGACGGCTTCCTCGCCACGGCCAAGACGCGGCTGAAAGATATCGACGTCTTGTTGAAAGAAGAGGAAGATCGCCTCTCGGAATTTTACAGTCAAGAGGCCAAGGAACGCATCGACCGCTTCCAGGAAGAAGCCAAGGAAATGCGCCATCATTTAGATGAGAGCATAGAAGGGGCGGATGAAGACGCGAGAGAAGCGCAGATCGCCGCCAATATGGCCATGGATCAAGCCAAAGAAGCCGCCAGAGAGCGCCTGCAACGAGTGGGCGAGGGCGCCCGGGAGACGCTGTCCAAGGCCAAGCGCTATGCCAAAGAGCGCATGGACGAAGCCCAAGCGGACGCCAAGACGGAAACGGCGCCGGCCGCGGAAGCCTACGGCGAAGAGGCGGATATCCGCGAGCTGAAAAGGCGCTACGCCGCCTTGGAACAACGGGTATACGCCCTGGAAGAGCGGATTCGCTTTTTGGAAAATCGCTGATAAGAGAATAAAAACAAAACCGGCAGTCGATGCCGGTTTTTTGTAGGAGGAGTTATGAAAATTTACGGAACGGATCTGTGTCCCGATTGCGTGGAAGCGAAAAAGAAACTGGACGAGAAGAACATTCTCTACGACTACGTGGACATTACGGAGAGCATCGGCAATTTAAAGGCCTTTATGAAAATGCGGGACGAAGAGCCCGCCTTCGACGAGGCGAAGAAAGCGGGGGCCGTGGGCGTGCCCGCCTTTGTCCTCGACGACGGCGACATCCGCCTGGAGATCGAGATCTAAAAAATTAACGTCTGCCGCAAAAAAGCAATTGCATTTTCGCTTTTTTCTGCTATACTGTTAGTAATCCTAACAAATATGAAAGCGTCGAGCAGAAGCAAGTAGCTTCAGGTGCCCTTCTCAGAGAGTCGGTGGTTGGTGCGAACCGATGAAGTAGCCTGTCGTGAATGGGTCTGTGAGTGCGAGGTGAAATAAAGTAGCCGAGCCGGTTCTCCCGTTACAGAGATAGGATATGTTAGTATCTAAATGAGATGCGTCCTTTGGGCGCAACTAGGATGGCACCGCGAATTCACCATTTGCTCCTACACGAGCAAGTGGTTTTTTTGTGCCGAGAAAAGGAGTTATTATGAACACGAAAACTTTAGTACAGGGAGCTATTTTCATCGCATTGGGCACCATTTTACACGCCGTGGTCCCGGGATTTTTTAACGGCATGAAGCCTGACTTTATGCTTTTCTGTTTAATCGCTTACATTATTATAAACCCGAAGCCCCTGCCCACCTTGGCCATGGGCGTGGCCACCGGCGTCATGGCGGCATTGACCACCCAATTCCCCGGGGGACAGCTGCCCAGTATGTTCGATAAAATCATCGCAGCCTTCTCCGTTCTTTTGATGGTGCGCACTTTCCCCGGCAAGGGCAGCGTGCAAAAGGCCGTGATTTACTTCCTCGCCACCATTATCAGCGGCGCCGTCTTTTTGGGAACGGCCATGCTCTTCGTGGGCCTGCCCGGCGATGCTGCCTTTACGGCCATGTTCGTCGCCGTGGTTCTGCCGACGGCGGCCATGACGGCGGCATTGGGCGTGATTTTCGAGCGGTTTATCGCCGCCAATTATAAACGCAATCGAGCCTAGGACAAGAGCGAGTGCACTCGCTCTTTTTCCATATCCCTTTCAATGAGGCCTATGGTATAATACACAGGTTAAGGCAGTATTTGGAGCAAAGGAGCACTTATGATCGAAATAAAAAATCTGGTATATGAATACGAAGAGGCCGATCATCCGGCGGTGGGCGGCGTGGACCTTACCATCGAAAAAGGCGAATTCGTCGCCGTCTTGGGCCACAACGGCAGCGGCAAGTCCACCATGGCCAAGTGCTTAAACGGTTTGTTCCAACCGACTCGCGGCGATGTCATCGTCGACGGCATGAACACCAAGGAAGAAGAGGACATTTGGAAGATTCGCGCCCGTGCCGGCATGGTGTTTCAAAATCCCGACAATCAAATCGTCGCCACTGTCGTGGAAGAAGACGTGGCCTTCGGCGCGGAAAACCTGGCCGTGGAGCAAGGAGAGCTGCGCCGGCGCGTGGACGACGCCCTGGCGGCGGTGGAAATGACCGAATACAAAGACGATCAGCCCCACAAACTTTCCGGCGGCCAGAAACAGCGGGTAGCCATTGCGGGCATTCTCGCCATGAATCCCGATTACATTATTTTAGACGAGCCCACGGCCATGCTGGACCCCAGAGGCCGGGAGGAAGTCATGAAGACGATCCTGCGCCTGAATAAAGAAGAGGGCAAGACCATTATCCTCATCACCCACTTTATGTCGGAAGCCGTTCAGGCGGATCGGGTGGCGGTGATGGAAGAGGGCAAACTCGTGTTGGAAGGCCCGCCGCGGGAAGTCTTTAATCAAGTGGACACCATGAAGTCCCTGGGCTTGGACGTGCCCCAGGTTACGGAGCTCGCCGCCCGACTAAAGGCTGTGGGCGTGCCCCTTCCCGACGGAATTTTAGATAGAGAGGAGTTTGTCGACGCCTTATGCCGAGCATCAGCATCCGAAATGTAAGCTATATTTATAATCAGGGCCTGCCCTTTGAAAAGCGGGCGCTGAATCAAGTGAATCTGGACATTCATGCCGGCGAATTTATCGCCCTGGTGGGCCACACGGGCAGCGGCAAATCCACCTTGGTTCAACATTTAAACGGCCTTATGGAGTCCACGGAAGGGGAGATCCTCTACGAAGGCACCAATTTCCGCGACAAGGGCAACATCGCCACTCTGCGCCAAAAGGTGGGCCTGGTCTTTCAATACCCGGAGTACCAGCTCTTTGAAGAGACCATCGCCAAAGACATCGCCTACGGGCCGAAGAATCTGGGCCTCACCGACGACGAGGTGGAGGATCGCGTGCGCCGCGCCATGGCGAGAGTGGGCCTGGACTACGACGAGAAAGGGGAGAAGAGCCCCTTCGCCCTTTCCGGCGGGCAAAAGCGGCGGGTAGCCATCGCCGGCATCCTGGCCATGGAGCCCGAGGTGCTGGTCTTGGACGAGCCTACGGCGGGGCTGGATCCCCGAGGCAGCCGCGAAATCCTGGAAGAAATTCACGAGATTTATAAGTCCACGGGAACCACCATCGTCCTGGTGTCCCACAGCATGGAAGAAGTGGCCCGCCTCGCCACCCGCATGATCGTCATGGACCGAGGCGAGGTGCGCATGGACGGCACGCCTCGTGAAATTTTTTCGAGGGAAGAAGAGCTCCGCGCCATCGGTCTCGACGTGCCTCAAGTGCGCCACACCATGACCGATCTGAAGGGCGCGGGCATTCCAATAAAGGAAGACTGCATCACCGTCGACGAAGCCTTCGACGAATTAAAGACATGGTGGGAGGGAAGACATGCTTAAAGACATAACCATCGGCCAGTATTTTCCCGCCAAGTCCCCGGTCCACTCATTGGACCCCCGATACAAAATCCTCATTATGACGATTTTCATAGTGAGCCTATTCTTCATCAAATCCTTTTGGCCCTATATCTTCGTCTTCGCGTGGCTCTTTTTAACCATTGTGGCGGCGAAAATTCCCGTGAACATGGTGCTGAAGGGACTGAAGCCCCTGCGGCTGATCTTGATCTTTACCTTTATCATGAATCTGTTTTTCATTCCCGGGGAAGAAATTTTCCGCTGGGGCTTTCTCTCTATCTCCCGTGAAGGGCTGGTGCAGGCAATCTTTATGGCCATACGCCTCGTGCTTTTAGTCGTGGGGACCAGCCTCCTCACCTTGACCACCTCGCCCCTCGCCCTCACGGAAGGCATTGAAAAGCTCATGAGCCCTCTGAAGCGGGTGGGCTTTCCCGCCCACGCCATCGCCATGATGATTACCATCGCCCTGCGCTTCATTCCCACCTTAATCGACGAGGCGGATAAAATTATGAAGGCGCAAATGGCCCGCGGCGCCGATTTCGAATCGGGGAATGTGCTCAATCGGGCGAAGAATCTGGTGCCCCTTTTGGTGCCCTTGATCTTAAACGCCCTTCGCCGGGCGGAAGAGCTGGCCACCGCCATGGAAAGCCGCTGCTACCGCGGCGACGAACACCGCACGAAATTAAATCCCCTGCGCATTACCGGGAAGGATCACCTGCATTTCGCCCTGAACATGATCTTCTTCGTCGCCGTCTGCGCCTCCCGCTGGATGCCCGTGCCCCTGCCATGAGAAATATATTGATCACCGTGGCCTACGACGGCACGAACTTTCACGGCTATCAGGATCAGGGGCCGAAAAAGCTACGCACCGTGGAGACTCTGCTGCGGAGCGCTCTTGAAAAAACCGTGCATCATCCCGTGGCGCTGCAGTCCGCGGGCCGCACGGACAAAGGCGTTCACGCCCTGGGGCAAAAGGCGAACTTCCTCTCCGACACCGCCATCGACCTGGGCAATTTCCCCCGGGTGGTGAATTACCACCTGCCCCGGGATCTGAGCATCACCGAGGCCGTGGAAGTGCCCGAGGATTTTCACGCCCGCTACGGCGCCAAGAGAAAGCACTACAAGTACCGCATCTATAACGCCAAGCACCGAAGCGGCATGCTGGACCGCTACGCCGTCCACGCCCCCTTCCCTCTGGATGTGGAGCGCATGGAAAGGGCACTGAAAAAAATCGAGGGCTTTCACGATTTTTCCGCCTTTATCGGCCGCTACGCATCGCCGGCCAATCCCAAGCGGGCCATCGACGAAATCACCGTGACCCGGGCGGGAGAGCTCATCGAAGTGGATTTTTACGGCAAAAGCTTTTTGAAAAACCAAATTCGCATCATTATGGGCTGCGCCATGGAAATCGGCCGCGGACTAAAGCCGGAAGATCAGCTGCTCAAGGCCACGAAGACATTGGACCGCAAAGATCTGGGCCCCACCGCCCCCGCCAACGGACTGATCCTTGTGTCCATCGATTACAAATAGCACGCGCCGCGTGCTGTTTTTTTGTTTGAAAACAAATTCGATATGTTAGAATAGAGACAATATATAGAAAGAGGTGTTCTATGCGCGGTAGCTTTAAAGTATTGGCCTGTTACCTTATGTGGGCTTTTCTCGTCTTATATTGGCCCATCTTCGGCGCCATGGATCCTTTGGCGGTCCTGTCCTTTCGCATCGTGTTCTCCATGATCTTCTGTCTGATCATCATGCTCGCCAAGGGAAAGGGGAGGGACATCCTCGCTTTGATGAAAAACAAGAGGCAAATGCTTTTTCTGTTTTTTGCCGGCGTCACCGTGACCATTAACTGGGGCGGCTACATCATCGCCGTTATGACCGGCCGCGTCCTGGACGCTTCATTGGCTTACTATATGTATCCCATCTTTTCCATCGTCCTCGGCTTTTTCATTTACAAAGAAAAGCTGCGTCCCATGCAGTGGGTGGCCTTCGCTCTTGCCATTATGGGCGTTACCGTCCCCATCGTCGCCTACGGTCAAGTGCCGATCTTTGCCATTATGATCGGCGTCAGCTTTTCCATTTACGGCGCCATTAAAAAGCAAGTGACTGCCACGGCAATGGAAAGCATTTTTATGGAAACTCTGCTGGTGACGCCACTGGCCATGATTTATCTGTTGGCCTTCAGTCACTTGGACGGACTCTCTACAAGAGACATCATCCTGCTCCCCACCATGGGCATCGCCACCACCGTGCCCTTGATTTTCTTTGCATCGGGGATGAAAGACACGGATCTTTCCGTGGCAGGCGTCTTAATGTATATTAATCCCACCATTCAATTCCTCCTCGGCGTCTTCTGCATGGGTGAGGAATTCACCACCATCCACGCCTGGATGTTCGCCTTCGTGTGGGCCAGGGTGGCCCTGTTCTTGACGGACACCTTCCGGCAAAAGAAGAGAAAGGCCGTGGAGTAAAAATAAAAAAAGAGACAGATCAAGACCCTCGAGAAAAATCGAGGGCCTTTTTTATTGACAAGTGTTCACTGCTGTTATACACTGTTATAGAAATGAGGGATAGCCATGGACATCATCATTGACAATTCCGCTTCTCTGCCCATCTATGAGCAGCTGCGGAATCAAATTCGCGATCAAATTATAAACGACGTATTGGCATACGACGAGCAGCTTCCTTCCATTCGCTTCCTCGCCAAGGATCTTTCCATCAGCATTATGACGGTGAAAAAAGCCTACGATGCGCTGGAGACGGAAGGCTTTATCGTGACGCGGCAGGGGAAGGGATCCTTTGTCGCCGAGAAAAACGAGAATGTGGCGCGGGAAATCCTGCAAAAAGAAATCGAAGCACATATGGAAGCCGTCGTCGCCATTGCACAGGATCACGGCATCGACAAGAAAGAAATTGTCGCCATGCTGGATGTTTTATTCGGAGGTGAATAATGGATCGGGTCGCTTTAAAAAATATTCGGAAGGAATACAGCGCCTTTACCCTGGACGGGGTCAGTTTTCCCGTGAAAGAGGGATTTATTACGGGCTTTATCGGCCCCAACGGCTCGGGCAAGACGACCACCATTCGTGCGATTTTAAATCTCAATCATTTAAACGGGGGCGAGGTGCTCTACCGGGGCGTGCGGCCGAAAGACAACGACTACCTACAGGATGTAGGCATCGTCCTCGACGAATCTTACTTTCCGAAAGACTGGTCTGTGGAAGATGTGAACAATGTTTTGTCCGTGGGCTATAAAAATTGGAATCCGTCTGAATTTTTTAAGCGGGTGGAAAATTATGGAATCGATCCGAAATTAAATGTGAAGGGCCTTTCCCGGGGCATGACGACGAAGCTTATGCTCGCCGCCGCCTTGTCTCACGGCGCCAAGACCTTGATTTTGGACGAGCCCACCAGCGGACTGGATCCCCGCTCCCGAGATGAATTCCGCGACACCATTCAACGTTACATGGCGGAGGATGAGGAAAACACCGTGCTTTTTTCCACCCACATTACGGAGGATTTGGAGGCCATCGCCGATTACATTGCCTTTATTATGGATGGCGCGATGATTTTTTACGGCACGAAAGACGATTTCTTGGAGGCTTACCGCATCGTAAAATGCAATGAGGCCAATCTTAAGGCTATGAATCCGAAGGAAATTTTAGGCATGAAAAAATCCGGCACCCACGTGGAAGTGTTGGTGGCGACGGATGGGGTTCATGCTTTCGGTGAAAGCGCCGTGGTGGAGAAGCCCTCCATCGACCGCATTATGACTTTTTACCATCGAGGTGATGAAGATGCTTAAAACCTGCAAAATGGATTTTTTGGGCATTCGCCCCTATATTACTTGGAAGCCCATTGCATTTTTCATCCTATTTTCCATAGGCTTTACTTACTTTATGGACCTTTCCTTTTTTCCCATGGTCTTCGCCATGACTCTGTCCCTCATGGTCATGACCTATCCCTTCGTCACGGGAGAAGATTCCGGGACGGAGCGACTCTACCGCATGATCGGCATGGAAGATGAGGACACGGTGCGGGGGCGCTACCTTTATTCTTTCGCGGTATTTCTCGTCGCTACCCTCGCGGCCCTCGTCATTATGAACGGCGTGAATCTGGCGAAAAACGGTGAGCTTATTATCGGCGAAAGCTTGGCCGTCGGCGGGCTCTATCTCGCCATGTACATTCTCTTTATGGACATCAATGTGCCGATTTTCTTTGCCGTGGGCCACAAAAAAGCCAAGGCGGTGGCCGGGGTGGCTCTCGTCGCCGCAACACTAATTGTTATCGGCATATCCGGCTTTGCCACCTCGGCCTTTCCCGAGGAAGTCAAGGTTCTGTATCAATGGGCAAGCGGCCACGTGATTCTCATCGTGCTTCTTGGCATCGCGTTCTTGGTGCTTATGACCATGCTTTCTTATACCGTTGCTTTGAAAAAGTTCAAGAAACGAGATTTGTAATCTATGTAAAAGCGCATAAAAAAAGACGCCCGAAGGCGTCGCTTGGAGCTAACGAGGGGACTTGAACCCCTGACCTGCTGATTACGAATCAGCTGCTCTACCAACTGAGCCACGTTAGCGAATACTCCTATTATTTTAGGTCATACGGCCGGAAAAAGCAAGGGCCATGTAAAAATTATTTCATGAAGGCGGGCGGCGATTGAAACGGTCCGCCTTTTATAGTACCATAGAAGCGGTATGGTATGATCCCGGGGAGCCGGGATTTTTTAAATAGAGAGGACGAGCACGTGTCCATTGCGGAAATTGAACGAAGCATTATAAAAAAATATCGGAAGACCATTTGGCGCCGCTTTATTAAAGGCATCAACGACTACGATTTAATCGAAGACGGGGATGTCATCGCCGTGGCCATTAGCGGCGGCAAGGATTCGCTGCTTTTGGCGAAGCTCTTGCAGGAATTGAAGCGCCACGGCAAGAAGCAGTTTGAGCTCTTGTTTTTGACCATGGATCCCGGCTACCTGCCCTCCATTCGCAAGCAGGTGGAGGAAAATGCGGAGGCCATGGGGATTCCCCTGCAGATCTACGACAGCAATGTCTTTGAAGTGGCGGAGGACATGGGTGGGGAGAAGCCCTGCTACATGTGCGCCCGCATGAGACGGGGGAGCCTTTACGACAAGGCCAAGTCCCTGGGGGCGAACAAGCTGGCCTTGGGTCACCACTTCGACGATGTGATCGAAACGGTGATGATGAATGTGCTCTTCGGCGGCAACTACAAGACCATGATGCCCAAGCTCCACTCCACGAATTTCGAGGGCATGGAGCTGATTCGTCCCATGATTTTTATTCGGGAATCGGACATTCGCCAGTGGGTGAAGTATAACGACCTCACCCCCATCGACTGCGCCTGCACGGTGACGGCCAAGGAAAAT
>QWCK01005866.1_pt1 | contig 10805 bp, 24 predicted proteins | sample 1972571 | NCBI WGS metagenome assembly QWCK01 (sample SAMN09866710, study PRJNA288562) | Human gut metagenome isolate term2_stool, whole genome shotgun sequencing... | isolation source: gut | host: Homo sapiens | place: USA: California | reverse complement strand
TAATTATTCATATGGTGGCAACTTGTCCTAACGATTTAGAAATGTTACATGCAGCCATGGAATATGCAAAAACACCTCTTGATGAAAGAAATTTATTTCCAAGATTTTATATCTCATCAAAATTAACACCAGACGATGACAGTAGCTTTTTATTTACACTTGGTGGAGATATTGACCATTTAGCTTGGGGAGATAAAAATGGCAGGGGTACTAAATTTACTCAAAAAGAAATTGATTATATTTGTGATAAGTTTCACACCAATCTAAGTGATTTCAATATTGAAGAGGTGGAAGAATGAAAAGGGTTAAATGCAAATTTACGTATGAAGCAGTTATGTGGTTGGCTGATAAAGAGTATGAAGAAATAAAAAAACAATCAGATATAGGGGCAGTAGAAAAGGAAATAAAAATGGCCATTGATAATGTATTGCTAGAAGATGAAAACGATGAATCAAGCATAATAACAAGCTTTTGTTTTGGAGTGGATAAAGAATGGCAGTAGATTTAAGCGATTTAATCAGTCGTAAAAGAATAAGATTTGAACTTGGCGAATCTACTATGCCGAAAAGGTATAAAGATTTTTGTTTACGAGTGATTGATAGTGAAAGGCTCACCCCAACGATTGAGTTGGAGCGATTTAAACCTTTGACCGTAAAAGAATACACGAGAGATTTTTGTGGAGGAACATTTTATATTAGTGAATGTCCTAAGTGCAGTTGCAATTTAAATAGCAATTTCATGCAAAAAGACTGCCACGAGTGTGGTCAAAGATTGGAGTGGGAAGAATGAAAAAATCAGTAGTTGAGAGTTTTTTAGGGGAAAAAGTAAAGGTTAAATGTTATGACAATGACGAGTATATAGGGATATTAGAAAAAGGAACTTCTTATGAAGAGGGATATTACCACTGTAAACAAGAAATTAATGGACGTGACAATCATTGGTTTAGAAGTAGTCATATTAAGTCTATTTCACGAAGAATGAACAGTAAAACACTAGAAGAATACAGTGTTTATTCAGCATTTGATATTAAAAAACACCAAGAAACATTTATAAATTACCTGGAAGTTTTAATTTTAGAAGATGGAACAATTGAATATGCAGTGCCTTCTCACCAAGGAAAAGCATTAGATCTAGCTTGTAAGAAATTAAACAAGACTAAGAAAGAAATAGAGGACATGTGCCCTAGAGAATACTATTGCGACTATCTAAATTGGCTATTAGGAATTACAGGAAGTATTTCAGTATGGGGGAATTGTGCTGAACACTTTATAGTTTATAAAACTATAAACAAGAAGCAAAAAGCAACACTTAAAAAATTAAAAAAACACGGATTATACAAAGGGGATATACCAATTATTTTGGGAGGTTTGGAAAATGAAATACGATGAGCTTTATAAGATAGCAGAATCTAATGAATATAGTTGTGAACTCATTGATTCCAACATAGTATTATCGGGTGATGATGAGGATCAATATATAAAAATTGATAAAATGAGACCCAATATAATCTTCATCAAAAACATTTTTAGTTATGAATGGGATTATAAAGTTATAAAAGCAGCAGTTGAATTTGCAGGTACATTACCTGAAGAAAGATACGATGGGAAAAAATATTATTTAAGGCATAAATTTTTAGGTAATTGCGAAGAAAAATTTTTAAATAACAATTACGAGGATTTCACCTTAGAACTTAACACCAAAGTACGAAAAAAAGGAGTGCAAACACAATTTACCGAAAGAGAAATTGAAGATATTCAGATAATGTACAATACCACTTTAGATGATTTTGAACAAATTGAAGCGGAAGAGAAAAAATTTTTAATTAAAGAAAGTGGAACTTACAAAATCAACATGGAAATTGAAGCACCTATAGAAGAAAATGCAGTAGATAAACTTTATGAATGTTTACCGAAGTTCATTGATGTTGAACCAAAAAATAGAGGAATAACTGAAGCTAATCAAAAAGAGGTGGAAGAATGAAATTAAAATTATACAACCCATATATTGATAAAGAAATAACAGTAGAAGAAAACAAAAGTTATTACGAAAATGAATTACAAAAAACATACGATAACAAAATCGAATTTATTGTTTTTACTTATGCGAAAACAGGAAACCCAATAACAATAAGACCTAGTAATTGGGCGATGATCGAGGTGGAAGAATGACGTACGAAGAAGTTAAAGAAATATCTAGCAGATTTGAACAGTTTGACGAACAATGTGAAGATATTAGGATTGACAATACCAAAATGGGAGACAGTCCAGAAATTGATTACTACGAAGTAGAAATTAACGTAGGTGAAAGTGGAAAATCTGAGACTGTGGTTAAGCTTATTATTAAAGATAACGGAGAAGAAGATGATGGTATTTATGTCTACAAGGTTGAAGGTTTTTTAGATTCATACCAAAAGCAAGAACAACAGAAAGCTTATGATGCTTGTAAACAAATAGTGCAGGATTATCTTAACAGAAACTTAATAAAAAGCGAGGTAAAAGAATGAGACCTGAAGATTTAGCAAATGAATTGATACTACACAACCCAGAATTAGATACGTTTGAGGTCATTGAACGAGATGATGGAGAATATGAAATAAGGTCTGCTGATGGTTCTTTTGTTCAATACAAGAATGTAATAATAATCCATGGTTACGAATGCGATGATTAATAAGAGGTGGGATTATGGAAGCAGGAATAGAAATGTTAGGGACTGTAATAATCTCAATAGCATTAATGATATTTGCATATAAAATCACGAGGTAATGAACATGGAAAAAATAACAATTACTAGAGAAGAACTACAAGAATTAATAAGAGATGCAGTTAAACAAGAAATAGAAACGACAAAAACACTTAATAACAAATCCTCATCGTATATTTTTCAGGGCATACTTGATGACTATATAAAAGGCGGCGGAAAACTAAGTAACTTAGTTGGAACTAGAACATCTTGGAAATTATGGGAAACAGGAATAAGAAAACTGGTTGTTGCAGCTATGGGGAAATCCTATGTAAGAAACATAGAGGACACAGAAAGAGCAAAGAAATTAGCTGAAGATATAATTGAAGTTTTAATAAAACATTACGAACAAATGCAGGAAGAAGGATCAATAAATGAATGATAGCTATGGAATATTCACTTATAACCTTTATACAGATAATGAGATAGATCATTATGAAACTAGATTTTTATATGGATCTATGGACGGACGATTCACTGAAAAACATTTAATAAGAGAACTAAAAAAAGAAGAGCATAACGAACATTCAAGGGAAAGCATAAGAGAAAATCCATCTCAAACACCACTTGATGTTAAGAAAGCACTTTTCTATGAAAAAGAACTTACTGAAGAAGAAATGGAAGGTTACAAGATGGTTTTACTAGCAAAAATAAGTGAACCAGTCTATGTAAGATAGCTTAGAAGATTATGGGGAGTTAAGAATGAGAACAGTTGAATTTATTATTGAAGTAGAAAATTTGGGATTCAAAGCTAAAAAATCAGAAAAACTAATAGAAATATATGACCAACAAAACACCTTGCTAATTAAAGTTAGGGAAGATATAGAATTTGGCATTGACACTATGCACTCAAAGTTAAAAGAATTTGATCCAATTATTAAAAAGAACTTAATCAATTTAGTTTTTGAATATGCAGCAACACCAATTAAAAATAGGGGTCCTTATTTAGAAGAAATAAAGACTAAAGCTAAAAAAGAATTTTATAAGTATATGAGTGGGAATGTTGGAACTGTTAGAGATGTACTTATAGAGACTAAAGAAAATGAATTGAATTTGAAAATAATAGTAATGCCTAGAGATTATGAGTTGGTTGGAATCATTAGTGATGAAGACTATGAGGAATGGGAAAAAGAAGCACTAGAAGATGAATCAGATAATGAAATAGTAATGCTACCCCAAGGTAGATTAACTCAACTACCAGTATTAAGAGTTAAAAACAGTCATGAAAACAACGTTAAAGTGGAGCATAAAATAGTTGGTGCTAATGTACATGATAAATATGTCTTAGGAAAAGATGGCGGACTTCATTATTTAAACATTCAAGGTTATATAGGCACAGAATACGGAGAAATATCATTTGATGTAGAAGAAGATGAAGAGTATGGAGGAGTATTCGAAAGTTGGAACTTCTTTGAACTTATGGAACATGATGCAAAGATATTAAAAATTAATGATCACTTCACTTATAAAGAGCTTAAAAAATCATTAAGAAATTTATTTACTTTAACTCTTAAAGAAAGAGAAAGAAGAAACAAAAAAATAATAGAAAGTTATATAAACGATTATAAGGCAGAGATGAAAAATGCTTAAGTACAAATATATTTTAGAAGTGAAAGAACCTTGCATTATAAAGACTGAATTAACAAAAAATAGAACACATCAAACTTATAGATGGAAGCAGCTAGCAATAGGTTTGAGCAAGGAAGACTTGATTCCATTAATGACTGGTCCTAACAAAAATAACATGAGGATAGTTGAGTTATGAAAAAAGAAGAATTTAAAGAAAAATATATCAAATTAAATCAAGAGATAGATAAAGAGGAAGATTTATATTGTAGTGGTTATTACGACATAACAGATTATATAGGAATAGTAGAACATCAACTATCAGATTTAATGGATTTAGTAAATAAATATTTATTTGAGGAGTAAATTATGAACAATGTATCACTTTTAGGGAGATTGACAAGAGATCCTGAACTTAAATATACACAGTCAGGAACAGCAGTAACAAGAATTACAATAGCAGTTGATAGAGGACTAAGTAAAGAGAAAAGGCAAGCAGCACAAGCAAACAATCAACCAACAGCCGATTTTATAAATTGTACAGGTTGGGGTAAGACAGCCGAATTAATCTCTAATTATTTCAGTAAGGGAAATCAAATAGGAATAGTTGGAAGAATACAAACAGGAAGCTATGAGAAGAACGGACAGATGGTTTACACGACTGATGTAGTTATTAATAGTGTTAGCTTCGTTGAATCAAAAAATGCAAATAACAATGTAAATAATCAATCTAACACTTATTCAAACGGATATGACGACAATAACTATATTGATGATGGTGGTTATTTTCCAATAGATAATAGCGACATTCCATTTTAAATAGGTAGGTGTATAGAGTGGAAGCAGTAGCAAGAAATAACAATCAAGAAATAAAATGTGAACTTTATAGAGATAATTTTCAAAATTATAAAAGGTACAACATACCTAAAGCACAACTAGTTATAGCCGACATACCCTACAGAATAGGGGTTGATGCTTATGCAAGTAATCCAGTCTGGTATAACGATGGCGATAATAAGAATGGAGAAAGCAAATTAGCTAAGAAATCATTTTTTAAAACAGATGAAACATTTAGAATTGCCGAGTTTATGCACTTTTGTTCGAAGATGCTTATAAAAGAACCGAAAGAAAAAAATAAAGCACCTGCAATGATTGTATTTTGTAGTTTTGAACAAATACCCACAGTAATTGAATATGGCAAGAAGTACGGATTTATGAAGTCTTACCCACTATTTTTTATAAAAAATTATTCAGCACAAGTTTTAAAAGCAAATATGAAGATAGTAGGAGCAACTGAACACGCAGTAGTTCTATATAGGGACAAGCTACCAAAATTTAATAATGGTAAAAAAGAAAATGGTAAAGGAAAAATGATTTTCAACTGGTTTGAATGGAAAAGGGATAACTCAAAGAAATATCCAAAAGTCCACCCAACGCAAAAACCAGTAGGAGTTCTTAAAGAACTTATTGAAATATTTACAGATAAAGGCGATGTAGTTATAGATCCAGTAGCAGGAAGTGGTTCAACATTAAGAGCAGCTCTTGAACTAGAAAGACATTCTTACGGTTTCGAAGTTGAGAAAGAATTTTATGAAAAAGCAAAAGAAAAGATGCTAAATAAGGCTGATATATGGGAGTTATCTCAAATGACAGTAGATAATTTTAAATAGGAGAAACAATGAACGAGAAAACAAAAAAATTCAACGAGAAGAAAGATTTTGAAATAGAGAGAGTTAAAAAACGAGTAGATGAAAAAATAGCTGAACTAGAAGAAATTGTTGATTCTTGTGACGAAATAATAGGTAATCTTAAAAAATACGGAGTGAGAAAAGTTCAAATTGCAATCAAAGACTATTTTCTAGCTGACGGAACTTTGGACGGTATAGAGTTCATGCTAAGTCAAATGAAAGACTTTGAAAATAATATGAAAGATTACTATCTAGAGCTAGATTCTGAAAGAATTATAAAAATCGAAGATAAACCAGAACTAAAACTAAATAGAATGGATTTCAGATTATTAATCCTATCAGCTTTTAGATATGCACTAGGAAGAATGACATACATTGTACCAGTTGTAGCTGGTGTTATTGGAGAAAGTAAAGATAGGCTAGATAGTCAAGCAATAGACCTAATAATTCAAGAAATTGAAGACGCAGAAAAAAGAGATGGTCTTGGCATGGAATGCGATATTGACGTTTGGTTAAAGCTTAAAAAGGAACTAGAAGATTTTAGGAGTAGCAAAAATTGAGATTTTTAGATGTGTTCAGTGGTATAGGTGGTTTCAGAATGGGACTGGAAAATGCAGGTCACACTTGCATAGGGCATATAGAGAAAGACAAGCATGCACTAAACAGCTATAAGGCCATATACAACATAAAAGAAGATGAATACGAGGGAAAGGATATAACAGAAATTGAAGACTTCAGAGAACTTAAAGGAAAATTCGAACTACTTACAGGAGGATTTCCTTGCCAATCATTCAGCATTGCAGGACGTAGAAAAGGATTTGAAGATACTAGAGGAACAATGTTCTTCTATCTTGCCAAAATCCTTGAACAAGCAAAACCACCGTTTTTGTTATTTGAAAACGTTAAAGGTTTATTGTCGCACGACAGGGGGAATACTTTTGGAGTTATCCTCTCCACGCTGGATGCCCTTGGGTATAACACGCAATGGCAAGTCCTTAACTCTAAAGATTTCGGAGTCCCACAAAACCGAGAAAGGGTCTATATTACAGGATATCTCATTACAGGATATCCTGGAGAAGGAAGTGGACGAGAAATATTTCCTCTCAAAAGAGCAAGCAGAAAAGATTATGGGAATGAATGCACAACAACAGTCACAAGATACAGAGGAAGCGTAGGAGAAACATATATTAAGAGTGAGCCGAAGATACTAAGAATAGGCGGAGGGAAATCCCAAGGAAGTAGAGTTTACTCACCACAAGGATTAGCGACTACTCAAACAGCGGGTGGTGGCGGTCAAGGTGCTAAAACAGGTCTCTATGCAATACCCATATTAACACCAGATAGGAGTAAACAAAAGGCAAAACGGAAGAAGATATAAAACCGATGGCGAGCCTATGTTTACTCTTACAGCCCAAGATAGGCATGGGGTGATAATTGGTGAAAAAGACTATACTGTAAAAATAAAAAATTGCACAAGGATAGGCTATCAAGAAGCTAAACCAGGTGATGGAATAAACCTAGCCTATCCTGAAAGCAAAACAAGAAGAGGAAGAGTTGGAGATCAAGTTTCTAATACCTTAACAGCTAATAGCAATATGGGAACACTAGATTGGAATGGTAAGGAATATAGGATTAGAAGACTGACACCTAAAGAGTGTTGGAGACTTCAAGGATTCCCAGATTGGGCATTTGAAAGAGCGAAAGAAGCAGGAACTTCAGATACTCAATTATATAAACAAGCAGGAAATGCAGTAACAGTAAATGTGATAGAAGCAATAGGACATGAATTAAAGATTTTGGAAGATGAGATAAAAGAGGAAGCATGAAAAGTTTATTAGTTTTATATGACAAAAGTATTGAGGACAAAGGAAGAGATTCTTATTTAAAAGGAATCCTAAAGAATATTCCAGATGTAAAAGTTAGTGATGTAAGTTTAGGATCAGATGGGTATGTCCTTGACCGAGATAAGGTTTTAATTTTAAATCCAATGAAAGAAAGTACTTACCGATACTTTAGTTATTGTTTATGGAAGTATTATCCAGAAAAAGATATAGAGGGAGCACACACAGAGAATTTAACTATAACAGCAGAAGCAATTGAAAAAGTCATAGGTTCTGCAAGAGAAAAGACTGTATTAATCATAAATCAATCAGAAATTTTGGGAGTGTCTCTTGCTAAAGATTTGATTGATATGGGAGCTAATGTAATTAGCATTAATTCAAGTTATAAGTGTATTGAGAACTTATTAGCTTTCACTGATATAGATGTACTTATAAGTGCTAGTGGGAATGATGGCTTTAAGATTGATGAAAGCTTTACAAGAAACATTCCAATTAAAGTTGATCTATCTAATGATTTAGAAGATGAAGATGCTATAAGGTCAATTCCCACAGTCAAAGTATTAAAAGAAAGGTTAGGGGATTAGATATGACACTAGATAAAATCATTTATATAGCTTCATTTATAGGGAGACTTCAAATACTTGTTATCGGAACTATAACAATAGTATTAACAATAACTGGAATTGTTGGTTTAATGGGAATTTTAGAATTTGATGATGATAAAAGAATATTTTACCTAAATAAGTCAATGAAATTTTTAAAGATAGTTTTACCTCTTTCAATAATTATTTTATTTATACCATCTAGAAATGAAGTGTTTAGTATGTTTCTAACGAAAGGATATCAAAAAGAAGAGATATACAAAATGACAAAAGAAGAACTAAAAGACAATATAGATTATTTAGTAAACAGTTTAGAAAAAATAGGTGATAAAAATGATTGAGATTAAAAAAGAAAACACATATAAAGTATTAAAGCCAGAGCTATTTAAAGAGGGCGAATCTCTGTTGGATAAATATCCTCTTTTTTGGACAAATACAGCAATGACACCAACTCACTTATGTTTTATTAAAACTTTTGGAAGTAAAGATGATGTGTTGTTTGGAACTTACAATTCCACTTGGTTGGGATTTAACCCAGAGGCCAATGAATTAAAATTACACTGTACTTCTTATGGTGGTATGGCAGGATTTGTATTTACAGAAGAAAGTTTAAAAGACAAAGATTTAAATAATACCGACAAACATTGTATAGGATTTACACTTAATTTACTTAGGGAATTAGAACAAGAAGGAGTAATTGAACTTTAAAATGATTCCATTAAATAGAAAAATAAAAAAATTAATTCTTCTAAGTGGGAAAACACAAGTAAGGGTAGCTAAAGATGCAGATATACACATCAATACTTTAAGAAATATTTTGAATGGTAAACAGACCAAAAACATAAGTCTTAGAGTTGCATTAGGAGTTGCCAAGTCATTAAAAATAACAGTTGAAGAATTAGTGAGAAATACAGAGTACGAAATAAGTAACAAGACTAGGAGATTTTAAATGCAATTAAACGAAATAAAAAGAATTAATAATCTTATAAATCTATTTACTGGATTGGGAAAGAAGGAAGTTGCAGACAACACAAAGAAATATAAATCTTGTCATTATCTATTTCAGTATTTAAATATGGTGAGGGATTTTGTAGAAGATAATCCTAATTACACTAAATCACCTATACTATGTATTCATTTCTTAGAAGAAGATTGTGATGATTCTATTTATGAAGTTACTGATGATGAAGTATGTTGTAGGGACATAGATATATTGAATATTATCCACTACGTAAGTACTAATGGTGAGCTTGATTCCCGTATATGGTTACGTGGTCCAGATTCATTTTATAAAAAGGATAGGGCTTATCTAGTACCTGAAATGAGATTTTTAAACATTGTAAAGGCTTATATAGAGGAAGTAGAAGATTATAAACCTTTTGAAGAATACGATTATGTGTTAAGTGACTTTGAAATTGCAGTAGATACAATTTATTAGAGATTTGGGAGTTGAGCGTTAATTGAAAAAGAAAAAAGAAAAAAAGACACCTACTTATCAAGTGACTTATGAAGAAATCCAAAAATACATTCAACAAGGATACGAAAAAGGGAGAAAAGATAGTGTTCAGAAAGCTACTGATTTTGCATTAGCAGTTCCTCTACTTACATTACGTGATGAATTTGGGTTTGGAAGCGTAAGATTAGAGAGGTTTCTTAAAGAATCAGAAAAAACATATGAAGGAATTAACGAAGGTTATTTAACAATACAAGATATATTAAATACCTTAGAAGAGGAAGTTGGATTAGTACTTACAGGTTGGAAATAAAAGGGAGCATAAAAAATGATTCAAAGACAAGATAAATTCCCAGAAATTAAAATTATTGGAGTAAATCCCGGAGAAGGTAGGTACGAAAATATTTACTATCCTATTTTAAGTATGGGTAACGAAGGAATATTTAACTGTTTTTGTATAACAGGCAATAAGGAAACAAATTTTGATGAAATTGTGGATTATCTTTCTAATTTGTTGTGGAAACAATATAGATCGAAAGATAATTATGGACTTTCTTTCTTTGCAGCTGGATACAACGGAGAAGGGCAACAAAACTTTATCAAGGATTGTTGGGAAAAATTCGGTGTAGATGTTTTTTAAAGATAATTACAAAGGAGAAAAAGAAAATGATATTTAAAGTAGAAAGAACATCAGAATGGAGTAATGATGTTCAACCGATCGAAGAAGCATACCAAGGCCGTTGTATTGAAACTGAATGTTACTTTGCGTCAAGCTTTGAAGCATTTGATGAAATACACAATTGCAACTTTAAAGCAAAAGGAACTAATCATAGATTATTTTCAGATAAAGCTATAGCTAGAGATGTTGAAATAAATTGCTATTTAGTTGAAATAAATACACTTGAAGATCTGATGA
>QWCK01011500.1_pt1 | contig 10806 bp, 9 predicted proteins | sample 1972571 | NCBI WGS metagenome assembly QWCK01 (sample SAMN09866710, study PRJNA288562) | Human gut metagenome isolate term2_stool, whole genome shotgun sequencing... | isolation source: gut | host: Homo sapiens | place: USA: California | reverse complement strand
GAAGGATATTACCAAGAAAGATATGTTAACGCAACACGCGTGCTATAAATAATTTTTCATTTAGAGAGCTTATGGCTCTCTTTTTTTGTGTATATAATTAAAAGATTGGATTTTATTATATAGTTTTATAAAAATTTAAATAATTTAAAATAAAATCTACTGTAAATTTTTAAAAGATTACTTTTAATTTTGAAATCTAAAATATTTTTAAGTCTAATAAGTTTTAAAAGACAATCAATGATTTAAAATAAAAAATTTATTATTGATTTTTAGATTTATAGGATATAGGGACTTGGCTAATAATCAGCAATAAAAATTTTTAGTCTTATATTAATAAAGAAAGCTTTACTATATTTTAATAAAAAAAGTAAATATGAGCATAATTTAAGAGCTTATTTATAGGATTAGTTAAATTATTATATTAAGAAAGTTACAATTATGTGTCTTTAATTAAATAAAAAAAGCGGGAATAAATCCCGCTTTAATGTCTTAATTAAATTAATTTATTGCCGCATTTTCTGCAAAAATTAACTTTTTCATGGTATCTTGCACCACATTTGTCGCAAAAAATTACTGAGCTATTTTCTCCTTTTTCTTCATTATCTTGTTCTTTATTTTCATCACCGAAAATTTTTCTGTCTCTTTCATCAATAGCTTCTATTTCTTTTTTTGCTTCATATATATTGTCATAGTCTTCCTTAATTTTCTTACAAAGCTTAGAAGATTTTTCCTTATTAGAATCTTCTTCAATAAAGGCTCTAAAAATTTCTTCTCCAAGTTCAAATTTTAATTTTTTTATTTCTGTTTCAAGGGAGTCAATATAGGTATTGAGTTTACCTTTTTCTAAGCTTGAAGAAGTTTTTACGCTAATACTTGTGACAGCTCTATTAAGTGAAGATTTTACTTTACCAAAAGCATCATTTTCCATAAATTACCTCCAAGATATAAAATTTAAAAGGGTAAAATTAGCATCCTGTCATATCAGACTCATCAACCATTTGACTTGTTGGATATAAAAGATAATTTACATCTGTATCAATGAGTTCTGATTTATTGCCGCTAAATACTTTTAAATCTCCAGACATAGCTTTTTCACTGTAATCATTTATATAATATATTTTATCATCTCGTTCAGCAAAGGTTTGAACATTATCGTCAATTTTTTGTGTTTTTCCATTTTCAAAATAGAAAAGTTCACCATCACTAGATTTAGTGAAATTTCCCTTACCATAAAATATTCTATTTTCATTTATGCTACCAGCCAAGGAAAAACCATATACATCTGAATCAATTTTTTCCTTGTTATGATATAAGTCTCCATTGCCAATTGAATCTGGATTTTTTACATAAAATAAATCTTTTCCATTATTTAAAACATATGGGTTTCCACTTACATCGCTATCATAAAGTTCTGGTATTATTTCCTCTGCATTTGGATCAATTTTATAAAAATCATTCTTGGAAGTTAAAAAATAACATATATTTTCAGTGTTACCCACAACAGGTGTAATTTCTGAATAAATTTCATTACTTTCAAGATCTCCACCTATTTTTTTAACAGTTCCCTTATTAATAAATTTTAAATCCAAAGTTGTTTTAGCTAGTTTATTAAAAATGTCATACTCATCTAAATCTACTAAATAAGATAAATTTAGTTTTTCATCTATAGTTTCTTTAGGAGAATAAACAACACTATTATAATTGTTGTCCATATAACTTAAACCATTAAAGGCTGTACCAATATTTTTGCTTTCTTTGCCATCAAAGTAATAAAGATCATAATAATTTTTTTCAAGATATTCTTTTACTTTATCGCCTAATCCTTGTATCTTGGCTGAATTATTTAGATAATTACGATAGGCGTCATATTCTACATCATATACATCTTTCTCAACGAGATATTCATCATAGCTAGCTTGATATTCTTCATATGTATCAAAATCGTAAGCATATGGATATTTAGGAGGTGTAGGTTTTTTAATTTCTTTTCCAGCTCCTGGTTCTTCGATTAATTTACTATATAAATCATCATGCGATTTTTTAAATACAAGCGCTGTTCCATCAGGATATATTCTAGTATTAATTTGATCTACTTCTTTAGAAACTAATATAGAGTCTCCACCAAAGGATTTATAATAAATTTTATTATTATCACCATCATAGCTACCAGTAAAATAATAATATGATGCATCTTTATTTAACATATAGTGAAAAACATTTGAAGCCACTTTTTGTTTTTCTCCACTTGGAGTAGTTTCATATAAAGTATCATTTGTATTTAAGAAAATAATCTTATCAGGATTTGATTCATCATAAGTAAATTCACTTACATCACTTGCAAGTTTTACTTTTTCCTTACCAAGTTCTTTTACATAAAACCTATTATCATTAGTTCTATATAAAACTCTTCCATTATCTGAAATACTATAGAGATCATTTACATCAGAGTCAATTTTTTCTTTTTTGCTTTTAGCTAAGTTATAAGAATAAAGTGAACCATCTTTATTATAAATTATATCCTTGTCATTATTAACAAGTCTAAAGGAAGATACTTCACCATCAATTTTTTCTAAATTGTCTTTTTTGAAATTTGTAGACCTTTTATATAGTGAGAAATTATCATACTCATCATAATCATCGCCATATAACATAAATTCTCCATCAGATGAAAATTCAACAACGCCATCAAAATAAGGATTTTCATGATAATTATTTGCTATAAAATAAGGTGCATTTTTTGAAAAGTCACTAAAATAAAGCTGATCATTTTTTTCATAACATATAAAGTTATTAGGATTTTTTGGCTTAGAAAGATTTTTAAATAAGAAAAATCCTCCACCAACAAACAACAAAAGAATCATAGCAAAAATAATTGGCTTTGCTGATTTTTTTGAACTTTTTTTGGAAAAATACTTATCATATTTTGTATCCTTAATAGTTTTCACATCACTTTTAGGATCATTTTCTTTAGTATCATCTTTTATCTCTTTTTCAGGAATATGGTTTTTATCTTTTTCTAAATCGTCTTCATGAATAAGTTTGTGACCACATTTCTGACAAAATAAGGCATCAGATAAATTTTTCTCTCCACAAGATTCGCAAAAAACAAATTCTTCGCCTAATTTATTTCCACAGTAATCACAAAATAAAGCATCATCAGAATTTTTTGCACCACATTTTTTACAGATTTTCATAAGTCCCTCCTTATAGTTTAGTTAATTAAATTGTAACAAAAGGGAAAAAGTTGTCAAATAGCATTTTACAAGATTTCATTAATTATAATCTTGAGTAATTTTATGTTAATTAATTTTATAAGTATTAAAAAAATTTTGATTAAATATTAAAAACATTCTTAATTTTATTTTTATAGCATGGTAAAATGGTATAAGAAATTATATTTTATATTTTAAAATTTCATAGGAGGAGAAATGAAAAAAAATAGTTTTTTTAATTCCTTAGTTTTTAAACTAATTTTAGGAATTATTATTGGAATTTTTGTAGGTAGAATTTCCAATGAGTCAGCAATTATTGTAATTAATACAATAAAAAGAGTTATGGGAGATTTAATTGGCTATATTGTTCCACTTATTATTTTAGGATTTATTACTCCAGCCATTGTTTCCTTAAAGGAAAGTGCTGGCAAAATATTAAGTGTAACCTTAGTCATATGTTATCTATCTTCTGTTGGAGCGGCTACGATGTCTTTCTTAGCAGGAAGAGCTATTATACCAAGGCTTAATATTGCATCAAATGTTGGAGCAGGAAATGTAATTCCTGATTCAATTTTTAAATTATCAATTGATCCAATAATGCCAGTTATGACAGCTCTTGTTACATCAATTTTATTTGGTATTGCTGTAATAGTAACTAAGTCAGAAGCTTGGGAAAATTTACTTTTAGAACTCAATAAAATAATTTTATCAATTGTAAATAATTTTGTAATAAAAATTCTTCCATTATATATTGCTACAACATTTGCAGTTTTATCCTATGAAGGAGCTATTATTTCAGAACTTCCAGTTTTCTTAAAAATAATTTTAATTGTAATTCTTGGACATTTTATTTGGATGACTCTAATGTATTCATTAGCAGGCGCAATATCAAAAACAAATCCAAAGGAAGTTTTTAAACATTATTTGCCAGCTTATTTAACAGCTGTAGGCACTATGTCATCTGCTGCAACTTTACCAGTTGCTCTAGAATGTGCTAGAAAATCTGATACTCTTGATCCAAAAATAAGAGATTTTGCAATTCCACTTTGTTCAAACACTCATTTATGTGGTTCAGTTTTAACAGAAGTTTTCTTTGTAATGACAGTTTCACAAATATTAAATGGAAAGCTTCCAGAAACTTCTAACATGATTGTCTTTATAGTTTTACTTGGAATTTTTGCAATAGCTGCACCAGGAGTACCTGGAGGAACTGTAGTTGCATCACTTGGACTTATTACATCAGTTTTAGGATTTAATGACACAGGAACTGCTTTAATGCTTTCAATTTTTGCCCTTCAAGATAGCTTTGGAACAGCTTGTAATGTTACATCAGATGGAGCAATTGCACTAATGGTTACTGGAATATTTAAAAAAGTTCCTGGAAGGGGAAAGAATATAAATTAACCTGAGTATAAATAGATTTTTTAAACCAAGGATTCGTCCTTGGTTTTTTTTATTAACTATTTTAAATAGCTTTTATTTTTTCCATTTAATAATGACTAATTAATAATTTTTTTAAATTTCTATTATATAGTTTTAAAATTAAATACGCTTTTATATTTTTAATATCTTATTCATATTCAAATTTTAATTATAAAACTTAATAAATTATAAATTTTACTTATTTTTTCCTTAAAGTTTATAATATCTTCCAATAAATTTATTTAAAAAATTCTAATAATTTTATATAAAAATTATCTTAGAGATATATTAAAATCAAATTAAATGATAATTAATTTCAAAATAAGGAGGAAATATAATGAGTAAAGTAAATGTTATATATTGGTCAGGAACAGGTAATACTGAAAAAATGGCTAATGCAATAGTTAAGGGTGCAGAAGGAGAAGGTGCTGAAGTTAAATTAATTCAAGTAGGACTAGCTACAGAAGATGATGTAAAAGATGTTGAAAGAATTGCCTTTGGTTGTCCTGCAATGGGTGCTGAAGAACTTGAAGAAACAGAAATGAGACCTTTTATGGATAAAGTAAATCCACTTCTTTCTGGAAAGAATGTTGTCCTATTTGGTTCTTATGAATGGGCTGATGGTGAATGGATGAAGCTTTGGCAAGAAGAAATTGAAGGAACTGGTGCAAAATTAATTGATGATGGATTTGCTGCTTATGATAATCCTGATGAAGATGCACTAGAAGAATGCGAAGCTCTTGGAAAGGAACTTGCAAGGTCTTAATTATGATTAAAAATTCTATTTTCATTGAATTTTTTGAGCAAATAAAAAATTTTAAAGATTTTGAATATCTTTATGCTCTAATTAAGTCCACAGTTGCACCAACTTTAAAAGATTTGAAATTGGCTACAATGATGAATTTAAAAAATGGAAATAGAGCCTTAAAAGATTTGTGGGAAAATAATAAAACTTTTTTAGTTTATTTTTTTAAAAAAGATAAATTAGATAAAAAATTATCCACATCAAAAGTTTCTGAATTTTTAAATCTAATGGGTTATAAAGATTGTAGACAAGTTTATGACTACCTAAATCTTTTAAAAAATAGATTTAATGATAGCTGTCCCGATGAGATTGGCGTCTTTCTTGGATATCCTTTAAAAGATGTAATAGATTTTAAGGATAGGGACAAAAAAACTTGTAAGTGTACAGGTTATTGGAAATGCTTTAATGATGAAAAAAGCTCAAGAAAAGCTTTTGAAAAATTTGATGAAACAAAAATTATTGTAATGAGAAGCATTTTAGAAAGTTATTAAAATTTAATTAAAAAATAAAAGAACCAGCGAAATAATCCGCTGGTTCTTTTAATGGGATTTTACTCACCTTTAAACCACCATCTAGTAGTTTATTATATTAGATAAAAATGCAATTAATTATTATTTTACAAATGTCTTAATAAATGTTAATACAATAGGTTGATAGATTATGTCTACTAAGAAAGCTCCAACAATAGGAACAATCATCATAGCTTTTCTACTCATACCATATTCTTCGTTAATTGCAGTCATATTAACAATAGCAGATGGTGTAGCACCAAGTCCGTGACCACAAAGTCCTGCACACATTACAGCAGCATCGTAATTCTTTCCAAGAACTCTAAATACAACGAAGTAAGCGTAAATTAACATGAAAATAACTTGACAAATTAGAACAACTAGAACTCCACCCATTAAGTCTTGAAGTTCCCATAGTTTTAATGTCATAAGTGCAAGTGCTAGGTATAGGTTTAACATTACGTCGCCAATACCATCAACTAAGTTTCCGTTGAATTTGTAGAAATGAGTTTTTTCGTTAATATTTCTAAGTATAACTGCTATAAACATGGCACCTACATAATCTGGAAAATCCATGTCAATTAATTTACCAATTTGTTTTGAAACAAGAGTACCTAATGCCATACATATAATAATTGCTGCAACATTTTTTATAACATCAAGGTTTGTAAGTTCTACCTTTTCTTCTTTAAATAAATTATCAAGTGCTGATGAGTCAAAATTATCATCAATAGGTTTTAAGTCATTTTTAACTATTAATCTTCTTCCAAGAGGTCCACCTATTAGTACACCAAATATTAGTCCAAAAGTTGCCGCTGCAGCACCAACAACTGGAGCTTGTTCATAACCCATTTTCGCGAAAGTAGAGCCATAACTCATTGCAGCACCATGACCACCAATCATTGATACAGATGATGCAAGCATTCCATAAGCTGATTCAAGTCCAACTGCTTTAGAAACTCCAATTCCAATTGTATTTTGAACAAGTGATAAAAGTCCACAAAGTAACCAATAGATAATTAAAAGCTTACCACCTGATTTTAATATTTTTAAGTTTGCTCCTAAACCAACTGTTGTAAAGAATGCCAACATAAATGTTGATTGAAAGACGTTTTCGTAAGCAAAGTTAAAAGAATTTGTTTTATAACCTATAAATGTTATAAACATAAATAAAAATCCACCAACTACTGGTGCTGGGATACAATATTTTCTTAAAAATGCAGATCTATTTTTAACTCCATAGCCTACTAACAATACTATTACTGCCAGGGCAAGAGTTAATATAGAATCTAAGTTAATAGTTAAAATACCATTTTCTCTAATAAACTCCATAATAGCCTCCTTATTTATTTTTAATTGCATTACTATCTACTAATATAATCATAACATTTATAGCGTTTTCACTCAACTCTATATGAATATTTATAATAATATGAGATTATTTTTGACTAATAGTATAATTTCATTAAATTTTAAATTTTTATTTAAATTAAAATTTATCCTAAAAAATCTGGCTTATTTATATTTTTTGTTATAAAATATTAAAAACATTATTCATGTTAATGTATTAAAGACAAAATAAGTTTAATATTTACACAAATTATATTTTAAAATAAAATTATAGGATTATAATAGGAGCCAATATGAAGAAATTAATTTTTAAATTTTTAGAAAAAGAACACATTGACGAGATATATGAACTAACTTCAGAAGTTTATAGCGGAATTGAGAATAAAGAAATTTTTTCTCACGACTCAAAAAGTGATTTAGAACATCTTATAGATAATGGAGGAGCCTTTATTGGAGTTTACGATGAGGATAAACTTGTTGCATATAGAAGCTTAAAAGTTCCCGATAAGGAAGATAATCTAGCCTATGATGTTGACTTTTTTATCGATCCAGAAAAAGTCATTATAAATGACACAGTTGTCGTTTTAAAGGAATATAGAGGTAGAAATTTACAAAACATAACTAGAGAAAAGTTGGAAGAAAAATATAAAGATTCTAAATTTACTCACAAGATGTCAACTATTTCTCCTAAAAATCATAGGTCTTATAAAAATACTTTGGATTCAGGCTATATGCTAGTTGCTCTTAAAAAGAAATATCCTGATGAATTTTCAGAAGAGGGATATGATAGATTTATTTTATTAAAGTCAGAAGACATTAATTTTGACTTTACTGGAGAAGAGATTACAATTCATTCAAGTGAAACTGATAAATTAAGAGAAGCCTTTGATTCAAATTATGTAGGTGTTGCTGTAGATGATCATGGCAACATTTTATTTAAAGAAGCAAAAATAGTTTAATTTTGAATTTATCTCAAAAAAGTAATAAATCTTTAAATTGTTAAATTTTAAGTAACTTTGGGTATAAAAGTTATAAGACAATAGAGTATAAACATAAAATAATATATTATATTATAAAAGTAAGAGGAGGAATAAATTTGGATACAGGATACAATTTCTTTGAAAATTATATGAATTCACAAAAAAAGATGATGGATATGTGGCAAGATTATGCAAAATCTTTTGGAGGAAATAATTTTAATCCCTTTAGTGAAGAATATCTTTCAAGCATGAATAAGATTTTTGGTGATTTAGGAAGTGCTGATTTCTTTAATTATAGTGGTACGCCTTCTGAACTTGCACAAAAAATTAAGGATACATCTAAAATTTATTACAGCATTTATGAACTTTATAAGAATATTTATGACAAGAGCATAGAACCAACAAAGGAAAATTTTGAAAGGATAATGAAAAAATATAAGGATGGTTCACTTCAATATATAAACAATTATCTTTTCCCATATATTCCAGTTGATTTACAAAATTTAATTAAACAATGCATGGGTGCATGTGAAAGTTATAGGGATACTCTTATGACAGTTTATGGTCCATGGATGGATACTTCATCTGACTTAATGGATTCTGTAATGAAGGGAGCCTTTGCTGATCCTAAGGCATTCCTTGAATTTTTTAAACTTTGGAAGAAAAATTACGGAGAAACTTTTGGAAAAATGTTAAATTCTCCACAATTTGGAATTGACAGAAATTCTTATGAAATGCAAATGAAAACAATAGATAAGCTTATTACTTTCATTGGAAACTATCTAGAGTTAACTACAATGCTATCAAACTTAGTTACAGAATCAACAGAAAATGTTGTAAAAGATAGTTTCGAAATGATAAAAAAGGGAGAAGCACCTAAGACTTTTGAAGAATTTTACAATTATTGGAGAAAGAAAACATCAGATGAGTTTGATAAATTATTTTACTCAGATGAATTTTCTAAGTTTTTAGGTAATTTTGTTGATTCCTTAATGCTTTTAAAAATTGACTTAGATAAAGTTGTTGAAGAATCCCTTAAATGGTATCCAATTCCAACAAATTCTGACATGGATTCACTTTACAAAACAGTATATGAACTTAAAAAAGAAGTTAGAAGCCTAAAAAAACATATTAGAGATAAAGAATTTGAAGAAGAAAAAAAGGATAATAAATAATAGGAGGTTATTAATTTGAAAAACGCATTTGGAATAGATTATGTTAAGTCAATGTCAGATATGGTCGACTCATACGAAAAACTTATTAAGGGTGTAGACACTCTTATGAATGTTGACTATAGTGGCTTTGATGCAACTCCTAAGGAGCTGATTTTTCAAGAAGACAAGATGAAGCTCTATCATTATGAAGCAAAAGTAAAAGATCCAAATAAAATTCCAACTTTAATTGTATATGCTCTTGTAAACAAACAATACATGATGGATTTGCAAGAAGATAGATCTCTTATAAAAAATTTATTAGAAGGTGGACAAGATATTTACATTATTGATTGGGGTTATCCAACAATGGATGATAAATATATTGGACTTGAAGATTATATAAATGGTTATATTGATGATTGCGTAGATATAATTAGAAGAAGACACAAGATTGAAAAAATTAACATTATTGGAATTTGCCAAGGAGGAACTTTCTCCTTTATTTATACAGCAACACATGAAGAAAAAGTAAATGCCCTTGTTTCACTGGTAACTCCAATTGATTTTTCTACTGATGATGGACTCCTATTTAAATGGGGACCATATCTAAATCCAGAAAATATGGTAAAGGCCTTTGGAAATGTGCCAGGAGAATTTATGAATGCAGGCTTTGTATTCTTAAAGCCAATTGATTTAATGATGGATAAATATGTTGGAGTAATTGATTCTCTTGACGATCCAAATAAACTTGCAAACTTCCTTCGTATGGAACACTGGATTTTCGATTCACCAGATCAAGCTGGAAGAGCTTATCAAGAATTTCAAGAAGAAATGTATCACAAAAATAATTTAATTAAAGGTGAGTTTTATCTCGATGGCGAAAGAGTTGACCTTAAAAATGTAAAATGCCCAGTGCTTGCAATTCTAGGCACAAAGGACAATCAAGTTCCACCAAATGCAACAAGACCAATTCCTAAGGCAGTTGGCTCAAAAGATGTTGAACTTGTTGAAGTTGAAACAGGTCACATTGGACTTTTTGTATCTGGTAGAAGTCAAAGAGAAGTTGCACCAAAGATTAACGAATTTTTGACAAGTAGATCTAAATAAAAATAATTTACCGAGCTCAGGCTCGGTATTTTTATGTTCCATTTTAACTTTATAAATTTATTCTTCGATTATCTTTGGCTCGCCAATATTTAAGGAATAATAATAAATTTTTGCAGCATCTTCAACATATTCTGCAGATAAAAAAGCAGATTCAATGTTCTTTCCACAAGAAACGACTCCATGATTTGCAAGTAGACAGGAATTTGATTTTTTTAAATATGGGATAAGAGATTTTGCAAGTTCAAGAGAACCTGAAGGGTTGAAGGG
>QWCK01005864.1_pt1 | contig 10809 bp, 9 predicted proteins | sample 1972571 | NCBI WGS metagenome assembly QWCK01 (sample SAMN09866710, study PRJNA288562) | Human gut metagenome isolate term2_stool, whole genome shotgun sequencing... | isolation source: gut | host: Homo sapiens | place: USA: California | reverse complement strand
TAGAAGTTTTGGTAAAAACGGTGAATTTAGACCGTTAGGAAATGGACTTTGCCGTTGGGCTAATGGAGATGAAATGGCAATAATTCCAAAAGGATATGGGGACAAGGAATTTGTTGCTGAGTCATTATTAAGTATCATGGATGAAAATGAAGTTGAAAAAGCAATTTTATTACAGGGAAGTTTATATGGTTTCCAAAATGAATATGCTATTGAAACAGCTAATAAATATGCAGATAGATTTAAAGCAGCTGTAACACTAGATCCTCATTGTAAGGAAGTAGATTCAATTTTAGATAGGCTAATAAATGATTTAAAAGCTAAAATATTTAAATTTGAAATTAGTGTTGGTGGTGGAATGATGGGCTATCACAATAACTTTATTATCGATGATCCAATGATGACTAAGATTTATGACAGAATTGCTGAAGAAGAAAACATGACATTAGTATTAGACATTGGAAGCCCTTCAATGGCAAGTTGTCAACCAGAAGCAGTGTATAGAATTGCAAATAAATATAAAAATCTAAACATTGTAATCTGTCACTTATTAGCTCCTACACTAGAAGATGGAGATTATTTAGAAAAAGCATTACCACTTCTAAAACATGATAATGTTTGGATTGACCTTAGTGCATTACCTTGGAACGTTGCTCCTGAAAAATATCCTTTCCCAACAGCTCTAGAATATATAAAATTAGCAAAAGATATTTTAGGAACTGAAAAGATTCTTTGGGGTACTGACACACCTACTGTAATGACTAAGTTCTCATATGAAGACCTATATAAATTTATAACAGAATCAGATGTATTCACTGAAAAAGAACTTGAAGATGTATTTTACAACAACGCGTTAGACGCATATTATTTAAAATAATTTATAAAAAGTATAAAATAAAATTATAGACTAGAGAAACTGACAATCCCGTCGCCTATTTTGGGCGAGGGGATGTCTTGCTTAACAATTAGTAAACGTTGAAAGGATTAAGATGGAAGTAAAAATAATAACACCAACAGTTACAATCTTTGATAATAATGGAAACATTGATATAGAAGGTAATAAGTTGCTAATTCAACACTTAATAGATAATGGTGTAAATGGAGCAGTACCACTCGGAAGTAGTGGTGAATTTACCGCCTTATCGATGGATGAAAAGAAAAAACTAATAAAACTTTATGTAGATGAATCAAAAGGAGAACTTGATTTAATTCCTGGAACAAGTTCACTTAATGTAGAGGAGTGTATAGAACTATCTAATTATGCAATCTCATTAGGAGTCAAGGGAGTTTTAATACTTCCTCCATTCTATTATGGGATAAGCCAAGAAGAAGCTTTTCATTATTATGATGTACTTGCTCAAAAGATAGATGGAAATATTTATATTTATAATTTTTCTGCAAGAACTGGGTTTGATATGAATGCTGAAACAACATTCAATCTTGCCAAAAAACATAAAAACATTAAAGGTATGAAGGACTCAACAGCAAATCTAACTCACACAAAAGAGGTTATTCTAAAAGTTAAAGAAATTAGAGATGATTTTGAGGTATATTCAGGATTTGATGATCATTTTGTTCCAAATGTTATAGCAGGTGGAAGCGGATGTATTGCTGCTATATCAAACTTTGAGCCTAAGTTGTGGTCAGAGTGGGTAGAAGCAATAAATAATGGGAACTTTGGAGAAGTTAAAGCAATAGGTAATATAATCGATAGACTTATGCCACTATATAATGTTGAAAAGAATTTTTCTCATATATTTAAAAAGTTTTTAATCGATGATGGTCTTAACATAAACGATTATACGATATTCCCATTTGAGGAACTAAGTGAACAAGACTATGAGTTTGCAAAAAAATTAAGGAACAAGGTAATGGATGGGAGGTAATCATGAAATACGCTCTTAAAGTTGATGATAAAGATAATGTGGTTACAGTATTAAGCCCTATAGAAAAAGGTGAAACTGTAAGCTATTTAGATAATGGAGATACAAAGGAAGTTGTGGCACAAAACGATATTCCTATATATCATAAAATAGCAATAAGAGACATAAAAATGGAAGAAGATATTGTAAAATATGGAGAACATATAGGAAGAGCTAGTAAAGACATTGTTAAAGGATTTCATGTGCACACACATAACATTAAAGATCACAGAGAAAATCTTGAAGAAAAAGAATGAGGTGGTATAGTGAGAACTTTTTGGGGTTATAAAAGAAAAGACGGTAGAGTTGGAATTAGAAATCATGTTTTAATATTACCAGCAAGTATATGCGCATCAGACACAACAAGGTTAATTTCACAAGGAGTTCAAGGTACGGTAACATTTAACTTGCAACTTGGATGCTCACAGGTAGGTGCAGATCTTGATTTGACTCTAGATACTCTAGCAGGGTATGGTGCAAATCCAAATGTTTATGGAGTAATAGTTGTAGGTTTAGGTTGTGAATCGGCTCAAGCCAATATTGTTAAAGAAAGAATTTTAGAAAGAACAAATAAGCAAGTTGAAACCTTGGTTATTCAAGAAGAAGGCGGAACACTAAAGACTGTAGAAAAAGCGCAAAGACTTGCAAAAAAAATGGTAGGAGAAGCTGCATTAATTAGAAGAGAAGAATTCCCACTTTCAGAGCTAATTCTTGGAACAAATTGTGGCGGTTCGGATACAACATCTGGACTTGCAGCTAATCCAACGATTGGAAAAGTTAGTGATAAATTGGTAGAAATGGGTGGAACTTCTGTACTTTGTGAAACTACTGAATTCATTGGTGCAGAGCATATTTTAGCTAGAAGAGCAATAAATAAAGAAGTTCATGATAAAATTTATCAAATTATTAAAAACTATGAAACTAAAATAAAGAATGACACAGGATTAGATGTTCGTGACGGGAACCCTTCACCAGGAAATAAAGAAGGTGGACTTACTACCTTAGAAGAAAAATCACTTGGATGCATTCATAAAGGGGGAACTTCCAGCATTAACAATCTTTACGATTATTCTCAACAAATTAAAGGAAAAGAGGGCCTTGTAATTATGGATACGCCAGGAAATGATGCTTCATCTGTTGGAGGTATAATTGCTGGTGGATGTCAATTAGTTGTATTTTCTACAGGTAGAGGAACTCCAACTGGACATGCCATAGCGCCTGTTTTGAAAATTACTGGAAACAGCGAAACCTATGCTAAAATGATCGACAACATAGATTATGATGCAAGTGGAATAATCACAGAAAACAAGACAATTGAGCAAGCAAGTGAAGAATTGCTAGACTTAATTGTAGAGGTGTGTAACGGAAAACAAGTTCAGGCAGAGCTTCTTGGTTATACAGAAACAGCAATTCAAAGAGCATCTGCTTTTGTTTAATTATAATATTAAGAGCCTTCGGGCTCTTTTAATATTTTTAGGGTTAATATATAATATAAAATAATAGTTATAAAATCTTTGGTAAGGAGAACAATATGCATAAGCCAACTGAAAGAGTTCTTAGAATACTTTTAACTTTAGCTTCTGAAAAAGAAGATCTTACATTAACAGAAATCTCTGAAAAAACAAAAATACCTAAGAGCACTATATCACCAATACTCTCGACTCTTGTGGATATGAGGTTTTTAGCAAAAAAATCTGAAATGAAGTATAGGATTGGAATAAATTCCTTCATAGTAGGCGAGGCATATATAGAGTCAACATCTCTTCTTGAGATGATAAAATCCTATATGACAGAAGTAGTTAAGGAATGTAACGAAATATGTCAATTAGGGATACTACAAGACAATAAGGTTTTCTATATTGCTAAAAAAGATCCAAAACAATCGATTCAGTTAATGAGCTATGTTGGAAAATTTTTACCAATCTATTCAACAGCACTAGGAAAAGTTTTGGTTTACAAAAACAGTGAAGAAGAAATTAAAGACATTGTTGGAGATAACATGACTCCTTTGACAGAAAGAACTATTACAAATATAGATGATTTTTTGAACGAAATAGAGACTGTGAAAAATAATGGGTACTCATTTGATTTACAAGAAACAAGTTTAGATTCGAAGTGTGTTGCCGTTCCGATAGAAAAGGGTGGAAAAGTAATTGCCGCTATGAGTGTGTCGATTCCAAACTTTAGAAGTACAGATGAAAAATTAAAGAATGCTATTAAAGTTTTGTTAAAATATAAAAACGAAATAGAAAGTTATTTTACTCACAATATTTATAATGAAGAAGATTTAATCTAAACTAAAAAGAAATAGTAACCAAGTTATCATGTCTTAAATGAATAAAAAATCAAATTTAGACCTTAGTAATCATACCAGGATCTTTTTTATGTCATCAGAGCTCCATAATAAGCCTTTGTAAAGGTATACATGCTTAAAGCATATAAAAAATCCTTGACTCTAGTATTAAAATCTCAATAGAGAGGTTTTAGAGCTTTATAAGGCTAATTGATTTATCGCAAAGTGTGGGTTTGAACTTAAGTTGAGTGGTGGAGAAAAAATTTACTTGTAACTATAATGGCAGGTGTGTTAGTTTGTAGTAAACAAAAAGAAAAAAAGAAGAACTTAATAAATAATTTTAAAGGCAAAGCTTAGAACTTAGAAGACCCTAAATTTAAAAACTGACCCCCTAAAGTTGGACTTCAAAACCAACTAAAGGAGGTCAATTTTTTTATGTGTTGAACACTTAAAGTTTGGGATCTTTTTGTGCATTTGTTTAACAGAGCTAAGAAATGAGTAAAAAATTTTAGTTTAAATTGCTAAAAATATCTTTTAGAACTAACTCTCCGAACTTTTTATAGAAATCCGTATATTTGTCTTTTCTATAAAACAACATACGTCTGTAATGAAAGAGTTCATTGTCTTCAGTGAAAAAGATGCAATTATCCATTTTAGGGCCTTTTTTAATATAATATTTAGGTACAAAAGTAATGCCTTGATCATTTTTAACTAACTCAAGAATGTTATTTATATTTCTAAAGTGCATAAATGACTTTGGGTGGAGATCGTATTTTTTAATAATTCTAGTTATACATGTGTGGAGGGCTTGAGTTTTTTGTCCTGAAATTATTTTTTTGTTTTTTATTTCAGAAATATTAAGTTTTAGAGGATTATCTAAATCACCAGATATAAAAGTACCATTATATTTGTCACCCAATAGAGATCGTGGTATTACAACTAAAATTAATTCATCTCTTAATTCTAGTTTTCCAGTGGACTTCATATCTAAGTTATTTGAAATGATATCAATACTTACAAAACAGTCAATTTTGTTGTTGTTATAAAGCTCTGATAACACATGCCCCTCACCCTCTATAAAATTCAAATCAGTGTTCGGAAATCTCTTAGCAAATTCTAAAGAAATGTCTGATGTTACATAGGCACCAACCCAAGGAGTAATGCCAAAATTTAATTTATTAGGGAAATGTTTAGTGCCATTCTTATGTAAAAATGTTTCAAGATCATTATTGAGCTCTTTAATTTGTTGTAGGTAATTTAAATAATATAAACCCATATCTGTAATTTTTAATCCATTCTTAGTCCTATCAAATAAAACACAACCTAATTCTTTTTCTAGCCTTTTTAAATATGAGCTTAAGGCAGGTTGTGAGAGATATAATTTTTCAGACGCTTTTGTTATGTTTTCTTCTTCGTAAAGGGTTTTTATATAAAGGTATTTTTTATCAAACATATATGTAGTCCTCCTCAAACTAGTATAACACAAATGTTATGCTTACTATTAAATAAAAAGTATTTTTATTATATCGCTTTATCAGATAAAATTTTATATAAGAAAAATAAGTTATTTAAGGAGGGTTTCATATGACAACAAAAGGTATTATAACCATAGTTATTTTCATAGTAACTATTATATTACTGATTTCAAAAAAACTGCATCCGATATTGATAGGTGCAAGTATTCCAACAGCATTGGCTCTATTTAATATTTTAGATCCAAAAACGGCATTTTCTGACTTTTCAAATACAACTGTTGTATTTTTTATGTCACTATTAGTTGTTGGTGGTGCTATTTTCAACACAGGTCTTGCTGATTTTTTGGGTGAAAAGATTATTGGGATGATTGGAAAAGATGAACGAAGTGTAGTGTTAGGGACATCATTTGTATCAATATTATTATCATCTTTTCTAAATGACACTGGTACAACTGGATGTCTAATGCCGATTGCAGGAGCTATGGGCAAAAAGTCTGGTGTTAAATTATCTAAAATTTACATGGCTTTGGCATTCGCAGCATCAATGGGTGGTACAGTTACTCTAATAGGTGGAGGTTCACATATTGTTGCTCAGGGTTTTTTAGAAGACGCTGGACTTGAAGGTTTTTCATTTTTCGAGTTTACACCTATAGGCTTACCAATTGCTATAGCTGGATTGTTATATATCTATTTTTATGGAGTCAAAGTTCTTCCAAATAAAGATGTTGAAGACGAAGCTTCTAACATGAAATTAGCTGAAAAAAATCCTACAAAGATGGTAATTGTAGCTATAATATTTATCTTCATAGTAGTTTGTATGGCAACTAAAATTATCCCAATGCATCTAGCAGCTGCTTTAGGAGCTATACTTGTGGTTCTAACAGGTTGTATAAGTACTGAAGATGCTGTGAAGCAATTTTCAGTTTCAACATTGTTCTTAGTAGCTGGTATTTTCCCGCTAAGTAAAGCTTTAAGTGAAACAGGTGCAGCTGAGTACTTAATATCTAAAATGTCAGGTTCTTTAAGTGGAATGTCTCCTGTTGTAGTGGTCGCTTTTATGCTTGGAATATCAGTAATTGGAACACAATTTATGATGGGTACATCACTAACGGCAATACTTTGCCCTATAGCTATATTAGTAGCTCAGTCAACAAACTTAGATCCTAGAGCACTTGTAATGTGTGTTGCTATAGGAACATCTGGAGCTTTCTGTACACCCTTTGGAACAGGACCAAACCTACTAGTTTGGGAAACTGGTGGATATGAGTTTAAAGATTATTTTAAAGTAGGATTTCCATTTACAATCATATTTTTCCTAATTGGGACCGCAATGATTTATTTCCAATATTTAAGATAAAGGAGTAATAAATGAACAAAACTAAACAACTTAGAGAAATTTTAAATAGCGATGAGTTTGTAATGATTCCTGGTATTTACGATTGTATAACAGCAAGGTATGCTGAAAAAGTTGGTTTTAAATGTATATTTTTATCAGGTGGCTCTTTAGCATATGCAAAGTTAGGATTGCCAGATGTTGGCCTTCTTAATATTTCAGATTTTTCAAATACAATTTTAAATATTTGTCAAACATCTAAACTACCATTAATTGCAGATATGGATAACGGGTTTGGTAACACGATCCATGCAGCTCATGCTGCAAGTCTTTATGAAAAATGTGGAGCATCAGGATTACAAATTGATGATAAACTGCTTCCAGCAACTAAGCCTAGCAGCCATGAAATTGTAGATTTCTCATTAATAGGACCAAAAATTAAAGCTATAAGAGAGAGTGTTTCTGAAGATTTCGTTATTGTTTATAGAACTGCTGCAAATATGTATGATTATGGAATAGACGAAGCTATCGAAAGAGTTAATAAGGCAAAGGAGCTTGGAGCAGATTGTGCTTATGTTGACGGATTAAAAGATTTAGATGAGGTGAAAAAGGTTTCTGAAGAGGCTAAAATAAAACTCATGATCAACCTAAATGAAAAGGGGTTCCCAGCAAGCTTAAGCTATGATGAATTAATGGAATTTAATTATAAATTAGGATTATACCCTATGTCTTCAGTATTATCAGCAGCTTTTGCTGTAGAAAGTGTTTTTGAAGATCTTATTACAAACAAGTCTACACTTAAATCTAGGGATAGAATGGTTTATCCTGCCTTAAAGCTATATAACCTAATGGGGCTTGAAGAGGTAACAGAAGAATATTCTAAATACTATAAATAAAGAATGGGGGTAAAAATGAATAAATTCTTGCTAGCTGCTGTACAACTTAACTCGCAACAAGATAAAGAAGAAAATTTAAAAAAGATGGAAAAGTATATAATAGAAGCTGCTGAAAAAGGTGCAAAAGTCATAGCACTTCCAGAAGGTTCAAACTATATAGGAGATGACTCAAGAAAAGTTGCAGAAAAAATTCCTGGTGGAAAAACGTTCAAAATGATTTCGGCATTAGCTGAAAAACATAGTGTCTGGATTCATGCTGGAAGCATATACGAGGATAGGGATGGTGACATTCCTTATAATTGTAATTTCTTAGTTGGACCAGATGGTGAATTAAAAACGAAATATCATAAATTGCATCCTTTTGACGTTGATGTATTAAATGGGCCTAACATAAGAGAATCTAAAAAAGTTCATCCAGGAGAAGAGATAGTAACTTTTGACACAAAAGAATTTGGCCACTTTGGACTTTCAATTTGTTATGATATGAGATTTCCAGAATTATATAGACTTATGACGCTTAAAGGAGCAAATATTTTATTTGTTCCAGCAAATTTTACAATGAATACAGGTAAGGATCATTGGGAGCCTATTTTAAGAACGAGAGCTATTGAAAATGCATGTTATGTAGTAGCCCCAGCTCAAATAGGTCAAAAACCAACTGTAGCATCATACGGTAAAACGATAATTATAGATCCATGGGGTAATATAATCGCAAAGGCATCTGATCGAGAAGGGATTATTTTAACTGAAATTGACTTAGATTATGTTGAAGAAATCAGAAATAAAGTAGGAACTTTAAAAAATAGACGAGTAGATATTTATAAGTTAATAGAATTATAGGTTGTTAAAATTTGTATCCAGGTGAGCTTATTTTGATATGCTTAAACTCATGTTTTGAAAACTGTGTAATCTCTAAAAGTAGTAAGTTATATGATAAAAAATAAAATACTTTTGTCTTAATTTTATTAATTCAAGTATGAAATAGATGATTTATTACTTATTTACGAAATATGTATATAAAGATTTAAATTAACCAAAACCGAGAAAGTGTAGGATAGATATTTAATGAGTATTTTAAATATAAGTTTTTAAATTAATAAAAACGTTTATACTATGAAAATCTATTATATTATTACCAATATCTTTAACTAAACTGGGAATATGGAGGTGTTTTAATACAACTACAACAAGATGAAAATATTGTTTTTCTAGGAGGTTTAAAAATGAAAGATAAAACTAAAAAAATGAAAATGCCGCATACATTAGTTATACTACTTATTATTATATTGATTTCGGTAGCTTTGACGTGGATAATACCATCAGGTCAATTTGAGAGGATTGAAAATGCAGAAGGGTTAAAAATTATAGATCCGAATTCATTCCATTATATTACTCAAACACCAGTGAATCCATTAAAGATATTTAATATCTCCTTTGATGGATTTATGAAAGTATCAAAATTAATATTTGTAATTTTATTCGCTGGCGGTGCTTTTAATATAATTACTAAATCAGGTTCACTACAGTCTCTAATAGGTTTATTATCAAATAAAACTAAAAATAAGGAACACTTATTTATACCTATTTTAACTTTAATTTTTGCATTAATTTGCACTAATAAGGGAGTAAATACTTTTATAGGATTTGCTCCAATATTAATGGTAGCTGCAATACAAATGGGGTTTGACTCTATAACAGGTGCTGCGATAATACTACTCGGTGGAGCTGTTGGGTTCTCAACAGGAACATTAAACGTTTCAACTACAATAGTAGCTCAAGAAATTGCTGGTTTACCTCCATACTCTGGATTAACATATAGAGCAATAGCCTTTGTAGCATTTTTCATTGTTACAAACTTATACTTAGTAAGTTATGCAAAAAAAATAAAAAAAGACCCTACAAAATCTCCAATGTACGAATTAGATTTAGAAAGAGATATTAGTATAGAAGATAATGAAGATTTTAACGCCAAAATGAACTTAAGAAAATGGTTAAATATCGTAGCTCTATTTAGTTCACTAGGTATAATCGTTTATGGAGGAATTAAATTTGAATGGGGTTTACCAGAAACAGGAGTCGTGTTTATTTGGTTAGCAATTATAGCTGGAATAATTTCAGGTTATGGTCCTTCAGAAATTGCAACTACATTTATACAAGGTGCTAAAAACATGGTAGGAGCTGCTTTGATTATTGGTTTAGCTAGAACGGTATCAGGTGTTTTAGATGCTGGAAATATCATGGATACAACTATTCATGCTTTATCACAAATTTTCAATTATTTGCCACAGCTTTTAAAAGGACCAGTTCTTTATATTTCAAATATTGTAATAAATATGTTTATAACTTCTGGATCAGGACAAGCGGCAGCAATAATGCCAATATTTGCTCCTCTAGCTGATACTATAGATGTAACTAGACAAACAGCTGTACTTGCATATAATTTTGGTGATGGTTTCTGTAATTATATTTTGCCAACATCGACAGCTTTAATGGGTATTCTTGGTGCTTGTAACATACCTTATGACAAATGGATGGCGTTTATGGGCAAACTGTTTGGAATGTGGATTATACTTGGGTCTATATTAATGGTTGGAGCTCAATTAATAAACTATGGACCATTTTAATTAATACAAAAATAAGAGGTGAACAAATTGGATAATACTAAAAGTTTAATCGTAAAAAATATTGAAAATAATATTGATGAATTGAAGAATATTAGTGATAAAATTTTTGATAATCCTGAAATGAAATTTCAAGAAAATATGGCATCTAAAATTCTTACTAATTTTTTAACAGACGAATTGTCAAATCAAATGCAACACCTATGGTAAGAAACCAAAAAGTTCTTCTATAGGTGTTTTGTATTTTATACATTTTCTAGGTCTATTATTCA
>QWCK01005862.1_pt1 | contig 10814 bp, 8 predicted proteins | sample 1972571 | NCBI WGS metagenome assembly QWCK01 (sample SAMN09866710, study PRJNA288562) | Human gut metagenome isolate term2_stool, whole genome shotgun sequencing... | isolation source: gut | host: Homo sapiens | place: USA: California | reverse complement strand
GGTAGAAGAAAGTCTTCCGTTGCTAGAGTTAGATTAATCCCTGGAAAAGGTGAAATTCTAGTTAACAGGAAGCCTCTTGATGAATATTTTGGAATGGAACTTCTTAAGAGAGAGGTTAGAAGACCGTTCGCAGTTGCAAGCTGTGAAGGTAAATTCGATGTTGTTGCTACTGTACATGGTGGTGGTACAACAGGGCAGGCAGGTGCTTTGAGGCACGGTATTTCAAGAGCTTTGTGCGAGGCCGATAGAGAGGCATATAGACCAGCGCTTAAGTCTGCTGGATTCTTGACAAGAGATCCTCGTATGAAGGAAAGAAAGAAATACGGTCTTAAGAAGGCACGTAGAGCTAGCCAGTTCTCAAAGCGTTAATCGTATTTTTGCATGGCGATACTTTGACAATGGTGTTTGTTTGGCGCCGAGAAACAGTACCACTTTTACACACGAGATAGCGTTGCTTTTTCACAACAAAATAATGATAAACCCCGAGCGATTCAATCGTTTTCGGGGTTTTCGTGTATAAGGGGTATTTCCCCATAGAAGAAAGAAGTTTTGCCCTGTGGGTCCTGTAAGGGGAAGCTTAATGAGGCTTAATATGGGGCAAAACTATCCTATGAAATCGAAAAATGAGATTTTCCATTGTATTATGATGATTGAGGTTTTGATAGATTTTTATACATTACGGGTATTACGGGTCAAATATTAATTTTTGGAATTCTTACCGTAGTTTTTTGGTGAACTTTACGGGTCATTTCGCAAAAATGGAAAATCCTACCGTAATGAGCGGGAAAAATTACGGGTCATATTAGAAACAATGAAAAATCTACCGTAATTTTACATCAAATTTACGGGTTAAATTTCAAAAAATCAAGATATTACCGTAACTAGTGGCTAAAAATTACGGGTCAAATTGAGATAATTGAAATTTCTACCGTAATTACTGCGCTACCGCAATCACAGCCAAGGTCTAGAAATGGTCAGTATGAAGTGGTCAGTATGCTAAAGTGTTTTAAAGGTAAAAAATATCTGCTAACACTGAAAAATGATACTTCCTAATATGTCATGAAACACAATTAGAACAATAAGACACAAACACTAGATAAAGACAGACTTAAAAAGTTTAAAACAACGATAAGGAGAGTAAAAAGACGAATTTATGCAAAATTTAAAAGCATTATTAGAGGAAGAACTGCAACACCTTGAAAAAATAATTGAAAAAACTGAAAGCTGTCTTAAAGATGTGCCAGAGGGTCGAATAAATATATCTGAATGTCATAATGTCCCTCAGTTTTTTCATTATCAGATGGGATGCAAGAACTCAAAAGGGACATACATTAACAAAGAAAACGAGGAACTTATTTCGGCACTAGTACAAAAGTCATACAACACGGCAGTCCTCAAAAAGGCAAGAATAAGGGCCAAAAAGATAAAGAGCCTCATAAAAGATTACGACAAAGGCGAATTTGAAAGCATATATTTAAATCAGCATCCGGAGAGACAGAAGAGAATTGAACCGATAGAGAAACCATGGTCAATATATGTTGATGAATGGGAATCGCAATCGTATCGAGGTAAAGACTTTTCTGATACAACAAAATACATTTTGACTGATAAGGGCGAAAAAGTGCGATCAAAATCCGAAAAAATTATTGCAGATTACCTGTTTAGAAAAGGCATTGCATATAAATACGAATGTCCGCTTTATCTGAAAGGAATGGGAACAATATATCCTGATTTCACATTATTATCACCTGCAACACGTAAAGAAATCTATTGGGAACACTGTGGATTGATGGATAACTACAATTATGCATTTTCTGCGATAAAAAGAATAAATATATATCAGAAAAACCATATATTTCCTGGCGATAGACTTATCTTGACATTCGAGACGGACAAAATAGTTCTAGAATCGGAGATAATTCAGAAAATTGTAGATAAATATCTAGAATGAAACTACGTAAAACAATTGAATGAAACTATGCCAAACACTTGAATGCAATGACGCCAAACACTTGATTAGAATTACGCCAAACACTTGAATTAAAAATGGACAAATACTCGAATGAACGATAAAATAAGTTAAAGCATTATTTTGATGTGCCGAAATACTTAAGGAATTGGCTTCTAAAATAGATACAGATAAGACGTCTGCTCCCTCATTCATGGCGGTTTTATGTGCAAAGACCCCTTTTGCATACAAAAGAAAAGACGGCGTTTATGTTATACCAATTACAGCTTTGAGCCCCTAAAAGTAACTGCAATTGAAACTTTGTTCTAAATATGATACATTATTGCAGTAGTGGATGAAGTAAGAATCCCATTGCTTAAAATATGGGGATGTCAATACTATAGGGAATGTCGATCTGAAAAAGGAGAAAGAGAATATGGGGATGCCTAGTTTTGAAAATACTTTGAAGATAAATAATTTTAAAAAGGTAAGCACAAGCTTCCTTGTAGCCGTGCTCATTGTTTTGATGACAGTACTTGCGGGGTGTTCAGGCGGAAACGGTGGCATGTCAAAGACGGGAGATGACAAATCAACAAAACAGGCTGATTTGACAGGCAAAACCGCAAAAATCACAATTGAATGCAAGACTGCTGCTGAAAAAAAATCCACAGGGGAGTTGAAGGATGCGGTAGAAGCCGTAATCCCCAGCGATGGCATTATTTTGCCCGAAACGGAAGTAAAACTCAAAAACGGAGATACTGTTTTGTCGCTACTGCTTCGAATTTGCAAAGAAAAGAAAATTCATACCTCATACCAGGGCGAGACCTCGATAGGGACGGCGTATGTTGACGGAATCGGCAATCTATTTGAAAAGGATTGTGGCAAAAAAAGTGGCTGGATGTACACCGTCGACGGCGATTTGCCGATGCTCGGGGTGGATGAATTTGACCTAAAGGGCGGAGAAAATATAGTATTCATGTACACTTGTAATAATGGCAAGGACGTCGGCTGGAGCGTGGACGAAAAGTGAAGAAAAGAGACAGTTTCGCAACATACAATCCATATGTAAACCTTATTTTTTATACGCTGGTTGTCGTATCCACGGTGATTTTGAGCCATCCGGCGATTACGGTCGGGAGCTTTCTGAGTGCACTTTTGTACACATTTTATTTGCGTGGAAAAAGCACGCTCAAACTGCTAGCGTTTGTCTTGCCAATGATGCTTGTCGGTGCGATTCTGAATCCGCTTTTTAATCATCGAGGGGCAACGATTATCACATATTTCAGACAAAACCCCATAACTGCGGAGGCGATAGCGTTCGGAATAGCATCGGCCTTTATGCTCGGCGGAATAATTCTGTGGTTTGCAACATTTAACGACATTATGAGTAGCGACAAAATAATGTACATGAGTGGCAGGATTGCACCGTCCATAACCCTGGTTTTTTCAATGGTGCTTAGATTTGTGCCGCGATTTGGGCAGAAGATGAAGAAGGTGTCTGACGGTCAGCGGGCAATTGGAAGGGATGTAACAAGTGGGAATTTACGTGAAAAGGCAGGGCACGGTATGAGAATTTTGTCGATAATGACAACGTGGAGCCTTGAAAACTCCGTAGATATGGCGGATTCCATGAAGGCACGAGGCTTTGGAGCTGGCAAACGATCTCATTTTGCAATATACAAAATAGTAGCAAGAGATAAGCTGTTTTTTCTAGCTATGCTGATTGCATTCTGCTTGATGCTGTCGGCGGCAAATGGGTATTTTGGTATGCAGGGAACCATGGATTTTTATCCAAGGCTATACATCGAAAAACCTACAATATTTGGAACGGGAGTTAATATGCTAGTCATACTCTTTTTCCTCTTACCCGTGATAATTAATGTTTATGAGGACGTTAAATGGAAACATCTAATATCAGAGATAGAGAAATAAAAAAAACAATGGGAAAGCCCAATGGAAAGCAGAACAGGCCTCATACAAGGCATAATGAAATAAATTCTGAAATAAACTATGAGATAAAGCATGGTGATGCAGTCAATATAGTCGATTTGGAATTTTCATATCCTAATGCGAGCAGACCGTCCGTGAATGGGATTAGCTTAAGCCTTGAAAAGGGCAGTTTCACCTGTATTTGTGGACCATCAGGCTGTGGCAAAACAACTTTGCTCAGAAATCTAAAACCATCTATTACACCGCATGGTATGAGGCGTGGGGAAATTAAAATCCTTGGAAAATCCGTCGAATCCTTTGAGGGAAGACCAGGCGAGGAGGCACAGACTATAGGTTATGTGTTGCAAAATCCTGAAAACCAGATTGTAACGGACAAGGTTTGGCATGAGCTTGCCTTTGGGCTTGAAAATCTTGGATTGCCAACAGAAACAATTCGTCTACGAATTGCTGAAATTGCGAGCTTTTTTGGAATACAGTCGTGGTTTGACAAGGATGTTTCGGAGCTGTCAGGTGGTCAAAAACAGCTTTTGAACCTTGCGGCAGTAATGGTTATGCAGCCTGAAATTTTAATACTCGATGAACCTACATCACAGCTTGATCCAATAGCGGCTGTTGATTTTCTTGATGCAGTGAAAAAAATAAATAACGATATTGGTACGACTGTAATTATAACCGAGCACAGACTTGATAATGTCGTTTCTATGTCGGATAGGCTGATTGTTATGGATAGTGGTAAAATTCTTGTGAATGATGAACCATACAATGCTGTTTTTCGATTGGCAGAGATAAATCATCCGATGTTTCTCGCAATGCCAAATCCTGCGCAAGCATACAGGTCAGCACTTGCTTTCTTAAAAGGTGAGGAATCGCTTGTAGGCGATGTGAATCATTTGAAACATATGGAAAAACTGGAATCGTCAATAGACGATGTGAACTACATAAACCATGCAAACAGAGCGGAATCGTCAATAGACGATGTTAATCATTTGAAACATATGGAAAAGCCGGAATCGCCAATAGGCGATGTACCAGATATTCAAAAGTATAGAATGCCTCTGAATGTCAGAGAGGGTAGGCAGTGGCTCGACTGTGTCATGAATGGAATACCAGTTAGGTACGCCCGAATGGAAAAAGAAAAGGCGTATGACACATCTAAGATTAAACTTTCCACCACCGACCTGTGGTTCAGATACGAAAAAAATGGAAGGGACATAATCAAGGGGCTCACGCTTAAGGTCTATGATGGCGAGATACTGGCTATCATAGGCGGGAACGGGACTGGAAAAACAACACTACTTTCAGTGCTTGCAGGCATGAGGAGAGCCTATCGCGGAAAGTACAAAATAAACGGCAATCGAACTGCCCTACTTCCACAAAATCCACAGTCACTATTCGTCTGCGATACAGTAAAAGAGGAACTTTTAGAGGCCTTTGAGGGAACATCAATTCAAAAGTCAGAACAAAATATCAGAATCCAAGAAATAGCCGAATTTCTCGAAATAGACACCCTCATGGACAAACATCCATACGATATTTCGGGCGGTGAACAGCAGCGTGTTGCTCTCGGAAAAGTTTTGCTACTAGAACCCGATTTACTTTTGATGGATGAGCCGACTAAGGGCCTTGATAACCTTCTAAAAATGAAATTCGGAGAACTACTTAAGAGGCTTGCCTCAAATGGTCGCACCTTAATATTTGTATCACATGACATAGAATTTTGCAGTAGATTTGCTAACCGTTGCATCATGTTCTTTGACGGGGGAATTTCAGGCGAGGGAACACCACGCAAGCTCTTTTCAGGAAACAATTTCTATACGACCGCAGCAAATCGAATGGCACGCAGTTATTTTGTTGACGGAATACTGCCAGAGGATATAGGGTGGTTGGTGGCACAAAATATTAAAATGGCAGAAGCAGATTCAGGACCAGAGGGAGGGTCAAAAATAGATGCTGATTCAAAACCAGAAAGTGGGTCGGAAATAGACTCTGGCTCAAGAAAAGATGAATTATTGGATGAAGATGACGTCCCCATAAGGCAGAAAACTAGCGGGTATGAGGAAATTTCCATAGGAGTGCAATATGAAAACCATGAGGACGTCCCCATAGAACGGAAAATAAGCGGATATGAGAACATTCCCATAGAACACAACTCTAGAGAGTATGAGAATGTCCCCATAGAACAGAAAAATGAAATGTATGGGGAAGTTCATACAAAGCCGAAAAGCGACGATGGACTTGAGGTCGCAAGAGAAGTCGGAGCCCCCAAGGGAGGACATTTAAAAGAAATCAAGCGAAATCGAAGTCTTGTTTTAACACTTTTGACCGCACTTGTCATGGGAGCGACTATTTTTGCGGGAAGCATGCTTGGCGGGGATAGGGTTTATTATGTGATTAGCGTTTTGGTTGCAATATATTCGTTAGTGCCGTTCTTTGTTGGATTTGAAAGGCGGAAACCACAGCTTAGAGAGCTTGTGGTCATTGCCGTTTTGATAGCGCTTGGCGTGATAGGCAGACAGGCCTTTTTCATGCTACCACAGATGAAGCCAGTCCTCGCAATTTCAATTATAGCAGGAGCATCGCTCGGCCCTGGAGCAGGATTTTTGGTGGGAGCGATGATTGCCTTTGTATCTAATTTCTTCTTCGGGCAGGGTCCGTGGACACCTTGGCAGATGATGGCGCTTGGGCTTGCTGGAATGTTCGCAGGGCTTATATTTCAAAAATGGAATAGGCGAGAAAGGAAACCTAGCAGATTGCACAAAATATCTGCCTGCGTATTCGGACTTTTGAGTGGGTATTTTTACGGGCTTGTGGTTGACCTCTGGACGCTGTTTGGATATACGGAAAAACCTAGCTTGAGTGCATATCTCATAGTAAAAAGTACCGCAGTCTGGTTTGATACGGTGCTTGCAATTTCGACTTTTGTATTTTTGTGGGTGCTTTACGCTCCAATGATTAAGAAATTGAATCGAATCAAATTGAAATATGGCATGGATTGATGCTGAGATGAAAGCCCTAGAAATTTAGAGGTAAAATCTCATAAATTTCGGAGGCGAACTAATGGTGGGAGGAAAGCCATTTTATGCAGCGGCTACGATCTTGAAAATAGGGAAAACTTTAAAAAATATGTTGAATACAAATAGAATATATGAGATGGGGTGGTAAGCATGAGGGAAGAATACGATATCAGGAACTTGAATCCTAGGAAAAATCCATATTCCAAGAGAATAAAGAAGCAAATTACAATAAATCTTGACGGTGCAGTGATAGACTACTTTAAAAATATGTCCCCAAAATCGGGCATACCATATCAGACCCTTATAAATTTATATTTGTTTGACTGTGTAGAATCAAAAAGAAAATTACACATCTCGTGGAAAAGCTTGTAATCATCCCATTTAAATTACTTTGATAAGAACTTACAGAGTTTAAAAACTTGCAGAACTTTAATATGGCATGAATTGATATCAAAGCCCTAGGAATTGAGAGATAAAATGCCATCAATTTCAAGGGCAAACTAATGGTGGGACGAAAGCCATTTTATGCAGCGGCTACAATCCTGACTTTCGAGAGTTAGGGTGTAGGCGCTGCTATTATTTTGTGCTATCGCCCGTAGTATGCTTGACATATCCATAGTGCCGTCGCCGAGTGAGCTGTGCGTATCTTTTGTCCCCATATTATTGTGGATATGATAATGAGCGACACGTGAGCCTAGGTGTTCAATCCATTTTTCGACGGGCAAATCCTTTGGTGTCGTAACATTTGCATGACCAACGTCAAGGCAGAGTTTAAGATTCGGCTTATCGAAATCATCCATTAACTTTGCCATCATGAACGGCTCGTCCTCAAACGAATTTTCGACATAGATGGTAAAATTATCCTTGCCTTGCAAAAATTTGTCCCAGAAAATCAGCGACTTTTCGTGATGCCACTCCTTGTAGTACATCGGCGGGAAGTAGCCGGAATGCACAATCATCCTGTCAACGCCGATTTTCATGCAAAGCTCATACGCTTCTTCCATTCTCTGAAGCGCAAGGTCAACGGCTCTGTGGTCCATAGCACCCGGCACAATTTCGGTAAAAGGCCCGTGCAAAAGTATGGGGGCATTTTTTGTTGCAGGAAACGGCAAGTCTGCACTTTCAAGGTCAGACTTTATCCACTTGATAGTTTCCTCGATTTTGTCAGCGTCAAGTAGCTCGGATATACACACGTGATTGAGTTCAATTCCCAAACCGAAATTTTTCGCCATATCAATAGCGTCCTTGGAATATGTGGCGATGTGAAGCTTATTGCGCAGTTTTTCGAGAAAACTTAGCGGTACGCCTGCATTTTGCTGTTTTTTGCTGTTTGGATTCGTTTTCATGTAACGGATTTTACCACAAAATATTAGCCTGAGCAAACATATTCTTGCGTTCGAGGTTTACGGCTGGTCGTAGAGAGTGCGTTTTCCGATCAATTCTTGCGTTCGGGGTTTACGGCTGGTCCTAGAGGTTGCGGGTTACGCTTAATCCTTGTGTTTTGAGCTTGCGGCTAACTCCAGAGGGCGCGGATTACGCTCAATCCTTGATCTCGAGGTTTGCGTGCGATTGTTTTAGGTGGTATACTCATCGCCTTAGCTCAATCCTTGCTCTCGGGACTTGAGTGTGATTTTATGCGGGATGCAGGGAGCCATTTGAAAGTTAGGGTAAAATATACTCAAGTTTCAAATGACAACTTGGTCTTTCGTAAAACATGCGACAATACATTTGAAAGTTGCGGTAAAATACACTCAAGTTTCAAATGACAACTTGGTCTTTTATAAAACATGCGATAATACATTTGAAAGTTGCGGTAAAATGCACCTAAGTTTCAAATGGCATATTGATATTTTGTGTAAAACATGCGATAATACATTTGAAGGTTAGGGTAAAATGCACCTAAGTTTCAAATGAGAGGAGAGCATAATGCAGAATATCATTAAGAGGGATGAATATCTTAAGAGAATTATTGATAGAAAAGAAAACGGACTGATTAAGGTTATTACTGGCATAAGACGATGTGGCAAGAGCTTTCTGCTTTTCAATCTTTTTTATGATTATCTGATTCAAAGTGGCGTAAAGGAAGAACAGATTATTAGGATTGCCTTGGACGATGATACTTTTGAAAAATATCGCGATTCCGATGAACTGTCGAAATATATTCGTGGGAAAATTGTTAATTCAGATATGTACTACATTCTTATAGATGAGGTGCAGTATGCAATAACAAAGGATGAGCTTAAAAATCCTGAGAATATAAGGCTTTACAATGTCCTGAACGGACTTATGCGACTTCGCAATGTTGATATTTATGTAACAGGCAGTAATTCAAAAATGCTCACAAAGGATGTGCTGACCGCTTTCCGTGGCAGGGGCGATGAGATAAAAATTTATCCGATATCCTTCAAAGAATTTTACTCGCTTGAGGGCGGAGATAAATCAGATGCCTATGAGGAATATGCTTTGTACGGCGGTATGCCACTTGTTTTAAGCAAAAAAAACGATGTAGAAAAGATGAGATATTTACAAAATCTATTTACGGAGGTTTATTTCAAGGACATTGAGGAGCGTTATGATATTGAAATGTCAGATGTACTTAGTGAATTAACAGATGATCTTTGTTCCTCCGTCGGCTCGCTCACTAATGCAAGCAAAATTGCAAAAACGTTGCAGTCGGTTAAAAACATTAAGGCCTCTAGCACGACTATTTCAAGGTATCTAAATTATCTGATTGAGTCGTATCTGTTTAGCAATGCGAAGCGGTACGATGTGAAAGGCAAGAAATACTTTGAGTATCCGTCAAAATATTATTGCACAGACATAGGACTTCGCAATGCAAGACTTAATTTCAGACAACAGGAAGAAACTCACATAATGGAGAATATTATATATAACGAGCTTTTGTGTCGCGAATATTCTGTTGATGTTGGGGTTGTAGAGATTGTGGAAACGAATGCGGGAGAAAGAACAAAAAAACAGTGCGAGATAGATTTCGTGGTAAATAAGGGTTCTAAAAAATACTATATTCAATCTGCGCTGAATGTTTCGGACGCGTCAAAGCTAGAAACGGAACTCAGACCATTGAAGAATACAAAGGATTTTTTCAAAAAGATTATTGTCAGCAAAACATCTATGAGGCATTGGACGGACGATGACGGAATATTACACGTTGGGCTATATGAGTTTTTGCTGAATGAAAATTCACTTGATTTCTAAACCTAACGAACCCCAACGAAACCCATTTAAATCTGGCGAATCCCAGCGAAATACTTGAAAAACGAGCAAAATCCCAGCGAAATTTACAGATCAGGGAATCTATGAATCAGTGAAACTCGTGAAGCGGTATAATTTCGATATAAGAGAGATTAAAGGCCCCCATATCCGCTCTCAACTATCTCGTCTTTATCCCCAAATATTTTGTCGTAGATTTTATGTAGATTTCTTGCACTTTATTTTATCCATTTCTATTGACAATTGTTACCGTCATAGATAGAATTAAAGTGTACGTGGTCATACAGATAAAGCGTGCATACAATTGAATATTCGCAATTTAATAATTGATGGTCAATTAAGAGGGGAAATCGGTGCAAATCTGGTACGGTCCCGCCACTGTGATGCTTAAGGGCTCAAGTTGTATTATCTGCAAATCCATTTTTAGTCTTGCAAGAATTTGAGATAGAGCTAAGTCAGGTTACCTCTTTGCGGGAATGAATTTCGACGAGGAAATCGGAATAGTTCATGGATAAAGTTAACGAAAACGGGTTGCTTAAGCGATTCGTTTTTTTATTTAAATAATAATTAAAATTAAAGCCTGCAAATAAAAAGTCAATATTAAATTGATTATTTCAGGTAAAAAGTTTTATGTAGAATTTTGAATATTAAAATAAGACCACCGATATTCG
>QWCK01005859.1_pt1 | contig 10815 bp, 19 predicted proteins | sample 1972571 | NCBI WGS metagenome assembly QWCK01 (sample SAMN09866710, study PRJNA288562) | Human gut metagenome isolate term2_stool, whole genome shotgun sequencing... | isolation source: gut | host: Homo sapiens | place: USA: California | reverse complement strand
GGTTTCCACCCGGATTTACGATTTCCTTGAACCGTTCTGCTGTCGGCTCACCAAACTCTGCTACTTCACCAAATACTGTATTGAGTACATCCATATGATCCTGATAGAATTTCTCTACCAGCTGTCTGATATCATCGGCTTCTCCTGCTGCCGGCTCAGTCTTATTGAAACGTTTCAATTCACGGATATCCTCTCTCGATGCTTCAGGCTGGATCATCTGCCTGTCACTGTCCGGGAGTTTCAGCATCTCTTCTAACTGGCTACGCCCTAGGTCTGCATATTCCGGTCTGAGCCGTTCGGAGTATCCGTCAATCGAATACTCCCTGTTGATAGCCATGAAACGGCTTGTAGTAGATGCCTCAAGCCCGTATTCCGTCTTTGCAAATTCAGCCACGCTTTTATAACCGTCTCTCTCGTAAAGTTTCTGATCATCGATCTGGCGGAGAGCATATCCGATCCGGACGAAGCTCTGCTTAACCCCTAAGAGTTCCTGCTTTAATTTCTGCTTTATCTGAATCCAATCGTTTAATGTCATCTGCACATATTCCATTTTTATCTCCTTTTTTCTAACATGCCGGCATCATTATCGGTGCTGCCGTATTCATTGTTCCCGCCTTTGATCCGATTTTTAGATTTCCTTCTTTTAGCATATTTAGATACCTATCCAGCCACTGCTGCATATTTGTTTTATCCGGCTTCTTATCTTTATCTCCGTACCACTGTAAAATCCTTGGATTTTTTGCATCTATCTCAACTGTTATGTACGGAATTTCTGGCTTTTCCTTGAATCTCAGCATCAGTATGTACGTCTTTTCGGTGTTGTGTTTGTTCAGGTATTCGTTCCCTCCCACGCAATGATGGAGCAGACGCCCCTCCATGACTATTTCCTCTGCTGATCTAGCTGGTCTGATGATATATCTGTCATCTTCGTACAAGTATTTATTTCTGAGTCTCCTGTAAACGTGCCGGATCTCTGGATAACGCTCCGCCATCTCTTTGAGATGTTTGTCCGTTTTTTCTTTGTTGGTCTCTATAACCATTTTGTTATGTGCTGCTTCTAAATCCTGTGGCTGTTGATATACCGTATTGTTTAGGTCATATCCCAGGTTTATTCTCATACTCAGATAATCTGCATAGGTTGTGGCCGTGTGCCTGATCCGGGCTGAGGCACTGCTGCACTCTGTTCCATATTCACAACCAGCGTATTTCTCTATACGGTTGAGTAATTTTTGCAATGTCATGTATCTGGTGGCCATTTCCACCTGTGTTCCGCTCAAATCCGTTTCTGCCAGATGCTCCACCTGTTCATCCGTCCAATTCTGTCCCTGGCGCTTCTCCATCTGCATGACTCCCAGGAGTTGTGTGTCTCCTTTCTTTCTGATGAGCTGCTTTACTCTTTCCTTTCGGATTCCCAGGAACTGATCTGGCCGTCTTGCATTCTCATCCGCAACGATACCGTAATAGCATTTGACCAGCTTTTCCACCACATCGGTCAGTCCCATTTTTACCAGAACCTCAATCTGTGGCGTCTGGCTGTAACGCTCCAGGTAGACAATCGGATTGACCTCTCTCACGCTCTTTGTGTATTCCTGTAACGCACTGTACTGGAACATTGTCCCTTTCATTTCTTCGTATGTCTCTGGCATGATCGATCCGGTTCTTATTGTGATATTCGCCATCCCGCACAAATTGCAGTCATCCCAGAAGTCCCTGCCTATGTACGGATCGTGTTTGTGATAGTCTATCTGAACCTTTTTTCCTGGTTCAAAATATGCCCTCGCAATCTCTACTCCGGAGAGTTCTTCACTCGCGTTGTACATCTCTGGGCCTTTGTCCCCAGCAATCAGCCCGAGAATCCACTTTTTTTCCACTTCTACATATCGCATGACCATTCCGTTTTCTTTGTATTTCTGTCCCAGAAACATATAAATATGTTTGCTATGAGTTCCTTTTGCTTTTCCCTGGCATTTATACTTTCCGTGTGCTCCGCACATTGGACAGGTGCCATATCTTCCCTCTCTCGGTTCTTCCGTCCATCTCTGGAACTGGCTTTCGTAGGAGATTCCGCTTTTCCATCTCGCATCTGTAACTCCTCCACACTTGCTGCAGGCTATATGCGCCCAGCAACCATGCTTTTTGTAATACAGATAATGCTGATTGTGAAAATACAATCTATCAGCTCTGTCCAGAATCTCTTTCTCCGGCAGTTCTTTGGTGTGCGCCATTCTATCTGCCAGTGCCTCCTGCTGGCGCATGTACGCCTTGTGCTTTCTGTTCCGTCTTGCCGTTGTTACAATATCGTCCTCATGTTTGTATATGTATTCCCACCAGCGCTCCTTATCGTAAACGTTGGCTTTACAGAACTTCTTTATCCTTTCCAGGTCCTCTGTACTCTGTAGGATATTTTCTTTTTTCTCTTGCTCCCATGTGGGATGCTCTTCTCCCCATATCACTCGGCCATAGCAAGCATCCGGTTTTATTTTCTGCCGCGTCCATTCTTCCTTTTCCGGCCAATATGTGCCGAAATCCTTTTTTTGTGAGTACGATCCGCACCAACGGCGTTTCTTTTGATTCTTTTTTGTTCCTGTACACCTCCAGAAAAAGATGCTTTTCGTGTCCGATGATCTTAACCACCGTGGCACCAATGTATTTGACTTCTTTCTTGCTGCTGGTTTTCTTTAACCCGAAATATGGGATTTTCTCAATCGCTTTCTTTTTCATCCGTCCCGCCTACTTTCCCATGTAGTAATCCGTGATGATCTGCTTCGCTTTGGCCATCCCCGGAATTCCTAAAGTGACCTTACCAGCAGATACGCCTGCTGCCTTTATGATTCCCTTATCGATAGGCTGCTGATTTTTAAACGACCACATCAGGAGCGCTGCGATGCACCCTTTCAGTGATTTTCCTTTCTTCCGGACATTGAATGCCAGCAACTCGTTTTCCATGCACTGGCCACGCAAATATTCTACCCAATCCTCCATGATCTCTTTTGGTTTCAGATCTGCCACTTCAATATCAATCTTCCCCAGTGCCGCCGTCATGGCATCGCACAGCACCGGAATATCGCCAGACAGATACATCTCCACGTATTCTTTATCGATGCCATTCTCTTTGGCCATAGTTTTGATCGATGCTGTATCGCCCTCATTGAACAGGTTGTCTGCAAGTTCATTGATTTCTGCCGCTGAGTTCATTTCTCCGAATTTATCAAACATATCCTTTCTCTCCTCTTTCTATCCTATTTTTGTGTCTTCTTTAAATCCTCTTTGTTTGCTATCCAGCTGGCCAGTGCTTCCGTTGCCACATGGTAACACTGTGTCTCTGATTCATTTTCGACCTTTATCACCAATTTCTTCGCCATACCTTTTCCCTGCCAGATACGAATCCAGCAATCATCAAAAAATGATGCATGTGCAGACATAGTCAGCCCGTATTTCCGGCGTACAGTGTCATATTTTTCATAAAATTTCTGCATCGCCTGTCTGCGTTCTTCGTTGCTCTCCGAGTTTTCATATTCCATCGCCTATACCTCCTGTTATTATCTTTTCATCAATTCGCCGCTTTTTGCTAAGTGCGCCAGTTCATTCATTGTGAACGCTTCCACATAGCTTGTTCGTTCCCCGAAGCAATTCACAAAATGCATCCTGAAACGGACAAACAGCCCGTGTGATGGAATATGCTCAACTACTGCATTCACCCACTTTCTTTCTTTTGATCCCCATGCTCCGATTTTATAAAATTTGTATCTCTGTCCTTCTTTAAACATCGTGTTCTCCCTTTCTCAAAAAGGCAGTTCTCCCAGATCAATATCAAGGAACTCTATCCTGCCCTCTTTGTGCTCTGTTTTCTCCTGTTTCCATTTGTCAGTTGGTTTTTCACACATCCAATCCCGGCCGAACTCCTGCATGTACTTTTCGTGGGAATATTTCTGTTCGAATACCTGCTGCCCGATCTGGCACAGGAAGATTCGGACGTCTCGGTTAGAATGAACTGCATCTGGTCCATATTCATGATGCGCCACGCACAGATACACCCACAGGCCATAATGCTCTGATTTCTTACGATTCGCGGTTCCGAACATGATGTGGTGTCTGTGCAATCCTGTAGATGGCAGTTCTCCATAATATCCCTGTTCGCCAGCCAGATATCTGCAGATATAGCACTCTTTCTCCCTCTGTACGATGCTTTTACTCATCAGCTAAACGGCAGCTCCTCTTCCAGCCCGTCCGGGATTTCCATGAAGCCATCCTCCCTGGCCATCGGTGCCGGATTCTGCTGTGTGGTCTGTCCTGCTGCCTTGCTTTCGGCAAATTCCTGCTCTTCCACCACTACATCCGTGGTATATACCTTCTGTCCATCACGATTTGTATAACTTCCAGTCTGGATACGTCCTGTGAGGGCAATCTTTGTTCCTTTGCGCAGATATTTTTCTGCAAATTCTGCCTGACGGCCAAATGCCACACAGCTGATAAAATCTGCAGTCTGGCTGTCACCATCACGGCGAAATCTACGGTCTACCGCCAGTGAATAACGTGCAATACAGGTCTGCTCCTGCGCAGAGTTCGGCTGTGTGTACCGGATGTCCGGATCTCTGGTCAACCTCCCCATTAAAATAACTTTATTCATGTTTCTTTTTCTCCTCCATGCTCACAAACGTTGATTTTTATCTACGGACAGGCTTTTACTGTCCTTTGATTTCTTTGTATTGCCCTATTTCAAGATTTGTCTTTTTCATTTCATTTTGCATCCAGGCAGTATACGGACTTTTACATGTATATTTCACCTGCAGGTTATGAATTTTCGTCTGCTGCTCAATCTGCTCCCACAGGTCTCGATTTTTGATCTCTTTTCCATCAGACCTTGTCCATCCGTCTGTTTTCCATTCCTGTAACCATCCAAGCATTAGGGCAGACTCAAGATAACGCAGATCTGTGTGGAGCACTACACTGCATCCAGGTTTAAGGTGTCCCAGTGCCCGGATCACCGCTGACAGTACCAGACGTTTTCCGGAAGCTTCCATACATCCGATCTCTGACCTGGTGTAAGTATTACCTGCAGGCGAGACATATTCCAGTACATAACAAAAGCTGGCTTTCCCGGGTTTGATTCGTTTGCTGGATACCTCTATGTACAGTGACACTTCCATCATTCTCGCTTCACCTCTTTTATCCTTTGTTCTGTATAGCGTAGATACGACATCCCAGTGTATTTATTTGTTCCGGAAATGATAGAATCTTTTACGATGTAAAACCCTGGTGTTGGTTTTGGTCCATCTTCCAGAATCTTTCTCATCGTCCACCGGAAGTATGTCTTTCTCTCCGGTTTCGGTCTTATCAGATTTCTGGACGTATGATAAGGTTTTGTCTTTTCCGCATCTTTGTGATCCTGCTGTTCTTCCGGAACAGGTTTTGCAATGTACTCGGCCAGATCTTTATATCCGCCAGCTTCCCTGATCGGAGTGAAATGTGTGAATCCAAACGTCCAACAATCTGTGATCAGCATATCCGTTCCTTTCGAACACTTTGTTCGGTTCACCAGAATATGTACATGAATACCTCCTCGTTTTCCAATTTCTATCCGATAGATATACTTCAACATCTCGTCATTCCTTTTGTATCGATATCGAAGCCGCTGCAGAAATAGTGCCATGTCCTTCATGACCTCTTCGTATGATTTTCTGGTTCCCTTTGGATACTTCAATGTCACCCACAGGTCTGATGGATAGAAATTGGCTTTGATCAGCCGGCGGATCCGGTTCTCTTTATTAATTTGATTCTGTTTCGCCATCTGCTCCGGAGTTGCCTTTTTCCTCTTTGCTCTCTTCTCACCCTTTGCCCCATACTTCCCGGCAAATTTATATTCAGTTTCTATCGAATTTGAAAATATCCATCTGTCCCGGTTATACATGTCAATTCCTCTAACGTTAATATACTTATACTGGTATGAACGCCGGTTTTACCCGGTTTGTCCCGAAAAAAGGTTTTTTAATGTCCGGACAGGATTTTCCTGGCCGGACTAAAGGATTCCACCGCCCTGCAGTCGGACGCTTGTTGTGTATGTAAAATTTATTTGATGGAGAAATATTCTGACAAACGTATCTGTTTATGTGTCGTAGTAGTCAATGAGTTGCTGTAAGCGTCCGACTACAGGACGGTGGAAAAATATTTAGTTATTTACCTGTTTCTGCGGATATAAAATCCTTGTTGCTGGAATACAACACCTTTATACCTCACAGTGCGCCAAAACTGCCACTCGCCACATTTAATCTTTACAGGACGATGCAATGCCGCCGCTATCTTATCGATGTTGTTGATTACGTTGATGGTGTTGTATACGACCAACGATGTATGAAGGTCTAACTGTTCTATACTCTCGGCAATCTGTATGCATGCCTGTTCGATTTTCTTCAATTCTTCTTTTTTCATTTACTTTTCACTCCTCGTCTGATATAATCCAGACATAGGTTTTTACCTATGCTGTTAGTGATTGAGCATGTACTTTCCTAGGGTCGCATGCTCTTTTAATTTGTTCAAAATTATTCCTGCACCGGCAATTGCCAGACCAACAGCCGCAATCCCTAAAGCCACATAACCGGCTTGTCCTTTCGCTTCAACTCCTGCTGCACCGACCAAAAACGTCAGTATTCCGCAAGCAGTCATTCCAAATGCAATCTTATTTTTCATCTTTGGTATCCTCCAGATTCAATTCTTCACTTGCTGCCACCATTATCATTCCAAAAGCAACAACTGCTCCTGCGATCAGCGCCAAGATTGCACCAACAAGTGTGTGTGGCTTCCGGAAATACAGAAACACAAATGCTACTGCTGCCACTATTGATATGATGATTCCGGCAATTTTAAGTTTGTTCATGGTTTTATCCTTCCTTTGCTTCTGGCATATTCTCCTGCTCAGCTTTCTCTTTCTTCACACGCTCTGCATGCTTCAGAAAGCGTTCCGCCGCCTTCATCAGTGCATTCTTGCGCTTCGCTCTCTCCTCTTCTGGAAGATCTGGGAAATGCACTCTGACTTTGCATCCATCAATGTTAAATGTCTTTACCTTGGAATATGTCATACTCTCACCTTCCTCTCTTAGAAGATATGTATTTATTGATTGTCTGGTTACGCTTTGGGTTTGCTTTTTTCATTGTCATCTCCTATAATCGATACACAGGCTCCCGCCAGAGCTGAGTACACCGAAAGGAGATTTCTATCATGGATCACAATTCATTAACAGAAACCTACATAAAACTTGCTGAATCAAAAATTCCACACGTTAATCTTTCTTCTTTTTACGCAACCTTAAATATTCAAAATATGTATATAGAAGCACATAAAAAACTTATTGAGGGTTTTCAAACTCCCCTTATCCAACTTCAAAAGCAAATAGCCGACTCATTTGTAACACCAAGTCTTCAAGCTGCAATAGCTGAGTTTTCTTCCTCGATATATGAATCTACTCAACGCGCTATGGAAGTTTCCAATAAAGCAATTATGCAAAAATTTTTGAATTCTGCCGCTTTCCGTGAAGCTTATGAAAATTACTGTGAGCCTGATTCAGAGGATGACGACTATGTGGTTATGGAAGAATCTGTTGTAAAAGAATATGATTTTCCTGAAATCTTGGCTATACCAGTTGGTAAAAACCGTGTGCGCATAAAAACCTCTATTTTCATTGCGCTTATAGGTGTAATTTTCTCCCTTATGTCCATATTGAGGCCATCTTCCGATGCGCAAATGCTTTCTCTCTTAAAAGAGCAAAACCGAATTTTGTCTGAAGTTCTTGAAAATACAGAATCCTCGAATTCTGCAACAGCTAAAGAACTTGAAGCAATAAAAGAAGCTTTATCAGAATCGAATTCGTATTTTGCAGACATTGAACAGCTTCTTGAACAGCAGAATGAAGTTGATGATACCCAAACGCATAACAACTAGCTGTTATTGCAAATATAATGCTTAAGATCAGTAAAGACGTGTTGAGCGACTTTATCTGGTCTTGCATTTTTTTTATTTCCTTTTTCATTTCTTCCATCGTTCTCCCCTCCTCTCTACACCTTTTCATTTGCTGGATTGCTGATCAGCTCATCTACTGTAAAAAATATTCAATCGGCACTTTGAAATAATCAGCAAGGATCTTGATCTTATCCACCTTAGGAACATAATTTCCATTTTTCCAATTAGAGAGCGTTGCAGTTGAAACCCCCGTCTCCTGTGCAACCTGATATGCCGTTTTGTTGGTTTTATCTAATAAAGCCTGTAATTTTTCGTACACTTTTTCACCTCCCACTCATTAAATAATGTTTGACTTTAACTAAGGTTTCTTATATAATCAAATTGTCACCTAAGTTATTTAAGAAACCTTAGTTTTAACTTAGTTATCTAAGCTATGCATGTACTATAGCATAGGTTTCTATGCTAGTCAATACCTTTCGCATAGTTTTCTAAGTTATTTTTTGGAGAAAGCGAAAAACTATGTACGAAATCTTTGAACAATTATTAAAAGAACACGGTGTTACAGCTTATCGTGTTTCAAAAGAAACCGGCGTTACCACGGCAACGCTCACCAGTTGGAAACAAGGAAAATACACTCCAAAGCCAGAAAAACTACAAAAAATAGCTGACTATTTTGGTGTATCGTTATCTTATTTAATGACAGGCAAGGATGAAGCGCCTGATAGCGAATCGCCAAAAATCACTCCTAAAGACGAACGCGATATCGCTAAGGATTTGGAAAACATCATGGCAAAACTTACATCCGGTGAAGCTGGTCCAGCAAGCTACAATGGAGAGGAATTAGATCCGGAAGCCGCTGAACTGTTCCGTGACGAATTGGAAATTGCGCTGAAACGTTTGAAAATTATAAACAAGGAGAAATACACTCCGAAGAAATATAAAAAGTAGGTGAGTTGGATGAACAATATAAAAAAGATCGTTGCTTACTATAAAAGAAAAACAGGTACCAGCGATCCGTTCATTCTGGCAGATCGACTAGGAATCCTATATCAGTTTTGTGATTTGAATTTTGATGGGTGTTATATGTTCCTTAAAAATCACCGGTACATTTTCATCAATCAAAATTTGTCAGAATCTGATATGCGACTTGTAATGGCTCACGAAGTGGGACATGCCATTCTACATAGAAAGCAAAATTGCTACTTTATCCGGAATAAAACATTTTTCAGCATGAACAAAATTGAAAATGAAGCCAACACTTTTGCGGCGGAGCTTCTTATTCCGGATGAATTGATTTCAAACAATCCGGAACTGACTGCCGATCAGGTGGCACGGCTTGCAGGATATAATGCAGCAATAATGAAATTTAAGAAACCATAAAAAATTTTACGCTTTAAATACTATTAATGATAATATATGGTAAATGCTGCCATTAAAGCAAAGGAGAACGTTATGAAAAAAATACTATCATTCCTACTAATTGCCCTCTTGTCACTATCTTTGATTTCGTGTGGTTCAACCACATCTGAATCAAAAAGCAATGATACGGATTATTCGTCCAATATTTCCAAAATATCACTATTTGGGATTGAAGATGGCGTAGTTTACTGGGATGTTTATTTATCCGCAGATACAGATTGGGGCGATGATGACAATTTCATGGAAGGATTAGCTTTATATGCCATAAAAAAGTGTATCGATGATGATGAAAGCAGTGGCTTTTCTTCATTTAACATTATGGGATATGAAAATGATGGAAATACTGCATTCTCATGGGGCGGAATAGATGGAACAGATGAAATTCGCTTTTATAAGGATGGTGCACATACTTTTAATTACAAATTAACATCAGACCAATATAAGGATTTGCTCGGATCTGTAACCTCAGATGATCAGTCTTCAACTAGTGATAACCACCTTCCGTTTATCCATTGGAAATGACGTCTACATTATTAGATTCTGCTATCGAAGCACCTGCTACTATTTTTTCTACCCGCGCCGCTGAAAATGGTCTTTCTGGTACAGCTTATTATATTACTGGCACAGTTACAGAATCATACGCAGATGGATCGTCACCTACAGGCAAAATATATTTTACGGTATCTAGTGACAATGGAAAAATTGCTTTTATAAATATGATGGATTATGCTGACACTTCGAATTATTCAGAAGAAGAAATTGCATCTGCTAAAAATATTTACAGTTCCGGATATAACAATGATTTCCCATCAGTAGGTCAATATGTTACAGTATACGGATTATATCTTGGTTACAGTGAAGTTTTAAAAATGCCTGTATTGTATTATGGCTTAAATGAAGAAACGCAAAAAATATTACTACAAAGAGATTCGCAAAATGCTGTTTCAGAAAATCCATCGAACAAAGACACTGATTCATCAAATAACTCGACCGACACAAAAGAAGAAACATCTACAACGATCGGTCAGGATAACGCATTAAAAAGCGCTAAAGAATATTTAAAAACATCTTCGTTTTCTTACTATGGACTCGTTGAGCAATTGAAATACGAAGGCTTTTCAACAGATGAAGCTACATATGCTGTTGATAATTGCGGTGCCGATTGGAATGAACAAGCGGCTCAAGCAGCACAAGATTATTTAGATATTATGTCATTTTCACGGTCTGAATTAATAGATCAACTTGTTTACGATGGATTTAGCAAAGATCAGGCAGAATATGGTGTTTCTGCTGCCGGATATTAAAACATACCACTTCTCCCGCTCCCTGTGGGTGGGGGAAACAATAAAAACTGAATAATATATTTACCCAGGCAACTGGGAGGGCGTTTCCCACCTGCTTCTAGTCTTGTGGAAGGGGTGGTTGATATGAGTACATATGAAGAA
>QWCK01005858.1_pt1 | contig 10816 bp, 9 predicted proteins | sample 1972571 | NCBI WGS metagenome assembly QWCK01 (sample SAMN09866710, study PRJNA288562) | Human gut metagenome isolate term2_stool, whole genome shotgun sequencing... | isolation source: gut | host: Homo sapiens | place: USA: California | reverse complement strand
GACGTCGCCGACGTCCTCGACCTCCACAGCGAATCATCGCGCGTCTCCTCAGTTATCGACGCCATGGTCCCCGGACTACAAAGCAACAACGTCCCCGCCGCCCTCTTCGCCGGCGCGAGCCTCGCCATGGACACCGCCGGCCTGCAGCAGGAGCGTTACGAGTCCGCAGTCGACGACCGGATTGGGGGCGGCATCGGCGCCGGTGTGGGATCCGGCGTGTTGGCAGGCGTTGTTGGCGGCACAGGCGTCGCGCTGCGCAACCGGCGCCGCCGATTGATCGAGCAGGCGCGGGCGGACTACTCGCTCGTGACCAAGGAATACGCCGACCTCGCCGGGCGCCTCGACGGCATCGACGTCCGCGCCAACTCCCTGACCAGCGCGTTTGCCGATGCGGAGCTGCGTCGTCAATGGGGCGACGTCCGCGACCGCTTCCTCAAACTCCACGACACCGTCTCCGGCGCCGGCGGCATCAGCAGCATCCCCATCTCCGACGACGCCGCTGCCTACCGCGCCCGCAAACAACTCGCCGACGCCGCCGAAACCCTCACCCACACCAGCCACGCCGAAGACAACATCAACCGCCTCTTCAACATCGAACAAGGCGACACCACGACCCGCCGCACCGACCTCGCCCGCCTCAGCAGGGACATCACCAAAGCACGCACCTCAATTAACGACGCCACCCTCCGCCAAGAACTCGTCTCCTTGGAGGAGCGCGTCCGGCAGCTGGATGCGGACCCCGCCAGCCCCACCTTCCTCGACGACTACCTCCACCTCCTCTCCGACTACCGCATCATCCTCGACGCCGTCAAAGACAAAGAGTTCAGCGACGTCAAAGACCGTCACAAACTCACCACCCCAGCCATCTACGACAAGGACTACTGGTACCCCACCTACGTCCCATTCGTTGCGATGCAGTCCTGGCACAACACCAACGTCGCCGCCGCGAACTCGGCTGCTTCTTCCTCCTCTTCGGGTGTGAACACGACGTTCAGCTCGGGGTTCACGGCCGCTGGCGGGTCGGGGAGTTTCTAGGGGTTGGTCCTGCACCAAATTCCCTCATACGCGCTCGCCGACCTGGGCTTTTGCAGATTGGGCTGCTGAAAAGCGGGAATGTGGTGCATGTCCCGGCCTTAAAAACATCAGAATGCAGATTGATGCTAAATTGGCGTTGCAGACCTCCACCGCACATGCGGAATTTGGGGGTCTAGCTGTTTTCCAGGGCTATTGGCCGTATCTTCGGGGAGTTCCACCCCAGTCTCACCTCTCAACCGGTCCGGGACAGATCTTGAAATCTTGTAAATGTGAGGACTGTGGAATCCATCTGAGCAGGAGGAATCTGAGTGATAGCCTTATTCTCGTGCGAAAAATGAACATTAATTTCAGGGCCGAATGGAATAACGCGCAAGTCATTGCCGCTCTGCTCGTTGCTTTCGTGTTATTCCTTGCCATGGTGCACTGGGGGTTGGTGCTCTTCTGGGAAAAGCCCTGGCAGGAATCGCTTGCGACGATATTTTCATATCGAGGAGCGATACCTGCTGCCGCAGCTGCCGTACTTACGCTAGGTATCGCCACCAAGTCACTGTCGCAGAAATCAAATGCTGATGACCGCTCTGCGTACTACGAACGTGTTCAGTGGGCAATCGATATGACACTTGCAGAAAATCCCGCTCAGCAAAATGCAGGTTGGCATTTTTTGACCCCAATGCTGGAGTCAGGGTTGAAGTCTTCAGAAGATATCGGGTTTACTCGGGCAATTCTTGAATACGACAATAAATTTAACCCGACGAATTCAACCTTTTCGCCGGGTACTACTTCGAAGAACTGGGTTTCAGACCTAGAGATTTTGTTACTATTATCCGTACTAGGTCATAACAGGGATAGGAAGGAGTCTGCTGATGACTAATCAGGCAATGGCAGAGCGGAAGTATCCACTGACCGAGTCCCATAAACGAATGATCGAGCAGTTGCCAATGACACAGGCGAAAGCTAGCCGTGATTTGCAAGAGTATGCCAAGAAACTCGAAGCACGTCAGAACCGGCCCTTATGGCAGCGGATTCTAGGCATTTATCCGATATAGATGGTGTTGCCCGGAGGGCTCCACACATAGGTTAAAAGACCGAGTGTGATCCATGCGACCATCAAACACAGCCACAAGCAGCGGTTCTAAAACGTTTCACGGGGCTTCTCCTAGTATGAGTAGTGTTTCCTTGCAGGATAAATGCAAATATTTTTGCACACAATTGTTTGCTCTGCCCGAACACATTCACTCCAGCTGGCTGACTAGCCGTCACCGATCTAGGCTTTTACAACTTGGCCAACTCAAAGCGAGGGAATGTGGTGCAGGCACCTCTTCCCTGCGCACCAAATTCCTGGTTTTCGCGGGGCGCTCGGCGTTTTCCCAGGTCGCGATTCGGCAAGATGGGAATGTGGTGCGCGCCCCAGCCTGCCCAGCCGAGCCAGTGCCAAAGGACGCAATTTCGAAAAGTAGCACCAATATAGTGCCTGGTCAGCAATGGGCTGGATGTTTAGGGGTGCGTCCTTTGGCACTCACGGCACTCGAGACCTAAGAACGCCAAAGGCCCCACCAAAAAGGCGGGGCCTTAAGCCAAAAACTAAAGCTACTCCACGGTGACGGAGTTGATCACGACGTCCTCGACGGGGCGGTCCATGCGGCCGGTCGGGACGTTGGCAAGCTCGTCGACGACCTTGCGGGAAGCCTCATCGGTGACCTCGCCGAAGATGGTGTGGCGGTTGTTCAGCCACGGCGTCTCGGCGACGGTGATGAAGAACTGGGAACCGTTCGTGCCTGGGCCGGCGTTGGCCATGGCCAGCAGGTATGGGCGGTCAAACTGGAGTTCTGGGTGGAACTCGTCGGCGAACTGGAAGCCTGGGCCGCCGGTGCCGGTGCCGGTTGGGTCGCCGCCCTGGATCATGAAGTCGGGGATGATGCGGTGGAAGATGGCGCCGTCGTAGAAGGGGCCTTCGGTGGTGCCGGAGGCGTTCTTGGTGGAGTAGTCGAGGGTGCCCTTCGCCAGGCCGGTGATGGTGTCAACGGTGTGTGGGGCGTGGTTACCAAACAGGTCGACTTTGATGTCGCCGTGGTTGGTATGGAACGTCATTGTCTGCGTCTTTTGAGTCATGGTGTACAGCGTACACGACCCTCCACGCCCCTCGTCCGGTGTTAGCGCTGGGCGAGCACCGCGTCGCGTGCGGCAACCAGGTTGCGTAGCGACGGCACCACTTCCTCATACTTGCGCGTCTTCAGGCCGCAGTCGGGGTTGACCCAGAGGTGTTCGGCTGGGACGTGACGCAGTGCTGCTTGGAGCAGTTCGGCGATTTCCTCGACGGAGGGGACGCGCGGTGAGTGGATGTCCCACACGCCGGGGCCGATTTCGGAGTGGAAGGTGTCGTCGATGTCGGCGAGCAGTTCCATGCGAGAGCGGGCGGCTTCGATAGAGGTGACGTCGGCGTCGAGGCCGGCGACGGCTTCGATGATCTGGCCGAACTCTGAGTAGCACAGGTGGGTGTGGATCTGGGTGGTCGGCTTGGCGTCGACGGCGACGAGTCGGAAGGAGCGCACGGCCCAGTCGAGGTAGGACGGGCGGTCCTTGGCGCGCAGCGGAAGGAGTTCGCGCAGGGCGGGCTCGTCGATTTGGATGATGCTGATGCCGGCTTCCTCGAGGTCGCGGACTTCGTCGGCGAGGGCGACGCCGATTTGGTCGGCGGAGACGGACAGGGGGACGTCGTCGCGTTTGAAGGACCAGGCCAGGATGGTGACTGGGCCGGTGAGCATCCCCTTGACTGGCTTGTCGGAGAGGGATTGGGCGTAGGTGGCCCATTCGACGGTCATTGGTGCTGGTCGGGAGACGTCGCCGTAGACGATTGGTGGGCGGGTGCAGCGGGACCCGTAGGACTGGACCCAGCCGTTTTCGGTGACGACGAAGCCGTCGAGGAGTTCGGCGAAGTATTGGACCATGTCGTTGCGTTCGGCTTCGCCGTGGACGAGGACGTCGATGCCGATTTCTTCTTGCAGTTCGATGACCTGCTTGATTTCTTGCTGCAGCGCTTCCTTGTATTGAGCGTCGCTGAGTGTGCCGTTGCGGTGTGCGGCGCGGGCTTGGCGGATCTCGGGGGTTTGTGGGAAGGAGCCGATGGTGGTCGTCGGCAAGCTGGGGAGGTTCAGCGCCTCGCGTTGGGCCTGCTGGCGCTCGGCGAACAGCGGCTGGCGCTGCACCTGACCTGCAGGAAGAGTGCCAAGACGCTTAGCGACGGCCTCGTCGTGGCGCAGCGGGGACTCCGCGCGGGTCCGCGCGACCCGGGCAGATGCGGCGAACGCGACCTCGGCTGCCTGCGGGCCGGCGCTCAGGGCGAGGGCTTCGGCGATCTTCTCGTCGGCGAAAGCGAGCCAGGTGGCGACGTCCACGGGCAGGTTGCGCTCGGCCTTGAGGGTGTGCGGCACGTGCTGCAGCGAGGTGGACGTGGTCACCGATGTGGCGCCGAGGGTGGTGAGGATTTCGGTGCGTTCGGCGAGGTCGGCGGCCCAGACGTTGCGGCCGTCGATAAGTCCGGCGACGAGGTGTGTCTCGGGCGCGACGTGGGTGCGGACCTGCTCGACGTAGTCAGGGGTGGCCTGCAGGGTCCACGGGGACAGGTCGACGTGGAGGGCTTCGGGCTTGAGTTCGCCGAGGACGGGAAGGGCGGCGTCGGCGGCGCCGTACGGGGTGGTCAGGTAGACGCTCGGGCGAGCGTCGGCGCCGAGGAGCGTCGACCATGCCTCACCCAGGTAGCGCGCGATATCGGTGTCCGGGGTGTCAACGTCAGCGACGACGATCGGCTCGGCGACCTGGACCCACTCCACACCGACCTGGCGAAGCGCCGCGAAGACCTGGGCGTACGCGTCGACCAGGGCCGGGAGCAGGGACCATTCCACCGGCTTCGACAGCGCGAGCAGCGTGACTGGGCCGACGAGGTACGGGCGCACCTGGTGGCCGGCCTCGCGGGCCTCCTCCACGATGCGCACGATGCGGTCCGGCACCGGCGTAATCTCCTGGCCAGCGGCAACCTCGGGCACGAGGTAGTGGTAGTTGGTGTCGAACCATTTCGTCATCTCCAGCGGCACGCGGGTGGCGGTGCCGCGGGCGAGCGCGAACTCCTCATCCAGGTCGGTGCCGCCGGCGACCAGGCCAACGGTCAGCGCGGTCTCCAGGACGTGGTCGTAGAGGGCGACGTCCGCCGGGATGGCGTAAGGCTCGGAAAGGCCGAGGTCACGCAGGTGGTTATAGGTATCGATGCGCAGGGCGCGCGTCGTGGAGCGGAACGTGTCCGCGTCGATCTGCCCGGACCAGTAGGACTCCAGGGCGCGCTTCAGTTCGCGTTGCGCGCCGATCCTCGGGTAGCCCTCGATGGTCGTGGTGGGGAATGCTACGGTGCTCACAGGTTGAGTCCTTTCAATAGTTCACGTGTTACTGCTAAGTCGTTATGTGTGTAAACATGCAGGCCACCGGCGCCAGCCTGCAGAATCGTGCGCGCTAACTCAACGGTGAGTCGCATGCCAATCTGGTGCTCTTCCTCCGGTGTCCGCGCGGCTTCAAGCTGCTTGATGACGTCCACCGGGGGTGCCACACCGGACAACTCACCCATCCTGCGCACCCGGTTCACGCTGGTCATCGGCATGATGCCGGGGATCAGCGGGATGCGCACCCCGGCGAGCCGGGCACGTTCCGCGAAGCTGAGGTAGTCCTGCGCGTCGAAGAACAGCTGCGTGATGGCGAAGTCGGCGCCGAGGCGCTGCTTGGCCAGCAACACGTCCAGGTCCTGGTCGTCGCTGGTGCTCTCCGCGTGTCCCCGCGGGTAGCAGGCCACCGACAGCGCCAGCTTGCCGGCGGCGAGACGGTAGGCCTGGGCGTCGGCGACGTCCTGGATCAGGTTGAGCAGGTCCGTTGCGTGCTGCAGGTGTGTGTCGGGCAGGCGGTCGAGTCCGGCTGGGATGTCGCCGCGAAGGGCGAGGAATCCGCGGACGCCGGCGTCGATAAGCTGGGTGATCCACTGCCGCAGCTCGTCGGGCGTGCCGGCGGTGCAGGCGAGGTGCGCGATGGGACGCATGCTCGTGGTCTGCGCGATGCGCTCGATGAGGCGGGCGGTGCCTTCCAGCCAGTCGCTGCGGTGCGAGCTGGTGACTGACACGTAGTCGGGCTGGTAGGCGGCGAGCCCTTGGATGAGGGCGTCGAGCTTGGCGGAGTCGGCGCTGTGACGCGGTGGGATCACCTCGAAGCTGAGCGCCGTGCGTGCCCGCTGCGGGCGTGGTGCGAGCTCCTCCTCGATGCCGTCCAACGGTGCCGACGCCGAGATCCGCGTTTCCAACGTTGCCTGTCGCACCTGACTCACCTGCCTTCTGTTGCTTCCTGTTGATGGGGTGCAATGAAATTTAAGACTGGCCGCAAGGGTGCACAACTACTTTTGCGTATCGCGATGCATTGTCACAGGTCAGCGACCTGCGAAATGTGAATAATATTTCCCAAAACTGAACCGCTTGGTCTACTTCGCGCGGACTGTGGGGGCACATGTCGGTGCAGCCCGCTAGGGTGGTTGGGAAAGAACACAGCGAAGGAGCACACATGAACCTCACCACTGCACGACTCGCACTGCGCGGCATCAGCGGCGCCTGGAACTACTTCCGCGAACTCAACAGCAAGCAGCAGCGCGACGTCTACGAAGCACTCACCGAAGCCATCAAGGACGACAACATCGACGACCTCCACGACCTCGCCGACGTGCCACAGCTCGAGGGGATCTACGACGCCGCGCGCCAGCAGGCCGGCAAAGTCACCCGCGCCAGCCACGCGCGTATCGACGCCCGCCGCGCCCTCCACGCCGCGACCGCCCCTGACCGCAAGGCCCGCCAGATCGCGCTGAAGAAGGAAGCGCGCAAGCGTGGGACCGGCTCGAAGGTCCTGCTCGCCTCCCTCGGTGCGGGCGCGCTCGCGGCCGGCGGCTGGGCGCTGTGGGAGTTCTACCTGCGCGAAAAGCTTGAGGAGCGCAACCACGAGCCCAAGCACGCACTGCGGGAAGACGCGACTGAAGGCGGGTCTGAGGGAACGGCGACGCTGGTGTACTCCACCGATTCCGCCGACGACCAGTTCAGCACCCTCGACGCCCTCGACGACGACCAGCGCCGCGCTACGAAGTAGCCGCTAGTTGGCGTCCACCCGCCACGCCAGCAGCAGGTGGTTGACCAGGCGGGTCTTCACGTCTGGGAAGAGGTCGCGCAGGTTCGCGCTCATCGGGCGGGTGACCACGATCAGCTCGGCGGCGATCTCGGAGGGGGTCAGCGCTGGGTCGACGAGGCCGTGGGGGGCGGCGAGGTCCAGCAGCTCTTGGGCGTGCGCGAAGAACTCGTCGCGGCGCTGCCGCACCGTGGGCTCCAGGGCGTGCGGCGGCTCGTCCGCCGGGGCCGCCACCAGCATGCCGATACCCGAGTCGGCGCACGCCCAAATGAAAGCGCGCCACTGCTCCTCCGGGGCGCTGTCAAACTTGGCCAGCGTGTCCCCCAGCTTCGCGTCGAGCACGTCAATGAACTCGAGGGCGCACGCCTGGCGCAGGTCGGCGCGCGTCGGAAAGTGCCTGTACAGCGTGGCGATGCCCACCCCAGCGTGCTCCGCGATCTCGCCAAGCGTGACCTCCGAGTTCGGGCGGGTGCGGAAGTTCTCCACCGCCGCCCGGATCAGCTGTTCGCGCTTCTGTCTCGCATCGGCTCGCATGGTGCTTCCTTTCCGCTTGACATTAACTGATAGTCAATCCTACGCTTAGCACCATTCTGCAACGAAAATCAACCAAAGTAGGTGTTCAATGGACTGCATCCTACGAGCCGTCGACGTCGTCGTGCGCCCAGGGAACAACCCGGTCAACCTCGAGGTTGGCGAAGGGTTCACGCTGGTCACATCGCCTCGCGAGTCCGGCGCGTCCACACTGAGTATGGCGCTCGCCGGCCGCTACGAACCACACAGCGGCACCATCGAGCTTTTCGACGAGCCCACCACCGCCCGCCAACGCTTCCCCGAGATCGCCCTGGCGGGCATCTCGCTCATCGACTCCGTCGAGCGCTCCGTGCCCACCAAGGAAATCATCCGGGAGCAAATCTCCTGGGAGCTGCCGTTCTTCCGCCTCATCCCGCGTGACCTGCTCGGCCACGAACTTGTCGAACCCTGGCTGGAACCCCTCCAATTCGACCTGGACGAGGACAAACTCAAGCTCGGCATCGGCGACCTCAGCATCGTCGACCGGATGCGGTTGCGTGTACTGCTCGCGCTCATCGCGCGACCCGACGCGCCGCTGATCATCGTCGACGACCCAGACCAGCTGCGTAACTTTGAGCTGCGCAAAGAATTCATCGACAACCTGCGCGACGTCGCAAAACTCAAACCTGTGCTGGTCAACAGCGTGAACAAGGAGGACCTATGATCGCAGGGCTGCACATCGGCAGCAACTTCCGAAAGTTCGGTCACGGCAAACTGCCGCCGCTGGCCATGATTGCCATCACGCTCATCCCGCTGCTCTTCGGCGGGCTGTTTGTCTGGTCCTACTACGACCCGCTGGGCAACCTGCACAAGATGCCCGTCGCCCTGGTCAACTCGGACGAGGGTGAGCACGGCCTGACCGTCGTCGAAGAACTCATGGACGAGCAACCCATGGACTTCCGCCTCGTCAGCGCGGAGGAAGCCCAAAAGGGCGTCGCCGACGGCACCTATTACCTCGGCGTAGAGATCCCCAGCGACTTCTCCGAAGCCGCCGAATCCGTCAACTCCGACAACCCCCACCAGGCGAAACTCAACATCTCCCTTAATGAGACCAACGGGTTCATTCCCACCATGCTGGGCAACCAGGTGACCCTGATCATGAGCTCCGTCATCTCAGAGAGCGTGAGTAAAGAGGTGGTCAACCAGCTCTTCGTCGGCTTCAACACCATCCACGACGGCATGGTGAAAGCCGCCGACGGCGCGGGCAAACTCGATGACGGCGCGCACAAAGCCAAGGACGGTAGCGGCAAGCTGAAGGACGGCGCCGGCAAGCTCAACGGCGGCGTCGGGGAGCTTGACAACGGCATCAAGAAGCTCGCCGACGGCGCGCAGCAACTCGACTCCGGCATCGGCGAACTCCAGCAGGGCGCTAACACCCTCAACGAGAAGCTCGGCGAAGCCTCCCAAGGCGCCAACAAGCTTGCCGACGGCCTCTCCGCCCTCCAAGACGGCACCAACCAGCTGGGCGCCGGAGCAGCCGCCATCGCCGGCGGCGTAGGCAAGCTGACCTCCATCACGGACCAGCTCAACGTCGCCCAGAACACCTTCAACAGCATCAACGCCACCCTGGACCAGGCCATCCGCCAACTCGACGCCACCCCAGTCCCCGGCGCGGCCGACCTGGCCAATCAGGCCCGCGGCCTGAAAGCTCAGCTCAACGGCGACCAGTTCGTCGCCATGAACCCGCAGATGATCAACGACCTGACCAGGTTGCGCAACGGCGCCCAAGAACTGTCCACCCAGCTCAACGACCCCACCGCCAAGTACCGCTCCGGCATGGACCAAGCCGCAGCCGGTGCGCAGACACTGGCGCAGGGTCTGCGTATGCTGCAGGACGGCTCCGGCACGCTCGTAGTGGGCGTCGGCAAGCTGAAGGACGGCTCCTCCCGCCTCGTCGTGGGAGCGAACTCCGCAGCCGAAGGCACCTCCAAACTCGCGGGTGGCTCCAACCAGCTCGTCGTCGGCCTCAACGACCTGAACGACGGCCTCGTCACCCTCAGCGACGGCACCGGCGAACTCAGCCTCAAACTCAACGAAGGCGCCGACAAAGCCCCGACGTGGGAAGGCGACCGCCTCGAGAAAGCCACCGAGGCCGCCGGCAACCCCGTCGTGCACAACAACACCGGCGACGAACTCACCTTCTTCGGCAAGGGCCTCTCCCCCTTCTTCCTGTCCCTCTCCCTGTGGATCGGCGGGCTGGTGCTCTACATGATCCTCGCGCCGTTCTCGCGCCGCGTCATCGACTCCGGCACCAACCCCTTCCGCATGGTCGCCCACACCCTGCTACCGGCCCTCATCGTCGGCTTCGTGCAGGCCGTGCTGCTGTGGCTCGTGCAGGTCGTCGCGATCGGCGTCGAGCCGAAGCACCCACTCGGCCTGTTCGGCGTGCTGTGGTTCGGCTCCTGGGTGTTCATGTCGCTGATCCTCGCCATCAACATGGTCTTCGGCCCCGCCACCGGCAGACTGGTCACCATGGCGCTCATGTCCCTCCAGCTGGTGGCATCCAACGGCCTCTACCCGCCCGAAGTGCAGCCAGGGTTCATCCAGTGGGTCCACGACTGGGACCCGATGCGCTTTACCGTGGATATGATCCGCGTCGCCTTCTTCGGCAACCACGCCGAAGACCCGCGCCTGCTGCGCGCCATCGTGGTCCTCACACTGCTCGCAGTGGCCGCGTGGTTGATCAGCGCGTGGGGCATGTGGAAGCGCCGCATCCTCAACGACAAGGACATCCACCCAGAGCTGTCGCTGTAAGGGTTTGTGGTTGCTGGGGGCCGGTCCCTGGCACCACATTCCTATTTGGGGGTTCGGTGAGCTGGGGAAACGCTGCGGCGCCTTTTCGAAATTCGGGAATGTGGTGTCTGGGCAGGGGATGCGCGCACCAAATTCCTGGATTTTGGCAGCCGGGTTTGGAAAAGCCCAGGTCGATGGGGGTCGGGGAGGGAATGTGGTGTCCCATCGGGAGATGCCAGTGCCAAAAGACGCAATTCTTGTTGGGGGAAGGGGTAAAAACCCAGCT
>QWCK01020329.1_pt1 | contig 10821 bp, 12 predicted proteins | sample 1972571 | NCBI WGS metagenome assembly QWCK01 (sample SAMN09866710, study PRJNA288562) | Human gut metagenome isolate term2_stool, whole genome shotgun sequencing... | isolation source: gut | host: Homo sapiens | place: USA: California | reverse complement strand
TAGGCTGGACCGATGCCGAGAAACTGCTGGGTAACTACCCCGACACCGCCGACACGCTGCGCCCCTATGAGTGCGTAGTGCTGAAAAAGTGAAGGCTGCTGTATTATCTTTTCGCTATTGGGAGTTGACCGTATCCCTTGCGATAGTAACCTCATAGTGAGCAAGACAAAAGCACTTTCCCTTATTTGCAATGCAAATATAAGGGAAAGTGCTTTTTTGCAAGGGTAAAATTCCGCGTTTAAAGCTGTGCAAGACCTGCCGGGTGCCATTCGTCCCGGGTGCCGATGTCGGCACAGACGATCTCACCGCAGAAGGGTGCGGGCTTGGAGCTGTGTGCAGGGGCTTGCAGCTGTCAAACGTCACGGTCAGGTCTGCACGGACGGCTCCCTCGGCGGCCTCACCCGTATCGGTGTTGATGCCGCTGGGCAGATCGACGGCCAGCACGAATGCGCCCTGGTGATATGCAGCTGGTGGAGCGTCCCATGCCTGAGATCAAGGAGCCGAATCAGGTGCTCGTCAAGGTGCACGCTGCCGGCATCTGCGGTTCGGATGTGCATGTCTATCATGGCAGCAACCCGTATGCAAAGTATCCTGTGGTGCTTGGCCACGAGGGTTCCGGTGAGGTGATCGCAGTGGGCGAGGGTGTTACCGACCTGAAGCCCGGCGCAAGTGTTGTGTTTGAGCCGATCACCTACTGCGGCAAGTGCTATGCCTGCCGCTGCGGCCACCACAATGTCTGCCGTGAACTGAAGGTTCTGGGCTGCATCGTGGACGGCATTTTTCAGGAATATGTGGTCATGCCGCGCAGCCAGGTGTATGAGTACGATGCTTCCAAGATGACTTATCAGCAGGCTGCTCTGTGCGAGCCGTTCACGATTGGCCTGCAGGCAAACTGGCGCGGCGATGTGCGCCCCGGCGATGTGGTGCTGGTGCACGGCGGCGGCCCCATCGGCCTGATCGTTGCCAACATTGCAAAATCACGCGGCGCTACCGTGATCGTGTCTGAGCCGAACGAGAGCCGCCTTGCCATGGCAAAGGACTTTGGCGCAGATTACAGCATCAACCCGATGAAGGAAGATCTGGATGCGTTCATCAACAAACTGACCGACGGCGAGGGTGTCAACGTGATCTTTGAGGCCGCAGGCGTTCCCGCACTGCTGACACATGCAACCAGCCAGCTTTCTCCCGCAGGCCGTCTGGTGGCTATGACCTTTGGCAAGGAGCCGATCCCCGTGAACTTCAAGGAGATCAATGCAAAGGAACTGACCATTCTGGGGACCCGTCATCAGTACCAGAAGTTCCCCGAGGTGGTCAAGATCCTGCCCGACCACCTGAAAGAGGTCGATGAGATCACCACGCATGTGTTCAAGGCAGAGGACTTCCAGAAGGCATTCGATACCCTTGCAGACCGCAACAGCGGCGCTGGCAAGGTGGTGCTGACCTTCGCCTGAGAGCAAGTACCCCTTACATTATAAAAAGAGAAACAAAAAGGAGCTGCTGCACAGTGTTTGTGCGGCGGCTCTTTTTTTGCCTGCGGAGGACTTGACAAGAATGATATAAAATGATATGATTTTGATATCACAAAGAAACGCTTCCGCACCCTGTGAAGGAGGGAACTGTTATGGAAGAGAAAATTCTGCAGACCAAAAAGAACGGCATGGTCATGCTGCTGCTCACCCTGCTGGGCTATGCTGTTACCGTCCTGCTGTTTTTCTACAGCATCGTTCTGCTGGACGAAAGCCTGTTTCCGGGCATCCTGCTCACGATCCTGTCCATCGCATACTGGGTGGCGGGCATCTTCCTGCTCTGCGGCCTGAAGGTGTTAAAGCCCCAGGAAGCACTGGTGCTCACCCTGTTCGGCGATTACATCGGCACCCTGAAGGGACAGGGGTTTTACTGGGTGAACCCCTTCTGCACCGCGGTGAACCCGGCAGCTGGCACCAAACTGAGCCAGAGCGGCGATGTGAACAGCGGCGAAACCGGCATGGCGGCCCTGCTTAAGGCAGGTAACAGCAGTTCCCAGACCGCAGAATCGACCAGCAAGAAGATCTCGCTCAAAATGATGACCCTCAACAACTCCCGCCAGAAGATCAACGATTGTCTGGGCAACCCGGTGGAGATCGGCATTGCGGTCATCTGGCGCGTGACCGATACCGCAAAGGCCGTATTCAATGTGGACAATTACAAGGAGTACCTCTCCCTGCAGTGCGACAGCGCTCTGCGCAATGTGGTGCGCATTTACCCCTATGATGTGGCTCCCAATGTGGACACCACCGGCGACGGCGTAGCCGATGAGGGCAGTCTGCGCGGCTCCTCGGAGGTGGTAGCCGCCCGCATCCGGGACGAGATCCAGAAGAATGTAGCCGAGGCCGGCATCGAGGTAGTGGAAGCACGCATCACCTATCTGGCCTATGCGCCGGAGATCGCAGCCGTGATGCTGCAGCGCCAGCAGGCAAGTGCCATCATCGATGCCCGCAAGATGATCGTGGACGGTGCTGTGGGCATGGTGGAAATGGCCCTTGAACGCCTGAATGAGAACAAGGTAGTGGAGCTGGACGACGAGCGCAAGGCGGCAATGGTCTCCAACCTGCTGGTGGTGCTGTGCGGCAACCGTGATGCCCAGCCCATCGTGAACAGCGGCAGCCTGTACTGATGGCAGAACCAAAAAAGCAGGTGCCCCTGCGCCTGAACGCGAAGCTCTACGATGCCCTTGCCGCCTGGGCCGAAGATGACTTCCGCTCGGTGAACGGGCAGATCGAATATCTGCTGACGGAGTGCGTGCGGCAGCGCAAAAAGAACGGCAAGTATGTCTCGGACCAGATCGATGTGCCGCCTGAACTGGATATCAAATAAAATACCAATTGGCCCCGGCTGTGCGGATGAACTCTGCATGGCCGGGGTTTGTGTTTATCTGTGGCTCCCTAAAGGCTGAAAATGCGAAATTTCCTGCCGGAAAATAACGAAAATACATTGACAGTTGCACACCTGTGACGATATAATAGACCAAGGAATATCTTTCTGTGGCAATGGAAAGACCTTCCCGCAGAAAACTATATTCCGAAGAAAAGAGGGAAGCTTACCCGCTTGAACAGACAAAAACAACATCGTGGTGCCGCTGCTGCGCTGGCTGTGCTGGTGCTGGCAGCTGCCGGAGACCCGGACGGAGCTGCCGCAGGAGACCGCTGAGACCATGGAAGTGGACGGCGTGACCTACCGCAGGCGCACAGATCTGACCACCATCCTTGTTATGGGCATCGACCATGACAGCGAGGTGGAAGCAGAAGGCTCCTATCAGGGCGGTCAGGCGGATTTTCAACGGCTCATTGTGATAGACAGCAAAGACAAGACGGTCCGTCAGCTCAAGATCGACCGCGACACCATGGCAGAGGTGACGGTGCTGGGTATGCTGGGCAATCCGGTGGGCACCACTCAGATGCAGATCAGCCTTGCCCATGGCTTTGGCGATGGCAAGGAGGAAAGCTGCGGCTATGCCCGTGATGCGGTGTCCCGCCTGCTGCAGGGAGAAAACATTGATTTCTATCTGGCTATGAGTCTGGACGGCATCTCGGTGCTGAACGACCTTGCAGGCGGTGTGACCGTGACGCTGGAGGATGATTTCTCCGCAGCAGACCCGGCCATGACCAAGGGAACTACCCTGACGCTGCAGGGCGATCAGGCTGAGATCTTTGTGCGCAGGCGCATGGATATTGGCGAAGGCACCAACGAAGCCCGCATGGTGCGGCAGGAGGAGTATCTTGCACAGCTTTCCGCACAGCTGGAAAGCAGGGTGCAGCAGGATCAGCAGTTCACCGCACAGGTGTACGATGCGCTGCAGCCTTATCTGGTCACCGACCTTGCAAAGGGTCAGCTGGTCAATGAGGTGTGGGCCGCAAAGGACGATACTGTGGAACCTGCCATTGCACTGGAGGGCGAGCACAAGGTGGCAGAGGACGGATTCACCGAATTCTATCCGACCGAAGCTTCCATCCAGAAAGCGGTTCTGACGCTGTTCTGGGAGCCTGTTGAAGAATGATGTAAATGTTGAAAAGCATTTGCGATAGAAAGCAGCATCTTGGAGAGTGCGGCTTGAAGTGAAAGGAGATCTTCATTATGAAGAAAGTTATCAGCGCTGTTCTGACCGCTGCTATGGTCGTGGGCATGGGTGTGTCTGTTCTGGCAGCAACGCCCAGCAAGACTGTGGCAGATGAGGTCAAGGCCAGCGGTTCTGCTACCGTCACCGGTGTTCTGGGCATTGTCAGCGATGTGAAGGTCACTGCCAAGGAGGATACCGCTCAGGTCGAGGAAGTCCTGCAGGACATCACTTCTGATGCAGACCTGCAGAAGGCTGCGGGCGCATTGAGGCTGCTTACGAGGACAACGAGCAAGTTACCGTTCTGGTGGCTGTGCCCAAGACGAAGGCAGACGGCACTGTGACCTATACCTACTATACTGTGCCCGGTAAGGTCGTGAATGGCGAGATCGTGGTGAACCTGAAGGGCCGTCAGGTCAAGCTCTATGGCTCCAACTTCGTTCTGGTGGCCGTGAAGACCATTGAGGGCTAAGAACTAGAAATGTTCTGCGGTGCTCCCTGATGAAAAAGGGAACGCCGCATTTTTGGCGTATAGGATTCAGAAAAATAGAGGAAAGGGCACAACGCCCGGGCCGCATGGGCGGCAGTATTATAAGGAGTGAAATCGTGCAGCAAGATACTTTTGTGAAGGAGCGCACAGCTTTAGCGGTACAGCCGGAACCTGATGGCGCTTTATACGTTTTTTCTGGTAACGCCGATGTACAAGGCAACGGCTACCATCTATGTGGTCAGCCGCAATGATTCGGTGCTGAACTTCTCCGATCTGCAGGTCGGCAGCGAGCTGACCAGCGATTACATCAAGGTCTTTGAAATGTGGGAAGTCCACGAAAAGGTCATCAGCAACCTGGATCTGGATTACACCTACACCGATATGGCCAGTATGCTGTCTGTCACCAACACCAGCGACACCCGTATGCTGGATATCACGGTCACGAACCCGGATCCGGAAGAAGCAGCAGCGATCGCAAACGAGTATGCGGATGTGGGCGCAAAGTACATCTCGGAAAAGATGAAGACGGACGAGCCCACCCTGATGTCTTCTGCGCGTGTGCCGGAGAACCCGTTCAGCCCCAACAAGGCCAAGAACATCCTGCTGGGCTTTGTAGTGGGCTTTGTGCTGGCCTGTGCCGTGGTGGTGCTGCGGACCATGCTGGACGATACCTACAAGTCTGCCGATGATATCCGCAAGTATACCGGCATGGTGGTGCTGGCATCGATCCCGCTGGCCGATGCTGGCGAACAGCCGAAAGAGAAAAGCGAGTTCAAGCGCCGCACCAAGCGGTTTGCCAATGATGTCCGCCGCCGTGTGGGTGGCAGCTCTGGGAGGAAAGCATGAAACAGCTGAAGATCACAAAATTTCCGGCTCTGGATTATGCGGGAAATGAAGCCTTTAATACCCTGAGCACCAACCTCTCCTTTGCAGGTGCGAGTGTCAAAAAGATCATGATCACCAGCTGCCATGCTGCAGAGGGCAAGAGCTATCTGTCCATGAACCTGATGCGCACGCTGGCACAGCGCGGCATCAAGGTGGCGCTGGTGGACGCAGACCTGCGCCGCAGCATGGTCAACAGTGACTACGGCCTGAAATATGAGGATGGCCGCAGCGACGGCAAGGGCCTCTCCCATTTTCTGGCCGGTATGGTGGGCATGGATGAGGTCATCTACCAGACCGACATCCCCAACGCAATCATGGTGCCGGTGGGCCGCGATGTGCCCAACCCGCTGGCGCTGCTGACCAACAGCCATTTTGCCGAACTGCTGGATATGCTGGCCAGAATGGCAGATTACGTCATTGTGGACGCACCCCCGGTGGGCGTGGTCATCGATGCGGCGGAGATCGCCAAGGCATGTGACGGCACCCTGATCGCAGTGAACTACAACGATGTGAGCCGTCAGGAGCTGCTGGACGTGAAGCAGCAAATCGAGCAGACCGGCTGCCCCATTCTGGGCACCGTGCTCAATCAGGTGGACTACGACAACTATATGGGCCGCAAGTACTACAAATCCTACTCAAAGTATGGAAAGTACGGTTATTACAGAAAGTATTATAAACGGAGCCACGAAGCGGAAAAGAAATGAGCGGCTTTACGGATTATCATGCGCACTTCGTCTACGGCGTGGACGATGGTGCGCAGACCAGAGAAGAAATGTATGCCATGCTGGATGCAGCGGCAGCAGACGGTGTGCGGCACCTGTTTGCTACCTCGCACAGTACGCCGGGCATGGAACACTTCCCGCAGGAAGTCTATGACCGGCATCTGGCGCTGGCCCGCGCATACTGCACACAAAAAGGCTACGACCTGAAGCTGGAGCACGGCTCAGAGCTTTTGTATACCCCTGCGACGGGATATGCGGCAGTCCAGCGCCAGCTGTTGACCTTGGGAGATACCGGCTGGGTGCTGCTGGAATTTGTGCCTGCCTTGCGCAGCACGGCCTGCTGGCCCGCCTGCATGAGCAGTACCGGCTGCGCTGCCAGATCAACTGTTCGGCTGTGCTGGACAGCGGCTTCTGGCAGTGGATGCGGCTGGAGCACTGGATCAAGACCGGGCTGGTGGACGCGGTCTCTTCCGATGCACACAACTGCACCTCGCGCCCGACCCGGATGCGGCAGGCGTATGAGCGGCTCTGCACCCGTGTGGGACAAACGACAGCACAAAAACTGACCGGACTGGATGGCACAGAGTATCTTGTATAGTTGCTTTGACTGCCGGAAATGAAAATGGGAAAGATGCCTCTTTCAGCCAGCTGCTTTATGAGGAAACGGATGGGGAAGGAACGTCCTTTTGTAAAGAAGTGTGGAGCTTCTGGCTTTTTGTGCAAAAAAACTTGCGAATCAAAGGACAAAGTGTTAAACTGAAACAGGGAACATGTATGGTAAACTTGCGGGGGTGTACGAATGAAGATACTGGTCGTCGATGATGGACAGCTTGCAATCAACTCGCTGATCCGCATCCTGTGCCGCGTTGCACCCGACTGTGACTATATCAGCGCCATGACGACCGAGGATGCACTGAGCTGGATGCGTCAGGGGCCGATGGACGCGGCTTTCCTCAACCTGGAAATGCCCGGCATGAACGGGCTTGCTTTGACGCGCATGATCCAGAAGCTGCAGCCGCGCTGCAACATCATTGTGGTAACAGAGCACCCAGAGTATGCGCTGGAAGCGCTGCAGATCTTCGTGAGCGGCTTTTTACTCAAGCCTGCAAACGAGGCAGATGTGCGCAATGTGCTGGAGCATCTGCGCTACCCGCCGGAGAATGCCCCTGTCGGCATCAAGATCCAGTGCTTTGGCAATTTTGAGATCTTCGTGGGCGGGCGCGCTTTGGCCTTCAAGCGCAGCAAGAGCAAGGAGCTGCTGGCCTATCTGGTGGATCGCAATGGTGCCACCTGCACCAACGGCGAAATGCTGGCCGTGCTGTGGGAGGATAAGCCCGACACCGCATCGCTGCACAGCCATCTCCGCAATCTGATCTTTGACCTGAGCCATACGCTGGAGGATGCAGGTGTTACCGGCCTGCTCATCCGCGGCCGCAGCACACTGGCGCTGGACACCAGCAAGGTGGATTGTGATTATTACAATTTCCTGCGGGGCAGCCGCTCGGCCACCAATTCCTATCGTGGCGAGTATATGACCCAGTATTCTTGGGCAGAGGTGACCCGTTCAGCGCTGCGCCAGCAGGCAAATGTGCAGAAAACAGCCTCGATCCCCAGTTACTATGTGCCGCCTACCGGCTTTTAAACCAGAAAAAACAAGAACACCTCAGAAAATCGCTCGATTTTCTGAGGTGTTTTTTCTTGACATGAAAATACCCCAAGAGTACTCAGAGTTTTGTTTTTACTCTGTCTATTCTAGGGGTAGCATATCAAAAGTAAAGGGGCTTTGTGTGCAATTATTTACTGCTGCGCAAAAATTTTGATCTCATCCTTATCCATAAAGGCGGCACCGGAAAAACCGGAAGCTTCCAGCTGGCCCAACTGTTTGCCCAGCTTCTTGGCCTGCTGCAGAACGGTGACATTGTAGCTGCTGCGCAGGTCTGCAGCCTTGGCAAGAACGGCGGTGAAATCGGCATCCTTGCCGTACAGCAGGGCGATCTTCTGCTTTGCGCCGGGGATCTGGTAGCCCTGCTCCAGCAGGATGCCACACACCCGCTCGAAGCCGATGGAGAAGCCCACGGCGGGCACCTGAGTGCCCAGGAACTTGCCCACCATGTTGTCGTAGCGGCCGCCGCCGGCCACGGCACCGCTGAACTGCGGGCAGGTGATCTCAAACACCATGCCGGTGTAGTAGCCCTGACCGCGCACCAGACTGGGGCAGTAGGCTACCTGATAGCGGCCTGCAGCCATGGCGTTGGCGGTAGCAAGGACATACTTGAGGTCGTCGGCAATGGCGGGGTCTGCGCAGCGGGCAGCCACGGCATCCAGCGTGACTTCGCCTACGGCAATGAAGTCGGCCAGTGCGTTGATGGCATTTTCCGGCAGCTGCTTTTCGGTCAGCTCAGCCTTCACACCATCGGCACCGATCTTGTCCATCTTATCAAAGGTGATGCAGACGGAATCCAGCGTATCAGCGGAAAAACCCATGCTCTCCAGCATCCCGCGCAGGATGCGGCGGTCATTGATGTTGACGGTGAAGCCGGTGAAGCCGATGTTCAGCAGGGCACGGGTGGTCACGTCGATCAGTTCCACCTCGGCATTGGGGGAAGAATCGCCCAGAATGTCGATATCGCACTGTACGAACTCGCGCAGACGGCCCTTCTGCGGGCGCTCGGCGCGGAACACACGGTCGGTCTGGATCACCTTGAAGGGATTGGGCAGCTTATCCTTGTTGGCGGCAATCAGGTTCAGGTTGTCGCCGCCGTCGGATTTGTCCAGATTTTCCATATCCTCCAGCATGGGGGTGGAAATGCGCTCGAAGCCGGACGCACGGTAGGTCTCCAGAATTTTGCCCTGAATGTAATCGCGCAGGGTCTGCTCAGCGGGCAGCAGGTCGCGCATGCCCTTCAATGCCTGTGTTTTCATAAGATGGTTCCTCTCTATATAAATCAATGTAAATACTTTTACCTTATTCATTATAAAGAAATCTGCCGTTTTGTCAATTGAAATGGGCACACTGTAAAGGAAAAACCATTCGGAGGACAGACGATGAAACAGCAATTTACAGCAAAACATCCATGGACCATCCTTGCGGCGGGCGCAGCCATTCAGGTGCTCACGGGCATCCCGGCGGCGTGGGGCGTATTTCAGCAGCCGGTCATGGACGAGTACGGCCTGAGCGAGCAGGGGGCAGGCTATGCCTTCGGTATCCTCATTGCGGCGTTCGGCGTGGGGTGCGTCCTCGGCGGCTTTCTGCAGGACAGCCGAGGCCCGCGGTGTGCGGCTCTGTGGGGAACAGCACTGCTGTGCGGCGGATTTTTTGCAGCGGCCATGCTGCCGGGCGGCAGTGCGGGTAGCTTTTTTCTGGCATTCAGCATCCCGGCGGGGCTGGGCACGGCGTTTCTGTACCCATCCATCCAATCCTGCGCACAGAAGTGGTATGCCGGGCGCAAGGGCCTTGCCACCGGCGTGATCGGCGGGGCGGTGGGCCTTTCCGGTGCGTTCCTCACCGTGTTCGTGCGCACGGCGGTCAGCGGCTTTGGGATCGTGCAGGGCATCCGGGGCGCGTTCTGGGCGCTAGGGGCCATAACGCTGCCCGTCTGCCTTGCGGGCAGTCTGCTGCTGCAGGACCCGCCGGAAAGCAGACAAAACCAGCAGGGGAGCGGCAAAAATGAGATCGACCTTTCCCCGTGGCAGATGCTGAAAACAAAGCAGTACTGGCTGTGCGCAGGCGCGGTGTGTTTTTCCACCCCGGCGGTGCTTCTGTTCAGCCCCATCATCCTGAAGCTGGGCGTGGAGCGGGGGCTGGACGAAAGCGCTGCTCTGTGGAGCGTGGTGCTGGGCAGCGTGGGCAGTGCGGCGGGCCGCCTGCTGATGCCCATGCTCAGCGATAAAATTGGCCGCAGGCCCACCGATCTGCTGCTGTTTGCAGTGTCGCTGGGGCTTTCGGCAGGGTTTGCGTTTGCGCAGGGCTGGTGGGTGATCGCCTGTTATGCGGGGCTTACCTTCTGCTATTCCGGCCTTGCAGCAGTGCTGCCCGCCCTTTCCACCGATCTGTTCGGCCTGCCGCACGCAGGGGTGAACTACGGTTTTCTGGCACTGGGGCAGAGCGTGGGCAGTCTGGCCTTTCCGTTTGCAGCAAATCTCTGGGGGTTGGAAGCCGGGCGGCACTGGCTTGCCGTGGGCGGCGCAGCGGCGGGCTTTGCGGCCATGTGGGTACTGAAGCCTGCCGGGCAGACACCGCGCAGGCAGGACACAGGAGCGTGAAATTTGCCCTCTTGACATAGTTGACAAAAACTTGACGAATGAAATGACAAAAGCATCCGAATTGACAGTTAGCAGCAGACAACTGCAAATAGTTTTGATGTTTTTTACCGGAAATGTATTGCAAAATCCGTCAGCTTTCTCTATAATAAAATCATGCGTGGTAGTACCGGTTAAGGCGCTGAAAGAGAGCGGCGCGCCCGGTCAGATGCAAGCAGCAAAGGGCAGCGGCTGTGCCGGCAGGGCGCGGCGGCGGCTTTGTGCTGCAAAGCAACATTTGTCAAAAGGAGAGTATGATTATGACCTATTCGCAGCAAGTACAGAATATGTGCCCGATCACCAAAGGTCCTAAGCATGGTCCGGCTCCCATCCCC
>QWCK01006682.1_pt1 | contig 10823 bp, 8 predicted proteins | sample 1972571 | NCBI WGS metagenome assembly QWCK01 (sample SAMN09866710, study PRJNA288562) | Human gut metagenome isolate term2_stool, whole genome shotgun sequencing... | isolation source: gut | host: Homo sapiens | place: USA: California | reverse complement strand
ATGGCAATACCCAGGTCGGGTGCGTTGTTGAAGAGCGATTTCAATTCACTGATCGTATCCTGGATGGTATCCAGCATTTCTTCCACACGGGCTCCCGTATATGCTTCGATACGGCGTACACCGGCTGCAACAGAGCTTTCGGAAATGATCTTCACCATACCGATATTTCCGGTTGCGGCTACGTGGATACCTCCACAGAATTCGATAGAAGAACCGAACTGGATGACACGTACTCTTTCACCGTACTTTTCACCGAAGAGGGCGATAGCTCCCAGCTCTTTCGCTTCCTCGATAGGAATGTTGCGGTATTCCTTCAAAGGTATGTTGGCACGAATCTTGGCATTCACCAGGTGTTCTACCTGGCGGATTTCTTCGTCGGTCACCTTCTGGAAGTGAGAGAAGTCGAAACGCAGTGAATCCGGTGTTACTAACGAACCTTTCTGTTCGATATGCTCGCCCAGTACTTCACGCAGGGCAGAGTCCAGCAGGTGAGTTGCCGAGTGATTGGCTGCGCAGGCTGCCCGTTTGTCGGTGTCTACACAAGCCATCATCGGAGCTTCCGGATGTTCCGGCAACTTTTTGGTAATATGTATCGGTAGATTGTTCTCTTTCTTGGTGTCAATCACTTCGATGGTCTCGAATTCGCTGACCAATACACCGGTGTCGCCTACCTGACCACCGCTTTCTGCATAGAACGGAGTACAGTCAAGTACGATCTGATACAGTGTCTGGTTTTTCTGCTTGATCTGACGATAGCGGAGAATAGATGCTTCGTATTCAGTATAGTCGTAACCTACGAATTCGGTTGTTCCTTCTCTCAGAGTCACCCAGTCACCGGTTTCGATGGCGGCAGCGTTACGTGCACGCTGTTTCTGCTGTTGCATTTCCGTGTTGAACTCTTCGATGTTGACTGTCATTCCGTTTTCACGAAGAATCAGTTCTGTCAGGTCTAACGGAAAACCGAAAGTATCATATAAGGTAAAGGCATCTTTACCGCTGATTTCTGTCTTTCCGGCGGCCTTTGTATCTCCCATTGTTTTATCCAGCAGACGGATACCTGTTTCCAGCGTGCGAAGGAAGGCTTCTTCTTCTTCCTTGATTACTTTTTCGATCAGACCTTTCTGTGCGATCAGTTCCGGATAAGCGTCTCCCATGTTGTCGATCAACACCGGAAGCAGCTTGTACATGAATGACTGTTTCTGTTCGAGGAAAGTATATCCGTAGCGAACGGCGCGGCGGAGGATACGGCGGATTACATAACCTGCCTTGGCATTGGAAGGCAGCTGACCGTCCGTAATGGAGAAAGCAATCGTACGGATGTGGTCAGCGATTACACGCATGGCGATGTCCTGCTGTTTGTCTTTTCCGTACTCTGTGCCTGACATTGCTGCAATCGCTTTCAGCATCGGCTGGAATACGTCTGTATCGTAGTTGGAAGTCTTGCCCTGCAAAGCCATACAGAGGCGTTCGAATCCCATACCTGTATCGATAACCTTTGCAGGAAGTGGTTCGAGGCTGCCGTCAGCTTTACGGTTATATTGCATGAACACAAGGTTCCATATTTCAATCACTTGGGGATGATCGTGGTTGACGAGATCACGGCCGGAGATTTTGGCACGTTCTTCTGCCGGACGGAGGTCGATGTGGATTTCCGAACAAGGTCCGCAAGGGCCTGTATCACCCATTTCCCAGAAGTTGTCGTGCTTGTTGCCGTTGATGATGTGATCTTTCGGCAGATACTGTTCCCAGTAAGAAGCGGCTTCGTCGTCACGGCTCAGTCCTTCTTCGGGGCTTCCTTCGAATACAGTGGCGTACAGGTGTTCCGGATTCAGTTTCAATACTTCTACCAGATATTCCCATGCCCAGTTGATGGCTTCTTTCTTGAAGTAGTCACCGAATGACCAGTTGCCCAGCATTTCGAACATGGTGTGGTGGTACGTATCGTGTCCCACTTCTTCCAGGTCATTATGCTTTCCGCTTACACGCAGACATTTCTGAGAGTCCGCGACTCTGTGGTATTTGGCCGGGTGGTTACCCAAAATAATATCTTTAAACTGGTTCATCCCTGCGTTGGTAAACATCAGGGTAGGGTCATCTTTTATCACCATCGGAGCCGAGGGAACAATGTGGTGTCCTTTCGTCTCAAAGAAATTCTTGAATGAATCTCTGATCTCTTTTGCAGTCAACATATTCTTCTATATATCTATTGTTGAGGTTAATATTCTCAAAAAACTGTGCAAAGATAGCTTGTTTTTATTACTTTTGCCGTATTAACAAGCGAAATATTTCCAAAAAGATGCGCAAAGTTTACTACATCTACAATCCAAGGACGCAGACTTATGACCGAATTTACCCTACCGTACGGCAGCGTGCACTTAGCATTCTGCGCCGGCTTTTTATCGGTATGGGACTTGGAGCCGGATGCTTCATCGTCTTGCTTCTAGTGTTCGGATCGCCTTCGGAGAAGGAGCTGCGAATCGAAAATAGCCGTCTTTTGGCGCAATATAATGTACTTTCCCGCCGTCTGGATGATGCGATGGGGGTGCTGCAGGATATTCAGCAGCGTGACGATAACCTGTATCGGGTGATTCTGCAAGCTGATCCTGTTTCGCCGGCTATCCGTCAGGCAGGTTTTGGAGGTACGAACCGGTATGAGGAGCTGATGGATCTGGCAAACTCCAAGCTGGTGGTAAATACGACCCAAAAGCTGGATGTACTGTCCAAACAACTTTATATCCAGTCCAAATCTTTCGATGACGTGGTGGATATGTGTAAGAATCATGATGAAATGCTGAAATGTATTCCGGCTATCCAGCCTATCTCCAATAAAGACCTTCGCAAGACTGCTTCCGGATACGGAACACGTATTGATCCGATTTACGGTACGACGAAGTTTCATTCGGGAATGGACTTCTCCGCTCATCCGGGAACGGATGTCTATGCGACCGGTGACGGTACAGTGGTAAAAGTAGGATGGGAAACCGGATATGGCAATACGATTGAGATTGATCATGGCTTCGGTTATCTGACTCGGTACGCTCACTTACAGAGCTATAACACGAAAGTTGGGAAAAAGGTGGTGCGTGGCGAGGTGATTGGAAAAGTGGGAAGTACAGGTAAGAGCACCGGTCCTCATCTTCACTATGAGGTACACGTGAAGGGAAAGGTTGTGAATCCTGTCAACTATTACTTCATGGACTTGAGTGCGGAAGATTATGAGAAGATGATTCAACTAGCCGCCAATCACGGTAAAGTGTTCGATTAATCTCTTAAAACAACGATTTCTATGCTGAATACGGACAAAGAACTAAAATTATATTACTCCATAGCCGAAGTGGCCGATATGTTTGGAGTCAATGCATCCTTGCTTCGTTTTTGGGAGAAGGAGTTCCCGCAGATTTCTCCCAGGACAACGGGGAGGGGGATACGTCAGTATCGAAAGGAGGATGTGGAAACGATTGGTCTGATCTATCATCTGGTGAAGGAGAAAGGTCTGACGCTTCCCGGTGCCCGTCAACGGTTGAAGGATAATAAGGAAGCCACGGTTCGCAATTACGAAATTGTGAACCGTCTGAAAGGTATTAAGGAAGAGCTTCTGGCTATCAAGAAAGAACTGGACGGACGATAAATTATTCCTCCACCCGGTTCACCTGTTTGATGTTTTGAATCTTCTTCAGATTATTACAGATTGTCTTTACATCTTCCACATCGTGTACCCATAGCTGAATCTTTCCTTCGAATATCCCGTCATTCGTTTCAATGGCAAGTTTACGGATGTTCACGTTGAGCTGTCTGGAAATGACCTGAGTCACTTCATTCAGAAGTCCCATGCTGTCTATACCTCTTAAATAGATATATACGAGGAAAGAAAGTTCTTTGTGAGTATCCCATTCGGTCGCTAATATACGGTTACCATAGCTGCTTTTCAGCTTGGCAGCAACAGGGCACTGGCGTTTATGAATAATAATGCGGTCGTTTTCATCAACGTAACCCAAAACATCATCACCGGGAATCGGATGACAACATTCGGCCATGATGTATTTCTTTTGCAGGCTTTCTTCGGTCAGTTTAAGAATCTCTTTCGGATTGATCTTTTCTTTTTCCTGCGGTTCTTTCTCTTCCGGTTTTTCCTTGTTGCTGTTCCCGAAGGAGAACGTCAGGTATTTCTTCCAGTTGCTGGTTTGCTTTTCTCTCAGCTCGTTCTTGTCCGCTTCTCCCAAAGTAATGGCTTTGCTGCCGATAGCGGCCAGTAACTCTTCTTCATTCTTGAAGTTGTGAAATTTACGCAACTTCTCGATGACAGCTTCTTCCGGACGTATTTCTTCCTTCTTCAGAAACTCGTTGAGTAGCTCTTCGCCAATTTTCTGATTCGCTTTCCGTTCTTTGCGAAGAATCGCTGCGATCTTGGCACGGGCACGGGCGGTCGTTGCAAATACCTCCCATTGCGGTTGTACACGTTGGGATTTGGAGGTCAATATTTCAACCTGATCTCCACTTTGCAGTTTATGACTTAGCGGCACCAGTTTATGATTGACCTTGGCGCCGATACAATGGCTACCGATATCTGTGTGCAGTGAGAAGGCAAAATCCAGTGCCGTAGAGTTTTGTGGCATTGTCTTTAACTCTCCCTTCGGAGTGAACACGAAGATTTCGGAAGCAAACAGGTTCAGTTTGATCGTATCCAAAAAGTCGATTGCGTCCGGTTGCGGATCATCCAGTATCTCTTTAATGGTTTTCAGCCATTTCTCCAGTTCACCTTCGTCTTCGCTGCCTCCTCCTTCTTTATATTTCCAGTGGGCGGCAAAGCCTTGTTCTGCAACATCGTTCATCCGTTCGCTGCGAATCTGTACCTCGATCCATTGTCCGTTGTTTCCCATCAGGGTGACGTGCAATGCTTGGTAACCATTCGCCTTCGGGTGGCTTACCCAGTCGCGTAGGCGGTCGGGATGAGGCTTGTATATCTTGGAAATGGAGACATAGATGTCGAAACAGTCGTTGAGCTCTTCTTCCACGTTGCGTGGTTCGAAGATGATGCGGACAGCGAGCAAGTCATAAATCTCCTCGAACGGGACGTGTTTGGTCTGCATCTTGTTCCAGATGGAGTAGATCGATTTCACACGTGCCAAAATCCGGTATTTCAGCCCCATCTTATCCAGCTGGGTGCGGATCGGAGCTGTGAAGTCGTTGAATACTTTGTCGCGTTCGGCGGCGGTAGCATTCAGCTTTTCTTCTATCTCGGCATATTCTTCGGGGTGTTCATATTTGAAGCTGAGGTTTTCAAGCTCTGTTTTTATCTTGTACAGACCTAGGCGGTTGGCTAACGGGGCATAGATGTAGAGAGTTTCTCCTGCTATCTTATATTGCTTGTTGGGCAGCATGGAACCCAGCGTGCGCATATTGTGCAAGCGGTCGGCTATTTTGATCAGGATAACTCGGATATCGTTCGACATGGTGAGCAGTAACTTCTTGAAGTTCTCTGCCTGTGCCGAAGCACGGTCACCGAAGATCCCTCCGGAGATTTTGGTCAGTCCGTCTACAATCTGGGCAATCTTCGGTCCAAAGATATTTTCGATGTCTTCTACCGTGTAATCAGTGTCTTCTACTACGTCGTGCAGCAGTGCCGCACAGATAGAAGTAGAACCAAGACCAATTTCGTTACATACTATTTGTGCAACGGCAATCGGGTGCATGATATAAGGTTCGCCGGATCGGCGTTTGATTCCTTTGTGTGCCTGATTAGCGAAGTTGAAAGCTTTTGTGATGATTTCAACTCGTTTGCGATGTTTAGTATGGAGATAATCATTCAGAAGTTCCTGGAACGCCTGATTGATCATCTCTTCATCTGCTATTTCTTTGGGGGTTATATTATCCATATTCGTTATCCTTTCATTCGCTTATTTTTGCAAAAATAAGCAAATTTCCGAATGAAGCAAGCGGGAAGTCATTTATTTGTAGATTTTCAATTGTTTTCCTGCTGCGATTCTGGTGTTCGACATACCGTTCCACTGCTGTATATCTTTGACACGTACGCCTAGCTTTTCGGCAATCGATGAAAGAGTGTCTCCACTTTTTATCTTATAATAAGTTAATTTTCCTTTACCGGCAACAGCGCTTGTCTGTCTGCGGGTGGTTGGAGTAACTTCTTTCACTGCAACGGTTTTGCGGTTGCGGAATAGCTCGTCGGCACGGTGTGCGTAGATTGTATCTTGCTTGTCAATAAACGTACTGATGGCACCTTGTGGTAAACGTAATGTACAAGGTTTGGTCGTGCCGGGAATCACTTGTTTCTTGTATTGGGGATTCAGGCTTTTCACTTCCTCCAGCGGAACATTGCAAAGTTCGGCAATCTGCTCGAAATGAAGGTTTTTAGTGACTTGCACCGTATCTGTGCTTGCCGGAATGTTTGTTTCCATCGGACAGATGTTGTGGTCGCAATAGTATGTCATCACGTAGTTGGCTGCGATGAAAGCAGGTACATATCCGCGTGTCTCTTTAGGCAGCAGGTTATAGATTTTCCAGTAATCCGTTTCGCCTCCGGCGCGGCGGATTGCCTTGTTGATAGTACCTGGGCCACAGTTATAGGCTGCTATAACCAGATTCCAGTCTCCATAAATATCGTACATCTCTTTCAAGTAACGGGCGGCAGCCCAGGTTGCTTTGATCGGGTCGCGGCGTTCGTCTATCAGACTATTGGATTCAAGACCGTAAATCTTTCCTGTTCCAATCATGAATTGCCACAGTCCAGAAGCACCGGCACGTGACACAGCTGAAGGATTCAGTGCAGATTCGATAATCGGCAGGTACTTCAGTTCCAAAGGAAGTCCGTAAGCGTCCAGTGCTTCTTCGAAAATAGGCATATAGAAATTGCAGGCGCTCAGCATGAATGAAACCTGATTGCGCAGGCGACCCGCGTACATATCGATGAATTTGCGTACAATGTCATTATAAGGCATTTCCATGACAGCCGGAATACGTGAAAGGCGGTCAATGTAGACAGAATCACTGAATAAAGGATTCACTTCCGCCGTACTGCAATCTTTGCCTAAATCAATATAGTTTTTAGCTTTCCAGTCGTTCAGCAGACTGTCGAGCGGGTAAGTCATACTCTTTGGAAGATCGATGCTTTCTTTGCGTTCGGTTCCGTTTTCACGAATAACTACATCTACACTTTGAGCTTTTACCTGTGTGGTTGCCAACAGGAAAAGGAAAATAATCGAACAATAGTTTTCTAATTTCTTCATGCTTTAATTATAAGTTCAATCTAAATTGTGTTTTTAAAATCGTAGTACGCATTGCAGTCCCACTGACTTATTCTTGTAACTGTTGGAGCGGAACTGGCTGTTATTGTCGATGACAGTTGGCTCCAGCTTCATACTCAAGTCAGGTGAAATGTCGAAGTTCGATAATTCCGCATCGACATAGGCATCGATGATGGAGATAAGGTATACTCCGATAAATGCAAATATACTAAGGTCCCGAAAACGACGGAACGAGTCCTTTCTTCGTTTCAAGGTGTTTTTCAGTTGCTCTTCATTATACTGGGCGTTCGGTGGCAGCAAATCTTCATAGCTCTTGGTGTTTGGATTACTGTCCATGATGTCCAGATAGGCCTGTGAATAGTCTTTATACATTTTCCCGTTCCAGCTGAGGGCATACGCACATCCTGCAAACCCTCCATATATAATAGGTAGTTTCCAGTATTTACGGTTGTAAATCTGTCCTCCGCCAGGGAATACGACTGCAAGCCATGTTGCTTTGGTCGGGTTGGGAATGAACAGTTTCTTGTTGAGATCCTGCACAGGAGGTACTGTGTCGGTTTTCACTACAATAGGTGCCGGCTGTTCTATCTTCTTCAGTTCTTTTTTATTGGCTGCGTCAAGACTGTCGGCTATCTGTATTTTGACAGCAGACAGACTGTCGGTTGCTTGCAGGCGTTCCGGATGCAATATTTTGATTGAATCCTTTTTCAACGAATCCATCACCTGAGCAGGATCCCGGTGCCTTCGTGCACGTGCTTTCGGTGCTTCCCGGCTCTGAATAATACTGTCTTTCTGTACCGGAGTCACAGGTTCTTGTGCATACACATCAATCCCTGCCACCTGTAGAAAACAGAGAAGCAGGGTGATGATGGGTAACTGATATTTCTTACTTTTTCTTGTCATCTACTTTTTTAGCGTATCGAAGATTTCCATGATACGTTCCAGTTCCTCCTCGTTGCTGAAAGGAATACTGATTTTTCCTTTCCCCTTTTCGGAGCAAGTCAGTTGTACCTTGGTGTTGAAAAATCCCGTGAGTTGTTGCTTTAGTAAATTAAACTCTTCCGGTAGTTTGCTGCGTTTCGGAGTGATTTTCCGTGTGCCGCTTTTCACAGCTTCTCCTTCGCTCAGCGATTTGACAATCTCTTCTACTTTGCGGACGGAGTATCCGTGTTCCTGTATCTCTTCGAATATTTTTACTTGAAGTTTGGGGTCGCCTAATGAAATCAATGCACGTGCATGTCCCATATCTAGCTGTTTGTTTTGTAGAGCCATCTGTATAGGAGCCGGCAGTTTCAGCAGACGCAGGTAGTTGGCGATAGTGGTCCGGTTCTTGCCGATACGTTCGCTCAGGCGTTCCTGTGTCAGTTCATACTGGTCCAGCAGATGTTGATAAGCCAATGCTATTTCTACCGCATTCAGGTCTTCACGCTGTATGTTTTCAATCAGCGCCATTTCCATCATGTTTTCGTCGTCGGCAGTGCGGATGTAGGCAGGGATGGTTTTCAGTCCTGCTTTTTGTGAAGCACGGTAACGACGCTCTCCCGCGATGATCTGATACTCATCGTCCGAGAGCTTGCGTAGAGTGATAGGCTGTATGATACCGATTTCCGCAATGGAATCAGCCAGTTCCTGCAATGCCGTTTGATCGAATTCGCGGCGTGGCTGATTGGGGTTGACGGTAATCTTCGCCAACTCTATTTCACTAATGGAAGAAGAACCTTCGGTTTTCACATCATCCATTGAGAGCAGGGCGTCAAGTCCGCGTCCTAATGCATTTCTTTTTTGTGTTGCCATATCTTCTTCGGTTATTTATTTCTGTTGATAATCTCTTTGGCAAGGGCGAGATGGTTTTTGGCACCGGTAGAGTCCGCATCATAAAGAATGGTCGGGATACCGTAGCTGGGAGCCTCGCTCAGTTTCACATTTCGCTGGATCACGCTGTTGAAAACTAATTCCTGGAAGTGTCTTTTCACTTCGTCGTAAATCTGGTTTGCCTGACGCAGACGTGAGTCATACATCGTCAGCAGGAAACCTTCGATTTCCAGAGCGGGATTCAGTTTCGACTTGATGATTTTAATCGTATTCAGCAGTTTGCTGATGCCTTCGAGAGCAAAATACTCAGCTTGCACGGGGATGATCACGGAGTCGGCTGCCGTCAGGGCATTGATGGTAATCAGTCCGAGTGAAGGAGAACAATCTATCAGAATATAGTCATATTCTTTCTTCAAGGGTGTGAGCACTTCTTTCAGTATCTTTTCGCGGTTTGGGAAGATTGATGTGCGAAGAGATCACTTTCAAAGAGTCGATTTCTGTGTCAAGAATAGCGTCCTGTACATTGGCTCTGTCAATAATGCATTCATAGATAGTGCATTCCGACTGCTTGATGTCCACTCCCAGGCCGGAAGAGGCATTTGCTTGCGGGTCTGCATCTACCACGAGTACTTTCTTTTCAAGTGTAGCAAGTGACGCTGCGAGATTAATCGTAGTCGTGGTCTTTCCTACACCCCCTTTTTGATTGGCCAAAGCAATTATTTTTCCCATATACTCTAAATTTATTGGCAGCGAAATAAGTGATAATTCCTTAGAGCGCCTACGAAAAAAGAGAAACTTTGCATTTTCTGTTGATAAGTCACCGGTTTTGTTAATAACTGCCGGACGAAACAGTTCCGAAACCTGGTTGATTTTATCATCATACTTTCTCTGTTTGAGCTTGCAAATATACATATTTATATTGGATATCTATTTCTTTTTTTACTCGCTTGCAGAAGATTAAGATTTGTAAACGGGTGTATATTCGTCAGATAGCGATGTGATTAATGTGATATTCGGAGATAAGCGGTTGGCAGTACGGTTACTTTTTGCTACTTTTGTGCGAACATTAAAAAGGAAAGGATTGAATATATGGAAAGTAAGAAGCCGTTGATCCTCGTTTCGAATGACGATGGTGTTATGGCTAAAGGTATTAGTGAATTGGTGAAGTTCCTTCGTCCGTTGGGGGAAATTGTTGTAATGGCACCCGACTCTCCGCGCTCCGGCAGCGGCAGTGCATTGACGGTGACTCATCCGGTTCATTATCAACTGGTCAAAAGAGAAGTGGGACTGACTGTGTATAAATGTACAGGAACGCCGACCGATTGTATCAAGCTGGCATTGGGCTCAGTGCTCGACCGGAAGCCTGACCTGATCGTAGGCGGTATCAATCATGGAGATAATTCCGCTATTAACGTGCATTATTCGGGAACGATGGGAGTGGTGATTGAAGGCTGTCTGAAGGGAATTCCTTCGATTGGTTTTTCTCTGTGCAATCATCGGCCCGATGCTGATTTTGAACCTTCGGGTCCTTATATACGCAAGATAGCTGCCATGATATTGGAAAAAGGACTGCCCCCGTTGACTTGTCTTAATGTGAACTTTCCCGATACTCCCAACCTCAAAGGAGTGAAGGTTTGCGAACAGGCAAAGGGATGCTGGGTGAATGAATGGGTAACTTGCCCCCGTCTCGATGACCATAATTACTTTTGGCTGACCGGTTCATTCACCGATCATGAACTTGAAAACGAGAAT
>QWCK01005857.1_pt1 | contig 10824 bp, 7 predicted proteins | sample 1972571 | NCBI WGS metagenome assembly QWCK01 (sample SAMN09866710, study PRJNA288562) | Human gut metagenome isolate term2_stool, whole genome shotgun sequencing... | isolation source: gut | host: Homo sapiens | place: USA: California | reverse complement strand
CCTCTCCGTCTTCTACAAATACATAATGCTTGTAAAACTGCTTAAAATGCAGGATTTTCACGATTTCACTCTTTGTATCAACGCTATGCACTCCACATGTCCCGTTCGGGGGAAGAGGTCGTAGGCGGCGATGTCGGAGATTTCGTACGCCTCGAGGCGGGCGAGGTCGCGGGCAAGGCTCGCGGGGTCGCAGGAGATGTAGAGGATCCTGGGGATCTCGCGGTGCGTGATCTCGTCAATGAGTTTCGCGTCGAGTCCGGCGCGCGGCGGATCGACGATGAGGAAATCCGGTGCGGGGAGGTCGCGAAAGAGATCTTCGCTTTTTCCGAGGAGAAAACGGGCGTCTTTATCGAGTCTCTCGGCGTTGCGATTGGCGGCGGCGACGGCACCGGGGTGAATCTCGACGCCGTAGAGACTTGCCGTCGTATCCATGGAGAGCGTGATGGCGCCGATGCCGGCGTAGAGTTCGACGACGGTGCCTTCCGTCGGGATATGTTTTGCCGCGTGGCGAAAGAGTCTCTCCGCCATGGCGGTATTCACCTGGAAGAAACTCCCGGGAGGGAGTTCGAGTTCGCGTCCGAGAAGTTCCATCATGAAAGGTTCTTCCCCGAAGAGATGCCGCGTTTTTCCGTCGGCATAGACATAATAGAGATCGGGATCGTTCTCTTCGACGGGAATCGGTCGCGAGACGAGGATCATCGCACGTCCCTTGGCGTTCACGCGGACGGTGAGTTCGCCGTCGCTGAGAACGGGTGCAAGACGCCCGACGCGCTCGAGAATGCGCCCGTCATAGAGGCTCCCGTCTTCCATCGGGAGAAAGTCGTGCGTCCCCGTGCGAAAATGTCCCGGCACGCCGCCGCGGACGAGAAAGGTCCCCTTGTTCCGATAATGCTCGGGCGCTCCGGCGTAGAGCGGAACCGTGACGTCGCGTCCGCCGATGCGCCGCAGTGTATTCTCCACGTGGTCTCTCTTGATGCGCTTCTCCGTCTCGTAATCCAGATTCGCAAAGATGCGCCCGTCCACCGGCATGGGCGCGCGGTCGATGCGCTCCGCTCCGTACGACACGATCTCCACGACATGCGCGTTCGCGTAGCGTTTTTTCTTTTTATCGATAGCGGCGATCACCGTGTCGCCTAAGACACCGCCTTTCACAAAGACGACGCCTTCGTCCGTGTGCGCGATCCCCCGATCCGACAGCGTCATCGCGTCGATGGTTAGTTCCCTCAAATCCATACAATCCCTCCGTTTCTTTCATTCTATCAAAAAAAGCGTCCGACAACGGGCGCTTTTTCTTTTGGTTTTTGATTTCCGAAGCGAAAATTTACAGCGCTTTCATGCAGCCGGAGTAGATGAGTCCGGAGTTGGGGTCGACGGTGACGATCTCGCCTTTCTTGATCTTGACGGTGGCTTCTTTGGCACCGATGATGGTGGGGATTTCGAGCGAGAGGGCGACGATGGCGGCGTGGGATGTGAGTCCGCCTTCTTCGACGATGATGGCGCTTGCGCGTTTCATGTATTCGATCATATCGACTTCGGTCTGGCGGGCGACGAGGATGTCGCCGTCTTCGAACCGGTCTTCGAGTTCGTCGACGGTGGAGCCGATGACGGCTTTGCCGCAGACGCTTTTCTTGCCGAGGCCGAGGCCGCGGGTTAAGACATTGCCGACGGTGTGGACTTTGATCATATTGGTGGTGCCGGAGACGCCTGCGGGGATGCCGGCGGTGATGACGATGAGATCGCCTTCGGAGACTTTCTCCTCGCGAAATGCGGTGGAGATGGCGGATTCGATGACGGCGTCGGTGGATTTGACCATCTCGGTGATGACGCTCTCGACGCCCCAGGTGAGCGCAAGGCTTCTGCGCACGTCTTCGTCGTAGGTCGCGGCGATGACGGGGACTTCGGGGCGATATTTGGAGATGGCGCGTGCGGTGGATCCGCCGGTGGTCGGGCAGAGGATGGCGGATGCGCCAAGTTCCTTCGCGAGTCGGCAGCTGGCTTCGCTGATGGCGTTGGAGGTGTGGCTCTCGCTCCAATGCTCGCGGCGGAGGACCATTTCCTTAAAGCTCGAGCTCTCTTCGACATTGACTGCAATCTTCGCCATGGTCTTGACGGCGAGTTCCGGATATTTGCCGGCTGCGGTCTCGCCGGAGAGCATGATGGCGTCGGTGCCGTCGAGGATGGCGTTCGCGACGTCGGTGACTTCGGCACGCGTGGGACGTGGGTTTCTCTGCATGGAGTCGAGCATCTGGGTGGCGATGATGACGTTCTTGCCGACTTCGTTGCACATGCGGACGATGTGTTTCTGGATGAGGGGGATTTCCTCTGCGGGGATTTCGACGCCGAGGTCGCCGCGTGCGACCATGATGCCGTCGGATGCGGATAGAATCTCGGCGATATTGTCGACGCCTTCGCGGTTCTCGATCTTGGAGATGATGCGAACGGATGCGCCGCCGTTCTCCTCGAGGATGCGGCGAATCTCAAAGACGTCCTGCGCCTTGCGGATAAAACTTGCCGCGACAAAATCGATGCCTTGTTCGATGCCGAAGATGAGGTCGCTCTTGTCTTTCTCGGTGATGGCGGGAAGGCTCGTCTTTACGTCGGGGACGTTGACACCTTTGTGCCCTTTGATGATGCCGTTGTTCTTGACGAGTGTTAGGATCTCGCCGTTCTCGTCGATCTTCTCGACGGTGAGTTCGACGAGGCCGTCGTCGATGAGGATGGTGGAGCCGACTTTGACATCGTTCGCAAGGCCGGCGTAGCTTACGGATGCTCTCTTCTCGTCGCCGCAGACGGAAGGATCCATGGAGAGCGTGTAAAAATCGCCTTCCTTGAGTTCGACTTCGTCCACGTCAAAATCGCCGAGTCGGATCTCGGGGCCTTTGGTATCGAGCATGAGGGCGACGGGGAGTCCGAGGTTCTCGCGGACTTCTTTGATGGATTCGATGCGCGCACGGTGTTCCTCATGACTGCCGTGCGAGAAATTGAGTCGTGCGACGTTCATGCCGGAGAGCATGAGGGTCTTCAAAGTTTCTTTGGATTCGGACGCGGGTCCGATGGTACATACAATTTTGGTCTTTTTCATCCTTACCTCCTATATGGAAAGAACTTGTGCAATGGTATAGACATCTTCGTTCATCTTCTTCTCGGTGGAAACGGCTTCGGCCATGGGGACGTAGATGAGTTCCGCGCCGCGCATGCCGATGGCGGTCTGCGTGTCCTTGTTCTCGATGAGATGTTCCACGGCGTGATAGCCCATTTTGCTCGCGATGATGCGGTCAAAGGCGCTGGGGCTGCCGCCGCGCTGAACGTGCCCGAGGACCGTCACGCGAAAATCGACGCCCGTGCGTTCGACGAGAGTCTCGGCGACTTCGTAGGCGTTCGCCACGCCTTCCGTGAGGACGATGATATTATGGATTTTACCACGATTGCGTCCGCGAATGGTGCGTTCGATGATATTGTTCATGGAAAAAGGTTCTTCGGGGATGATGATGTTCTCCGCACCGCCTGCGAGTCCCGCGTAGAGCGCGATGTCGCCGCAGTGTCTGCCCATGACTTCGATGATATTGCCGCGGCCGTGCGACGAGGACGTGTCTCGGATCTTGCCGATGGCGTCGATGACGGTCTCGATCGCGGTGAAAAATCCGATCGTAAAATCGGTATAGCCCATGTCGTTGTCGATCGTGCAGGGAATGCCGACGACAGGGATGCCGCGTTTGGCAAGTTCCATGGCACCGCGGAAGGTGCCGTCGCCGCCGAGGACGATGAGTCCTTCGATCTTAAAGACCTTGAGCATGTCGATCGCCTGATCGATGCCCTCGGGGGTCTCGAACTCCTTAGAGCGCGCACTGCGCAGGGCCGTTCCGCCGCGCTGGATGATGTCCGCGACGCTCGAGATCGTGAGTTCCTTCACATTGCCTTCGAGAAGTCCCTTGTATCCTTCATAGACACCGTAGATTTCTACATTCTTAAACACCGCTGTCCGCACGACTGCACGCAGGGCGGCGTTCATACCGGGGGCGTCTCCCCCGCTGGTCAATACGCCAATTCTCTTCATGTTTCACCTCTTACTGAAAAATCACATTTTCTTTGCCGATGATCTTGCCGAGGGAGTAGAGGAGCATGTGATCTCCCGCCGCTCGGACTTCTCTTAGGGTTTCGCCGCGTCTTTCATCCTCGTAGTAAATACAGATCGGATGGTCTCCGCGGTGTTTGTCGATCATATCCATCACTTCATCTTTGACGGTGCCCTCTCGCGACGGAAGGCGCAGATAGAGTTTCTTCGCGCACTCCCCGAGGGGTTCCATGGCGTCAAGGATGAGTTGCGCCCCCGACCGGTCGTCGATCTGGAGTTTCCCCGTAAAGATGCCGATGTTTTCTTCTTTCAAATAATGCCGGTACTGCTTAAAAAATCGCGGAAATGCCACCGCACGGATCGGCACGCCCTCGTCCTCGATCGTCAGGAACGCCATCTGCTCGCCGCGTTTGGTGAGGATGAAGCGCACCTCGAGGATGAGTCCGCCCATGGTGGCGGTCTTGCCGTCGAAGACTTCGGGATCGTCCGCAACGCTCACGTCGAGGACGTGAAAATCGACTTTGCCCTCGAGTTGGTCCCGAAATTCCGAGAGCGGATCGTCCGTGAGATACATGCCGAGATATTCTTTCTCATAGCGCATGAGATCCGCCTTGCGAAATTCGTTGTGCGGTTTTAACGGGTATTCGTCCGCGCCCGTTTCGCCGAAGAGACTCACCTGTCCCTCGACGTTTTTCCTGCCGCGTTCGTGCTCGCCGTCGATCACGTGCTCGTAATGCCAGATGAGTTCACAGCGGTTGGGATGAATCGAGGCAAACGCGCCGGAACGGATGAGCGCCTCGACGGCTTTTTTGTTCATGGTCTGCGGATTCTCGCGCATACATTTGCGCACAAAATCGGTCATGGATGTAAATTTGCCGTAGCGCTCGCGCGCCGCAATGAGCGTGTCGATAAAGCCCGCGCCGACGTGCTTGACGCCGAGGAGCCCGTAGCGAATGTCTTTCCCTTCGGTCGCGAATTTCTTGTCGCTCACATTGACATCGGGCGGCAGAATCGCGATGCCGAGTTTCTTACATTCTCGCATATAGAGCGCCATCTGTCCCGACTGTCCGATGACGCTCGAGATGAGGCTCGCCATATATTCGGACGGATAGTGTCCCTTGAGATACGCGGTCTGCGTCGCGACGAGACTGTACGCCGCGCTGTGCGCCTTGTTGAACGCATATTTCGCAAAATCGACCATGAGATCGTAGATCTTCCCGGCGGCCGTTTCGTCCACGCCGCGTCTCACGGCGCCTTCGATCACGACATTGCCGAGATCGTCGGTCTCTCCGTAGATAAAACGCTCGCGTTCGCGCTGCATGACGTCCATCTTTTTCTTCCCCATGGCGCGACGGAGATTGTCCGCACCGCCGAGGGTAAAGCCCGCGATTTTCCTGACGATCTCCATGACCTGCTCCTGGTAGACGATGGTGCCGTAAGTCGTCGAGAGAATCGGCTCGAGCTCGGGCGCGAGATAATGCGTCGACTCGGGGTGATGCTTGTTCGCGATATAGGTCGGGATCTCGTCCATCGGACCCGGGCGAAAGAGCGAGTTCGCCGCGATGAGATCTTCAAAACGTGTAGGCTTGAGCTCTTTGAGAAAGGCGCGCATGCCCGGAGATTCGAACTGAAAAATGCCGATGGTGTCGCCGGAATAGAATTGTTTCATCGTGACGGGATCGTTGGGATCCATGTCCTCGGTCTTGAGATCGACGCCGTAGGTCTTCCGGATCATCTCGAGCGCGTCGGCGATCACCGTGAGGGTCCTGAGACCCAAGAAGTCCATCTTGAGGAGCCCGAGTTCTTCGAGCTCGATCATATTCCACTGCGTCGTGATGACCTCGCCGTTCTTCGCGAGCGGCACGTATTCGGTGACGGGTTCGCGACTGATGAGCACACCCGCCGCATGGGTCGATGCGTTCCTCGGCATGCCCTCCACATCCATCGCGATGTCGATGAGTTTTTTGTAGCGCGGAGAGTCGTAATACTCGCGAAAATCGGGGCTCACTTTGAGCGCTTCCTCGAGCGTGATGCCCAGGGTCTGCGGAACGCTCTTTGCGATTTTATCCACTTCTCGCAAGGGAATGTCGAGCACGCGCCCCACATCGCGGATCGCCCCGCGCGCCGCCATCGTGCCGAAGGTGATGATCTGACTCACGTGGTCTTGGCCGTATTTCTCCGTCACGTAGTTGATCACACGATAACGGTTTTCGTAGCAAAAATCAATATCGATATCCGGCATGCTCACACGCTCGGGATTGAGGAACCGCTCGAAGAAGAGATCGTACGCGAGCGGATCGAGCTCCGTGATATCGAGGGCATAGGAGACGATGGACCCCGCCGCACTGCCGCGCCCCGGCCCCACGGGAATCCCCTCCTGTTTTGCAAAACGGACAAAATCCCACACGATGAGAAAATAATCCGTATAGCCCATGGAATGGATGACATCGAGTTCTTTTTGCATCCGCGAGAGGACGCGCTCGGACGGATGGTCGCCGTAGCGCCGCTTGATGCCCTCCATGGTCTTGCGATTGAGATAGTCCACGGGATCCTCGCCCTCGGGCAGCGGGAACTTCGGCAAATGGAGCTTGTGAAATTCAATCGTCACATTGCACCGACGCGCGATGCGATTGGTGTTCTCGATTGCCTCGGGCAAATGCGCAAAAATCTCCCGCATCTCCCGTTCGCTTTTGAGATAAAACTCGTCCGAAGGGAAACGCATGCGTTTGGGATCATTGAGGAGTTTCCCCATCTGGATGCACAGTAACACATCATGCGCCTCCGCGTCCTCTTTGTCAAGATAGTGGACGTCGTTCGTCGCCACAAGCCCGATCCCCGTCTTCTCGGAGAGACGCACGAGGGCACGCGCAACCTCGCGTTCCTCGCGTTCGCCGTGATCCATAAGTTCGAGGAAAAAACGATCCTCGCCGAAGATCTCGCGATACGAGAGCGCCGCTTTCTCCGCACCCTTTTCGTCGCCTCGTAGGAGTTTCGTCGCGACTTCGCCCCCGAGACATGCGGAGAGCGCAATGATGCCCTTCGCGTGTTCTCTGAGAAAGTCCTTGGAAATGCGCGGTCGGTAATAGAACCCCTCGACATAGCCCTCCGACGCGATTTTTTTGAGATTTTGGAAACCTTCGTCCGTCTCGGCAAGGAGCACGAGATGATAGCCCGGGTTCTCGGGGCTCTTGTCGTGATGACTCTTCGCCGTGACATAGGCCTCCATGCCGAGGATCGGCTTGATCCCCGCCTCGTGTGCACGCTTGTAAAACTCGATCGCACCAAAAAGATTGCCGTGATCCGTCACGGCGACAGCCTCCATCCCGAGTTCTTTTACCCGCGCGACGAGCTTCTCGATGCGACAAAATCCGTCGAGCAGGGAATATTCGCTGTGTAGATGCAAATGCGTAAACAAGACGACACACTCCTTCAGTGTCATTATACCAAATCCGCGCACGAGCTTCACCTTTTGCGCACGGAATCGCCGCGAGCGCGTTGGCCATTCCTTTCATTTCCAAAAACTTTTTTACGCCAAAATTTGATATTGGAGATCTTTTTTTGCGCCAAAATTTTATGTTCGCGATTTTTTTCTGCGCCAAAAATTTCCGCCCGTGATATTTTTTTGCGCCAAAATTTTTCGTCGGCGATTTTTTTCTGCGTCAAAAATTTCCGTCCGCCCGATTTTTCCGCACTAAAAAACCGCACCCGATCGGATGCGGTTATTTCCAGGTGATGCGGAGATGACACACGACTTCGCCGGCACAGAGATAATACGCGGCGACGGCGTCCGCCTTCTCCTCCGTGACGAGCGTGCATGCGCCCGGCGGAGCGTCTTTCTCATACGTCACGTCGAGCGTGCGGAGTCGCTTCTCGGGATGGACATCGAGAATCGGCGCGAGATAGGCGCGGTGATCCACCATGCCGTTTGCGTCGCCGTCCTCGTCCGAGAAGACGATGCGCGTGCCCTCTTCACCGGTGATTTTCGGACGGAGATCGCCCGGCGGCAAGAGGACATCGGAGGGCGTCTCGACCCACGACGCGGGAATCGGCACGGGGACCATCTTTGTGAGGTCCGTGATGACAAGCCGTGCGCTTGCGAGCATCACGACTTCGTCCCGGGCATTCTTCGCACGATACTCCCGGTGGAGAAAGAGCCCTTTCGTCGCGGAGAGATGCGTGTCCAGTGTGAGCGCCCCCGCGAAATCCCCCAGGGCGTGCATCCGCATCTCGTAGATCCGCATGCGCTTCCCCGTGAGAAACGCGCCCATCTCCTCCGTGAGATCCTCGTGGGCGAGCTCCTCCATCGCCGTCACGATTTTAAGGATCGACGGCTTGTAGAGCGCAAAGCTCGTGCGGGACATCCTAGTCCTCTTTCGATCCTTCAATCGAGAGGATCGTGAGCGCTTCGATCGGGCGATCCATGCCGTCCGTCTCTACCGCCGCCAGTTTCTCGAGGACATCGAGCCCATCGACCACCTGACCGAAGACCGTATGGCGAAAATCGAGCCACGGCGTGCCGCCATGTTGCATATACGCGTCCACCACTTCCGGCGGAAAACCGTACGCCTCGCCCGCCTTCTCCATCTCGTCGATCATCTCGCCCGGTACGTCCTTCTTCACCACGAAGAAAAACTGACTGCCGTTCGTGTCCGGGCCGCTGTTCGCCATCGAGAGCGCGCCGTAGTAATTGTGGAGCGTCGGATCGAATTCATCCTCAAAAGACTTCTTCCAGATGGACTCGCCCCCCATCCCCGTGCCCGTGGGATCGCCCCCCTGCACGCAAAAATCTCGGATCACGCGGTGAAACGTGAGACCGTCGTAATAGCCGTCCTTCGCATGGGTGCGAAAATTCTCGCACGCTTTCGGCGCACGATCCGGAAACAGGCGAATCGTGAGATCCCCGAGCGAAGTCCTCATCGTAAGCGTTTCTTCATTCGTCGCCAACGGGCGAAGTTGATCCATCATGCTATCCCTCCTATGTGTTGTTCCATGGATTTTCATCTCCATTATACCGTAGAATGCCGTTCTTTGGGCATGCGCGCAAAAAAAGAACTCGGGTCTCCCCCGAGTTCTCTTGGGTTTTTGGGTTTTTATCTGCCGACGCCCGCTCTCGGAATCGCCGGAACGACTTTCTTCGTGCCTGCAAGAATCTTTGCGATCTCTTCTGCGGTCAAAGCACTGCCTCTCGGCGTCTTGATCTTGGAATCGACGCTCGGTTTCTCCTCGGGCTTCTTCTCGTCTTTCTCCCACATCGCGGTAAAGACATGTCCGCCTGCTGGAACGACATATTTGTCTCCCGGATAGAATTCGCTACCCTTCCAATAGAGGAATTTGTAGCCTTCGCGCATCGGAGCGGATTCAATCGAAATCACCGAATCGACCGCACGACGATATACGCGTCTGGTCTCGCCATTCGCCCATGCGCCTTCATTGGCATTGAAGACGATATCGACATATTCCGCACTCGGTACGGGAATTCTATCCCATGTGGCTTTCAGCTTCATATCTCCCTTGACCGGCTTGTCGAACTCATACGGTTTGCCATCCGAGTCCAGCCAGCCCGCAAAGCGATATCCGCTCTTTGTGGGGGGAGTCGGGGCCTCGAGCGTATCGTTCTCATCTACCTCCACTCGATCTACGGGCGAGCCGCCGTCCGTATCAAAGTCTACGTGCGCTTGCCACAAAGCCCGTAGAAAGAAGATTCCGTCATATAAGGGATCAACATCTTTTTCATTAAACCATTGCCCATCTCGGTCAAAATCAGAATATCTTTTCTCCGCCGTCCAAAAAACACGCTTTCCAAGGTTGTCCGGATGAACCCGGATTTGGCCCGGCACCGGTTGCTCTTTGGGAAACTGAGTATACCATCCGGCAAAATGTAGGCCATCTTTTTTCGGATTTTCCGGAAAGTCCACTCCATTATTGTTCTTTACCGGACGCGTAATCGCTTCCTTATCGCCGTCCCAATTTCCCCCTTGGGGATCAAATTTCACATCCATCCAGCCAAATTCAATCATTAGCGGCTGGTTCGATTTCCCATACATATCAGGCTCGTCCATGACTTTAATCTTAAATTCGGCATAGCCGGAGGCTATAATTCCACCTTCACTACCATCGGTATCTTTTTGATTCCAGGAGATATGATAGGGTTCCTCGACCCCGGTCGTATCGATGGTAATGGTGAGTTCCGTGTTGACAGGCCATTCTCCCCCGTCTCTTAAAATACGCTCCGTGCTATCATTTCCTCTTGCATCAATAAATTTTTTCGGCACCTCGTAGGGTGTCGTCTTCCCATCCGTAATGGTAATGGAGAGATTTTTATACATATTTGCCACCTTTTCAGGGAGCTGTGCTGGCGTATCATAGTACGTATGCGATTTCCCCTTGCTTCTAGCATAGCCCATTTTGATAAAGATGCGTCGCTTCGCGGGAGCAGGAGATTCTTCCCCCTCGGACGGTGCTCCCGGTGCCTGCATGGGCTTGGGAGTAGCTTCGCCTGCATTTTTCTCCTCCTGCAGGGTCGATTTTTCTTCTTGGACACCCGCTTCTGCCGGTGTCTCTTCGGCGAATGCCGCCAAGGGCAAGGCCGTGAAGAGCATCGCGAGCATCAGAAGCATCGCGATCCATTGCTTCCTTGTTTTCATTTTTTCCTCCTTTGTTTGTAAAAAATAAAAAAGCAGAGTCAAGCACGCCAAAACGTGCTCGTTCTCTGCTTTACCAACAACGCAAAAAAGACAGAATTAGTCTGTCTG
>QWCK01005854.1_pt1 | contig 10826 bp, 5 predicted proteins | sample 1972571 | NCBI WGS metagenome assembly QWCK01 (sample SAMN09866710, study PRJNA288562) | Human gut metagenome isolate term2_stool, whole genome shotgun sequencing... | isolation source: gut | host: Homo sapiens | place: USA: California | reverse complement strand
TTCTCTTCTCTCACCTCCGGCTCGGTACTGCAAACTCTGTTTATCGCCCTCTTAGTAGGATTCGCCGTACAAAGCCTAGGCAAAACCGGGGACGGAATCTTGCGCGCTGTCTCCGCCATCCAAAAACTGGTTTTCAAAGTGCTCTACATGGTTCTATGGCTAGCTCCCATCGGTGCCTTTGGCGCTATGGCCGGAGTAGTCGGTTCGACCGGAGCCAAAGCGGTAGGTCAAATGCTGCTACTGATGGTGGCCTTCTATATCACCTGTATCCTGTTCATTTGCGTGGTATTAGGTTCCGTCCTAGCGATATTTACTCGCTTCAACATCTTTAAACTAATGAAATACCTGGCAAAAGAATACCTGCTGATCGTAGCGACTTCCTCCTCCGAATCGGCGCTGCCAAACCTGATGCGGAAAATGGAACACCTGGGGATCCACAAAATCACGGTGGGGATTGTGGTTCCTACCGGCTATTCTTTCAACCTGGACGGAACCGCTATCTACCTGACTATGTCGGCCATCTTTATCTCCGACGCCATGAACAAGCCCATGGGATTGGGTGAACAAATCGGCTTGTTGATCTTCATGATGATTGCTTCGAAGGGCGCCGCTGGGGTTTCTGGAGCCGGGATCGCTACCTTAGCTGCCGGCCTACAGTCCCATCGTCCGGAACTCCTAGACGGTGTCGGAGTGATCGTCGGTATTGACCGCTTCATGTCAGAGGCACGCGCCCTCACCAACTTCACCGGGAACGCAGTTGCTACCCTATTGGTGGCCACCTGGACAAAGACCATTGATCGCCAACGCGTTCACGATGTGTTAAACGGAAAAATACCTTACAACCCCCAGGAAGACGACACGGATATTGATCTAAAGAACCCCTCGGTAGAGATCAATAACAATCTGCCTCACACTCCGCAGCCAGATGTGGCAGCAATCGAAAAGTTGACTTCCCAAGAGCAGGACGCTGCCCATAAGTAAATAGAAAAACGCTTTCACTGCCACCCAGAGAGCAAACATTAAGCTCAGATTGGGGATCCTCCTTGGGCGGTGAATCCCAGTCAAGCTCTCAGCTAGGCTCTGAAGAAGAGACTCTCATTGAGTTTTCAACTGAAGTGCCTAACTGAGAGCTGACTTATATGCTCAATTCCCCGGAATAACGGGCTACGTAAAAGTTCTAGGGGCAGATGGCGCGGGCGGCGGGCTCACCAATTTCATTTATAGGACGAGCTTGCCCCGGCAAGGCTTGGGCAAGCCAGCGGTGAACGCCGAACCACACCTTTTGACGCACATCAGGGAAAGATAAGAATAAGTCATGTTTGCCAGGGTAACGTTCCAAGGTCACGCGACGGGATAACCGCCAGGCATTCTCGCACATGGTGTGCACATTTAGCACCGAATCGGTGAACATCATTTCCCGTTTACGTTTTCCACTAGAAGAAGCAGTAGAAGTCAGGAAATAGGTCGGTACCTCGGTGGCCTCCCCCGCTAAAAGCTGCTTTTGGGCGATAGTAATCGCTCGTACCCAGCCAAAACGTACTATCGCATCCGGGGTACCTTTCCAACTTGAAACCAGTGGCCACCCCTGCAGGGAGGGATCTTTCAGCCAGGGTTCCAGGCGTTTAGGCAGGGTACCGTCAACCTTTCGATCCCAACCCATTAAAGAATCTACATAAGCGGAGTCAGCTGACTGCAACGGAACCTCTTTCTTAGCTGCCCGCCGGGAAAATATTTCTGCGAGGGCGCGAGCCCCGAAACGCTGGGAAGTTCCCCCCGCCATTTCAATCCAGGGGGAATCAAGCAATAGTCCTGCGACTTGATCTTGGTGCCGGTTCACCCAATAGGCCGCCGTCAGACCCCCGGTAGAATGACCGGCCATCACTAACGGCAAACCTGGATGCTCTTCTCGCATGACCTCTAGCGCGGCGTAAATATCTAGATCATAAGACAGCAGGTCTTCGGTCCAGCCAAACGTCTGCCATTTACGCAACGAACGCCCATATTTACACAGGTCAATTGCGTAAAATGCGCCGCCCGCTAAGGAAATATGGCGAGCCAGCTCCCGTTGGAAAAAGTAATCATTCCAACCGTGAATGAACAGACAGGTAAAGGTAGGCTCTTCGGGGGTATTTGAGATTGCCCAGCGATCATCCTGGGGACGGTGACGCACCAAAGTGGCACACAGTTCGCCCTCATCATCGCGGGGTAGCTCTAGAGTACGAGCCTCAAATCCCGGCCCTAAAATATCTGGTACCCACCGACCTACCGGGGCGGGTACCGCCGGAGGCTGAGTCGGTAAAGACGCGGCAGATGAATTCTCTTTCCCCATTTTCGTCTCCTAGTTACCGTGTTTTTTCTCGTGGGAAGACGCATGGCGTTCAATCTCTGCGTTAACTTCCGCAATGGCTTCCGCTAAAGTGGGCCCGTCCAGGTTTCCAATCCGGAATGCCTCCCAGGCATCCAGGTCGCTATTTCCCCCGACCTGCTCAAACACTGCCTGCACCTGATCGGTGAGCTGCCCGTCTCCCGGGTCAATCACGCCCTCTTCCTTCAAGAGAGCTTCGCATATCCGTCCGCGATCATCCGACCATAGTAAGACGGCATCTTGACCAACCAGCGAGGAAATAGAACGCAATCCTTCAGCATCTTTTTGCAGCAGCTGCGGTACGGCAGGACTGGCGGCAGCATCTGCCTCCTCTGCGGTTTCGGCTAAAGATTCTGGAGCTACATCCTCATCTTCTCCCGCCGGAGCTTCCGGCTCGGCAACCGCTTCTTCCTCCGGATTATCCTCCTGAGGTTCCATGTTTTCCCCGGTTTGAGCGGCCTCTTCATTTTCAATAGCTGCTGCTTCCGGGTCAGCAGTCGGTACCTCCTCGGGAACCTCGCTCGCAGCAGGTGGCGCCGGAGGTGCAGGCGGTACCGGAGAAACTTGTGCCTCCTGTGGAGCAGAATCTTCATCTACATGCCAAGAAATCTGGGGAGCCGGAGCCCGATGCCCTCCGATTTGCGGGCGTGAATAATTAATAGAACTGGAGGTAACCTGCGACACTTCTAAGAAACGACGGCCATTCGACATCTGGCGGGCAGAAATTTGGTGAATCTCAATTCCGGAAGCAAACAGCACCCCCAGCGCAGAGTAACACCCCTCATCAATTTCCCCTACTACCAGGAATAACCGCGGCCCCGGTTGAGTGGTAGGCGGCATGGCTTCCCGGAACTCTGCCCAACCGGTTTGAAAAGCTTGCACTCCTCCCGGATATTGACTGGCTAAATCCATCCATCCCTGCCCGGAAACCTGCCCCAGGCGAGAAATTGCGGCCACCAGGCTCACCGGATCAAGACGGGAAAGCACTTCAACCGAAACTACCTGCCCTGAAGCATCCAGAGCAGTTAACGAATGCGGGCCGGTTCCCGATTCTCCACTGTCCCCCGCCCAAGCGACTGGGAAAAGGGGGCGGTCAATTACCTCCAACACCTGCGAGCGAATGGACTCGAGCACATCCATCTCTAATCCATGCCCTACCGGGGTACCAAACTGTGCCGGTATTAGGCGGCCAGATTCCAGTTCAAAAAGTGCCATCGATTTACCGCTCCCTGCTTTTCTTAAGGATGTTTACTCCATTGTGTCACGGATATCCGCCAGGGCGCCGGTTTTAGCGCCGATGCCGCTGTTAAGGATTATTCTTTCCTGAAGCTATCCGGATTAGCCAGCAATTCCGCTAAATGCACTCCTCCTCGGCCAGCCAAAGTCTCGGCCTGGGTGCGGCAAGAAAACCCATCCGCCAAGAAAACCGCGTCCGGGTTGGCTTTTAGCTGTGGTAGGAGGGCGTGTTCGGCTACCGCCAACGACATCTGGCGGTGCGAGGCTTCCATACCGAAGTTACCGGCCATCCCGCAGCATCCTTGCAGTTCCACCAGCTTAGCGCCAGTTTTCTCAATTAGGGTGCGATCAGCTTCCCAACCCATCACTGAATAGTGGTGACAGTGCGGTTGGGCGACTACTTTCACCCCGGTGAGGTCAGGTAAGCGCAGTTCAGGACAGTTGGCATTAATGAATTCGGCGAGGGTAAAGGTTGCTTCCCTAACCATGAGGACGCGGGGATCTGCGGGGAGGAGTTCTAACAGGTCATCGCGAAGCACTGCCGTACATGAGGGCTCGATTCCCACAATGGGGATACCGTTGGCAGCTGGCGGCGCCAGTCGCGCCAATAAATTTTCGAGGTGTCTGCGCGCCCCCTTTAGCTGCCCGGTGGTGATCCAAGTCAGTCCGCAGCAAGTATCTGGCGGTGCCAAAAACACCTGCCATCCTGCCTTGCTCAGCAACTGAATAGCGGATTTGACTCCGCGTTGATCTAGTCCTCGGGAAAAAGAATCCGCCCAAATCACCACGGATTTAGAGGCTGAAAGCGCCACCTGCCGAGTTCTTTTTCCGGCTTTAGCTACTTCGGTAGGCACTGTAGCTTCGATCGTGCGGGATTGCTTTTGCCCCCAGGGCGAGACTGCTGATTCTTTCGGCCAAAGTAGCTGGTTCGGATATTGACTCTCTAAAGAGTGAGTCGCGAAACGAGGAAGCGTCCGGGCGATATCCAAGTGGAGCAGCTTTAGAGCAGCCCGGGTTAGCGGGCGAATCTTAGTAGCCAAATTTGCTAGCTGCCTGGCTCCCGGAATCTTTGCCATTAGGCGCAGCCAACGCGGCAACCATCCCAGGGCATAATGGGAAAGCGGACGCGGCCGTCCCTGGTAGCGCCGAAATAAGGTTTCGCTGCGCCACTTTGCCATATCTACCCCGGCAGGACAATCCGCAGAACACGCCTTACAGGCCAGACACAAATCGAGTACCTGCCAGATTTCGGGATCTGACAATCCGTGAATTAGTCCCCCATTGGTAGCTTCTTGCAGGATACGCGCCCGGGCGCGAGTAGCGTCCTGCTCCCGCTGGCTTGCTTGGAAAGAAGGACACATAAACCCGCCGGCTCCGCTGTTATCGGCACGGCATTTTCCCACCCCGGTGCAGCGATGGAAAGCATCGGTAAGGCTGCCGGCGTCCTCGGAAAAAGCGAAACCTTCTGGGTGGGCTTTCAGGGCGTGCGCTTGGGTACGCCGCATATTTACTTCCACTCCATCCGGACCTGCCGGGCCGGTCAACACCCCGGGATTCATCAGGTTCTCAGGATCAAATAGAGCTTTCACCTGCGAAAATAAATCTACTGCCTGCGAGGAGTACATTTTGGGCAGCAGCTCAGAGCGCGCCCGTCCGTCCCCGTGTTCTCCGGAAATCGAGCCACCGTATTTTCCGACTAGCTGCGCGGCGGCAAATAAGAAATCTCTCGATTTACCGAGTCCTGCGGCGCTGCCCAGGGGCATATTGAGCCGTACATGTACGCATCCGTCCCCGAAATGCCCATAGAGCAGTCCATCCAACCCGAACTTTTCTAGCAGCTTTTGGAAATCCTGCAGATAGGCGGCCAAATTTTCAGGCGGTACCGCCGCGTCCTCCCAACCTGGCCAGGCCTGGTCACCTTTAGGAGTACGTCCCCCCAGTCCCGCTCCATCTGCGCGAATCCGCCAGAGAGCAGCCGCATCGGCGCCGGGGGGATAAATCATCACTGCATTCCCGCTCGCTCCGGAGGCTGCCGCGAGTTCGCGCGCCCGCTGCATAGTCGCGTCCTCATCTATACCTTCTCCGCCGACCTCACACAGTAGCCAGCCGCTACCTTGGGGTAAATCTGGGACTGCACCCGGGCCTTTATGCTGGCGCACTACTTCCACTAGCCGAGCATCCATCCCCTCCACTGCCAGGGGTTTTAAGGGCAGGATTTTGGGTACGGCGGCGGCAGCGGCAATCATATCGGGGAAACCTAACGCTACCAGCACGGGAGCTTTGGGAAGGGGGACGAGGCGCACGGTTGCCTGAGTGAGAACCCCCAATGTTCCCTCGGTTCCGGTCAGGAAAGGGGCGAGGGCGCAGCCATTTTCTGGTAGCAGGTGTTCCAGGGAATAACCGGATACTTGCCGCCCAAAGCGTCCAAATTCGGTACGAATCGTAGCTAAATTGGCTTCTACCAGGGATTTTAAGCCGGGAATTTGTTTGATTTGTTCGCTTTGCGAGGACGGGTCATGCGGGGGAATTGGGCCGGCATTTTGCGGGGTCTGCCCGGCGATAATCTCGCGCCCTAACCCATCAATTAACCGCAGCTCTAAAACGTTATCGGAGGTGCGCCCATAGGCGGTGGCGTGGGGCCCGCAAGCATTGTTACCAATCGTGCCGCCGATGGTGCAGCGAGAAGAGGTGGAAGGATCGGGTCCGAATCGTAAGCCGTATTTCGCGGCCGCCTGCTGTAACTGGGATTGGACTACCCCTGGTTCTACGATGGCATAACGCTTTTCGGGATTAATTTTTATGATTCGATTCAAGTGGCGCGAGTAGTCGATTACTACTCCCGGGCCAATCGCATTTCCTGCACACGAGGTACCTGCTCCTCGCGCCGTCACTGCTACCCGGCATTCCCGAGCAGCCTGCAGCAGTATCCGCAGATCGTCTTGATCTAATGGGCAGGCAATAAGTTTGGGAGGAATCCGATAGTTCGAGGAATCCGTGGCATAGACAGCGCGGTCAGCACGGGAATCTAGGAGTTCGCCGCGAAATTTTTCGCGCAAGATAGAGCGAAATCTATGGTAGTCACCTGCCTTGATACCCATGATTCGCCTTTCGTTACTTCTGTGCCTAATCCTATCGGTTTCCGGCTTAACCCCTAAAGCCTGTCCCATTCCTAGACCCCTGGCGCAGTGCGTTTTTCAACAGCCAGCAGCTTTCTTGCACTATGCGCGAATAGCTGTAACGTAAACGAAGTGAATGAAGTGTCAGAAATAATCATTTCTGACACTTACGGGCGCCAAGGCTGACACTCAGAGCATTCCCCCAGGTAATAACCCTCTTCTAACTGTCAACGTGATCATTGGCGCCCGAACTAAGCGATTTTTGCCACCCCGGTACTACCCGCCAAACGACCCAGCGACCTTTGCGTCCTCTACTTAAAAACCCCATCTCTTCCAGAGAACTTAAGTCACCATGCCCGCTAGGACGAGATACCCGGAATCGCTCCGCCACCATCTGCGCCGTCCATAGTTTTTCTGGCTCTCCCCGAGATTCCAACAAGATATCGATTTGCCGATTATTTAAGTCGGCGCGATCTTTTAATCTGCCCTTAAGCTCCGCCACCTGACGGAGATCATCCGCTAGATACTTCTCCAGTTGCTCCACTGCTCTGCGGAGGATTTGCAGCTGATAAATAAGAAAATAGGTAAGATCTCCGCCGTCGTATTCTACATTCAAGAAAGCCCGCGCATACTGGGCGGGAGCTTTCTTTAGTAGCGAGGAAACCACTAAAAATCTGGCTGCCGGAAAATCTGCTTTCAATAGCATCCAATAGAACAGGGACCGCGCAGTTCTGCCGTTGCCATCAGCAAAATAGTGATCGTAGCCCACCATGAAATGTACAACCATCGCTTTCAGTAGCGGGTGCATCCACGGATCAGAATTATTTATGAAGTCACACAGCTCCTGTATACGGGCAGGTAACTCGCTCGCCGGCGGCGGAACATAAATAATCTGGTTTGAGTCTCCAAATATCTTTACCCGGTCATTCTGATCAGACTGTATCGTGCCCGCATCACTTGCTATCTCTAAAGTTCCCTCCGTAACGGTGCGGTGCAGGTCTTTAATGAAATCGGGAGTAGCCTTACAATCCAGCAAGCCCTGTAGATTCTCCATTGCCAAATAGTTATTAACTATCATTCTTTCGCTGACATCTTTAGGCTCACGGTTTTGTTCCAGCAGCTGCCGGGCAACCCGCCGCGAGGTAGATGCCCCCTCTAGCTGGGCAGAATAAATGGCTTCATCGGTCAATCCGTTGTAAATGAACTTGTCACGCTGATACTCAGATACGCTCGTGTCCAAACTAGATAACTTTTGACTCAAGAAGTAACATTCTCGAGAAATAAAAGCGGGAAGGCAATAATGGAAGGGTTTTCCCGACTGCTGCCTGAGGCTAATCGGAATCGCATTATTTTCCCGCTGCAACCGAACGATCCCCCACCATTGAGAAATACTCAAACCGAAGGGAGGGGTTTGGTAGCGAAACTTATCCCAAGGATCATAGGACTCAAGAGAGCTTTGCCCCAAGGCTGCAGCAAGATCACCGCCGAGGGTTTTTGCGGCACCGGCAAACTCCTCAATATAGTCCGGAGGCATCGCGGGAGTTTTCATATCTCCACCCTAGCAAATAAAGTGTCAGAAATAATTGTTTCTGACACTTCCGGGCATCAAGGCTGACACTTAGATTATCTATCCAGGTAAACACTGTCCGGAACTGTCAGCAAGAGTAATACCCGATAAAACCCGACGCAGAATTTTTGTCACCAGTAGGGCGTGGAAGCGTCAGGACTAGCAGAGCTAATGGAGGACAAGAGAGCTAGTAGAGCTAATGGCGGAAAATGAAGGGAGTCGGCGGGATAATCCCGCCGACTCCCCGGGGTGTTATCAAAATAGCTTATGAACTGGACCAGTGGGCCAGCAACATCCATCACGATAGTCCCAAGAGTCAGTAGCTATCACCGACTCAACCGGTCAACCTATCTGGTTCCCTCCCCTTGTTGGGAACCAGATAGGTACACCCAAGCGTCCTCTTTAGGCAGTAGCATCCTCTCCGGAACCCTCGATATTCTCCAAAGCCACTACGCGTCCAGCCTCCAGGCGGGCAACTGCTACCCGGAACGGCGAGCAGGACACGTAATTCAAACCGGTCTTGTGGAAGAAATGAATCGATTCTGGATCGCCACCATGCTCACCACAAACACCCATCTTCAGCTCTGGTTTAGTAGAGCGACCGCGGCCGACACCTTCCTTGACCAAACGACCCACACCATGAGTATCAATCGTTTCGAAAGGAGAAGTTCCAAATACGCCCTCTTCAATGTACTTGGGGAAGAACACACCCTCACAATCATCGCGAGAGAAACCCCAGGTAGTCTGAGTTAGGTCATTGGTTCCGAAGCTGAAGAAATCAGCTTCTTTAGCCATAGACTCGGCGGTAATCGCAGCGCGCGGAAGCTCGATCATACAACCAATCGGGATATCCAGTTCCACGCCAGCTGATTGAGAAATCTCGTCAATAATCGCCTGAGCGCGGTCACGGATAATTCCCAGCTCGGTAATCGAGCCCACCAAGGGCACCATAATCTCCGGGCGCGGATCCCGACCCTGCTTCTTCAACTCTGCGGCGGCAGACACTAATGCATGAATCTGCATTTCAAACAGACCCGGCATCCACATGCCCAAACGCACCCCACGCAAACCTAGCATCGGGTTAGCCTCATGCATCTTTCGCACTGCAGTGAGCATCCGCTGGTCATCCGGATTTACCTTGCCTTCAGCTTTTTGCAGGGCAACTTTAACCTCTAGACCAGTCAAATCTGGCAGGAATTCGTGCAGCGGGGGATCAATCAACCGCACCGTCATCGGCTTGCCGTCCATAACCTGCAGCATTTCCACAAAATCCTGCTGCTGACGCTGACCCAACTGACCGAGAGCGTCTTTACGGTCAGCCGAACCCGGCTCCGAAAGGATAGCGTGTTCAACCAGTGGACGGCGATCGCCTAAGAACATATGCTCCGTACGGCAAAGCCCAATCCCTTTAGCTCCAAAATCTACTGCTAGCTTTGCGTCCTGCGGATTATCGGCATTAGCGCGCACCTGCAACCGGGCACGCTTATCAGCCAGTTCCATAATCCGGTCTACGCAACGCACCAAATCTTGCAAATCAGCATCGTTGTCACAAGCTTCAAGACCCGCAGTTAGGCCGCTCTCCAAATAAGTAGTTACCGGGGAGTCTTGAACCGGAACCGCACCCTCGAACACTTCACCGGTTCCGCCATCAATCGCGATCATGTCGCCTTCGTGGAAGGTCTTGCCTTCAACGGTCAAAGTCCCGGCTTCTGCATCAATCTCTAGAGATTCCGCGCCACAAACACAGGTCTTGCCCATACCGCGAGCCACTACCGCGGCGTGAGATGTCTTACCGCCGCGCGCCGTAAGCACGCCCTCGGCAGCGACCATACCTGCCAAATCGTCAGGATTCGTTTCCCGCCGCACCAAAATACAGGATTTACCGGCATTCTTTGCGGCCTCGGCCTGTTCGTTATTAAATGCAACTCCGCCCACGGCAGCCCCGGGAGAAGCCGGCATACCGCGAGTTAGCCGTACCCGCACGGCATCAGTATCGAACTGGGGGAACATCAACTGGGTGAGCTGTTCACCGGTGACGCGCTCTAGCATCTGATCCTTGGTGATTAGACGTTCCTCGTTCAGTTGAACCGCAATCCGGAAAGCAGCCGCTGCTGTCCGCTTACCCACGCGGGTCTGCAGCATCCACAGCTTGCCTTTCTCGATGGTGTACTCAATATCGCACATATCCTGGTAGTGGGTTTCCAGTTTGCGCATAATTTTGATTAGCTGATTGTAAACCGGCTCATTTACCGTCTTGAGGTGAGAAAGAGGCTCGGTGTTACGGATACCGGCAACCACGTCCTCGCCCTGAGCGTTCATCAAGAAATCACCGTAAACACCTGATTTCCCAGTTGAAGGATCCCGAGTAAAGGCCACACCGGTTCCGGAATCATCACCCATATTCCCAAAGACCATGGTGCAGATATTCACCGCGGTTCCCAAGGAATTCGGAATCCGTTCGCGGCGACGATAAATCGCTGCCCGCTCGGTATTCCAAGACCTAAATACGGCTTCAATCGCCATATCCATTTGGGTGCGAGGA
>QWCK01011702.1_pt1 | contig 10837 bp, 8 predicted proteins | sample 1972571 | NCBI WGS metagenome assembly QWCK01 (sample SAMN09866710, study PRJNA288562) | Human gut metagenome isolate term2_stool, whole genome shotgun sequencing... | isolation source: gut | host: Homo sapiens | place: USA: California | reverse complement strand
GTTATTATTAAATTGTTTCATCGTTACAACGCAACATACCAAGTATCTCTTCTCTTGACAGCGATTGCGCGAAAGCGGTGCAAAGTAACGAATTATTTGTCAGATAGCCAAATGTTTTCGTATATTTGTAGCATATCTAAAAATAGCGAACATGAAACAGACTTATGTAAAGTATCTGATTGTAGCCGTGTTGGCGGGAGGTTTCCTCTTTACGTCCTGTCGCTCGGCACGGGAAACCACGGCTAACTACGAAGTGGTTGGAGTAAAAGGCAGTATGATTACGATCGATTCGGTCTGGGATGCGAATCCCGACAAAAGAGCTGCTGAGATATTGAAGCCCTATAAGGACAAAGTAGATGCGATGATGTATGAAGTCATTGGCACCAGTGAAATGATAATGGATAAAGGGAATCCGGAAAGCCTCCTTTCCAATCTTGTGGCAAGTGTGTTGCAGCAGGCGGCGGTTCGGGTATTGGGTAAACCTGCCGATATGGGATTGGTAAATATGGGAGGATTGCGCAATATTTTACCGAAGGGAGATATCACCGTTGGCGAAATCTTCGAAATCCTTCCTTTCGAGAATTCGCTTTGTGTGTTGACAATGAAGGGGACGGACATGAAACGTCTTTTTAAGGCTATCGCTTCCTTGCATGGAGAAGGAGTGAGCGGCATTCGTATGGAAATCAGTAAGGAAGGCGAACTGCTGAATGTAACCATTGGCGGACAACCGGTGAAGGATGACCAATCTTATACGGTAGCTACCATCGATTATCTGGCGGATGGAAACGGGCGGATGGACGCTCTTCTGCAAGCGGAGAAACGTGTATGTCCGGAGAACGCTACTTTGCGCGGCCTGTTTCTTGAATATGTGCGGAAGCAGACTGCCGAAGGTAAGCTGATTACCTCCAGACTGGATGGACGTATTTCTATAAAATAAAAAAGGAGAACCTAAAAATGTTGGATATGAGAAGAATTCAGATATCATTTCTGCTGTGCTTGGTAGTAAGCTTTGCCTTTTCCCTATTTGCGCAGGATACTAAAGAACTTATACTTTTGCAGACTAGCGATGTGCATAGTCGTATTGAACCGGTCAATCAGAAAGGTGACCGCAATTATAATGAAGGAGGATTTGTCCGTCGGGCTACTTTCCTTGAACAGTTCCGCAAAGAGCACGACAATGTATTGTTGTTCGATTGCGGGGATATTTCGCAGGGGACTCCCTATTATAATATGTTCCAGGGGGAAGTGGAAATTAAGTTGATGAACGAAATGGGCTATGACGCGATGACTATCGGCAATCATGAGTTTGATTTCGATGTGGATAACATGGCCCGTATTTTCAAGATGGCAAAGTTTCCGGTAGTCTGTGCCAATTATAATTTGGAAGCTACGGTATTGAAGGATATTGTAAAGCCATACGTTATTTTAGAGAAATATGGTTTGAAAATAGGTGTCTTCGGTCTGGGAGCGGAACCGGAAGGACTGATTCAGGCTAATAAATGTGAGGGAGTAGTTTATGAGGACCCGGTCGGGGTATCGAATGAAGTGGCTGCTTTGCTGAAAGAAAAAGGATGTGATGTTGTGGTATGTCTGTCGCATTTGGGAATTCAGATGGACGAACGCCTGGTGGCGAATACACGTAATATCGATGTGATTTTGGGCGGGCATTCGCACACCTTTATGAAAGGCCCGAAAACATATTTGAACATGGATGGAGAAGAAGTGGCTGTCATGCATACGGGGAAGAGTGGTGTGCGTGTAGGCCGTCTTGATTTGACTTTGGAACATAAATGAAGAAACTTTTCTCAATCTTAGCGTTTTTATTTCTTATTTCAGCCGGACCGGTAACGGGTTCGGCTCAAAATGCTGCTGCCGTTGAACCGCAGTTGGTATATAAGGCTCTTCAGGATAAGGACTGCCGCCATTGGGTAGACTCGGTAATGGATAGGCTTTCCTTCAAAGAAAAAGTCGGGCAGTTATTTATCTATACCATCGCTCCTGTGGATACCAAACGAAATCTGGAATTGCTGCGTGAAGCCGTTGATACTTATAAAGTGGGGGGACTTCTTTTTTCCGGTGGAAAACTGCAGAACCAGGTCAACTTGACGAATCGGGCGCAGCGGCAAGCCAAAGTACCTGTTATGATTACTTTCGATGGAGAATGGGGGCTGGCAATGCGTTTGCGCGGCACACCTGTTTTCCCGAGAAATATGGTGCTGGGCTGTATTCAGGACAATCGGTTGATTCATGCGTATGGGCGTGAAGTAGCCCGCCAGTGCAAACAGATTGGGGCTCAGGTTAATTTTGCTCCGGTGGCGGATGTGAATATCAATCCGAAGAATCCGGTGATTAATACCCGTTCTTTCGGAGAAAATCCGATACAGGTGGCAGATAAGGTTATCGCTTACGCATCCGGCCTGGAAGAAGGAGGAGTACTGTCTGTATGCAAGCATTTTCCCGGTCATGGAGATACGGATATTGATTCGCATAAGGCGTTACCTGTGCTTCCTTTCACTCGCGAGCGGTTGGACAGTGTAGAACTTTATCCTTTTAAAAGAGCGATCCGGGCAGGATTGGGCGGTATGATGGTCGGCCATTTGCAAGTGCCCATCATAGAACCGGTGGGCGGACTCCCATCGTCATTGTCTCGCAATGTAGTGTATGATTTGCTGACGGACGAATTGGCTTTTAGAGGGCTGATATTTACAGATGCGCTTGCCATGAAAGGGGTGTCGGGGAATGGAAGTGTCAGTTTGCAAGCATTGAAAGCGGGAAATGATATGGTGCTGGCTCCCCGTAATCTGAAAGCGGAGATATCCGCCGTATTGGAAGCCATTGAAAAAGGGGAGTTGAGCCGGGAGGATATTGAGAGTAAATGCCGTAAGGTGCTGACTTATAAATATGCACTGGGATTAAAGAAAAAGCCGTTTGTGCAAGTATCCGGTTTGGAACAGCGTATTAACACTCCTCAGACACGTGATTTAATCCGTCGGTTGAATTGGGCGGCGATTACTGTGCTGAACAATAAGAACCATATTTTACCGTTGCACGCGGACAAGGAACAGAAGATTGCATTGCTCGAAGTTGGAAAACCGGGTGAGACGAATGCGCTGGCGAGTCAGATGTCCCGTTATACTTCATTGGTCCGTTTCCGTCTTCGTGCCAATCAGACTGAACAGGAAAATCAGAAGTTGCGTGATTCGTTGGCTGCTTATAAACGGATTGTGGTAGCGGTCAGTGAACAACGATTGGGGGCTTATCAGCCTTTCTTTGCCAAGTTTGTTCCTAAAAGCCCGGCTATCTATCTGTTCTTTACACCCGGCAAAATGATGTTGCAGATTCAACGTGCGGTGTCCCGCGCATCAGCCGTGATATTGGGGCATAGCCATCATGGTGACGTGCAGCGGCAGGTGGCTGATATCTTATATGCCAAAGCCACGGCGGACGGAAGGTTGTCGGCAAGTATAGGCGGATTGTTTCCCACAGGGGCGGGAGTGACCATTACACCGAGAACGCCTTTACATTTCATCCCGGAGGAGCATGGTCTTTCGTCCATCCTTCTGAAAAAGATTGACGCCATTGCACTGGACGGCATTCAGCAGGGAGCCTATCCCGGTTGCCAGATAGTTGTTTTGAGAAACGGGCATATCATGTATGATAAAGCGTTCGGTACGTATGCGGGAAAGGGCAGTCCTCGTGTTGAATCTACGGATATTTACGATTTGGCCTCTTTATCCAAAACTACGGGAACTCTGCTGGCTATTATGAAACTTTACGATAAAGGACGTTTCAGCCTTACCGATAAGATTTCGGATTATTTACCGTTCCTGCAACGTACAGACAAGAAAGATATCACTATTCAGGAAATCCTGCTTCACCAGTCCGGTTTGCCATCTTGGATACCGTTCTATCAGGAAGTGATAGACAAGGATAGTTACGACGGACGATTATTCAGTGCGCGTAGGGATGCGAAACATCTGTTACGGATTGGTACGACTACATGGGCGAATCCGGATTTTAAGTTTAAAAAAGAATATATCTCGTCTGTCGGGACCGGGGATTATACCGTTCAAATCTGTGATAGTATATGGCTGAACCGTTCATTCAGGAAAGTGATAGAAGAGAAAATTGCGGAAACTCCATTGAGACAGAAACGCTATGTATATAGTGACATCGGATTTATTCTGTTGGGAATGCTGGTGGAACAGTTGGCGGAAATGCCGATGGAAGCCTATCTGCAACGTGAATTTTACGGACCGATGGGGTTGGAGCGCACGGGTTATTTGCCTTTACGCCGCTTTGCCAAATCGGAGATTGTGCCTTCCAATAAAGATCGTTTCTTGCGAAAAGAGACTTTGCAAGGCTTTGTTCATGATGAGGCTTCTGCTTTCTTTGGTGGATTGGGTGGGAATGCCGGACTTTTTTCCACAGCCCGTGAGGTTGCCCGTATCTATCAGATGTTATTGAATGGAGGGGAGTTGGACGGGCAGCGTTATCTGAGTAAGGAAACCTGTCAACTGTTTACTACAGAAGTTTCAAAGATAAGCCGACGCGGTTTGGGATTCGACAAACCGGATATGACTGATTCGAAGAAAGGGAACTGTGCTCCCGGTGTGCCTGCCGAAGTGTATGGTCATACTGGGTTTACCGGGACCTGTGCTTGGGTGGACCCTGTGAATGAGTTGGTCTATGTCTTTTTGAGTAACCGGGTTTATCCGGACGCGACCAACCGTAAATTGAATCAATTGCACATTCGTGAAAGGATACAGGAAGCGATTTATGATGCGATGAAGAAAAAGTAATCCCTCCTTTTCCGGCAAGCTATAAAATGGAATGCCCCTCTGCTCGTGGAAGCAGAGAGGCATTCTTTTTATTAACGTAATTCTGATAGAGTTTAGCCTTAGAATGATACACCCAGTCGGAAACCGAAGTTGTTCAGTCCGTCTACACTGTAATGCAGTACATCAGCCTTGTTGGTACCATAGCTGTAGTAGAGAGCGAAGTGTAGTCCCGGTCCGTATACCCAAGGAAATACGTTGATACCGATTTCAGGAGAAGCGTAGAAGCCCCAACTGTTTTCTCTTGCTTCGAGCATATTGAAGTTGGAACGGATTTTAGCATACTCGGCACCTAGTTTAGCGCTGACGTATGGTTGTACGGATCCACCGCGATTCCATTGGTAACGGGCAGCAGCACCGAAAGGCAATTGGAACATGGTGTGTTGCTGGTCGGTAGTTACCTCACCGGCTCCCAGTTGGAAGGTTTCACGGCCTACATATTCGTGGTTCGTATGGTAGTTTAGGAAAAGACCTAAACCGATATTAGGAGTCACGAAATAACCACCTTCAAAGTTGATGGCAATAGCCGCCAAGGCTACTACCTTGAAGTATATATTTTTTCTTGTTTTCATAACAGTTGTAGTTGTTTATTTGTTAGTAAGATAAGGTGACTGAGTGAATGACTGATTGACAGCTTCCACTGCAAGAGTACGGTTGACAGCGCTCGAACCTGTTTCAAATCCGGTCAGATAACTGGTCCATACAACAGGGAGTTTGGCTTTTTCACCTTGGTCGGCGTTCAAGTCCACCATTTCCGTCAGGAATGAGTTGGTGCTATAACTGTAAGTCACAGCGTACGGATAGTACCATCCGCCACCCCAGTTTCCGCCCCAGTAACCGGGTCCCCAATAGCCGGGATAGCCCCACCACCATTCGGGTTGATTGTAGCTGGTGAAATAATAAGTACTTTCGATGTAGCTTACTTGGATACCAAGATCAGCATTTTCTTTGGTATCAGCGGCTGTATAGCCTCTGGCTTCCATGTTTTCCGTGTAAGCAGCCAGAATTTGTTCAGCGCCTTCTCCTTCGAGATATTCCGGTTCTTTACTGTCGTTGATTACCAGAATTTGATCTGCCAGATAGAATGTAGGAACTTTGAAGTCAGCTTTCTTGTCGTAGTTAGTGTATACCAGATAGTTGTTATCCAGCTTACCCATGTCCGGGTCTTTTTCGCAGGATGCGAGTGCAAAGACCGCCAATAAAATAGGAATTAATTTCTTCATATCTTTATAATGTTTAGGTTATATAAAAATCAGGCCCTGGTACCTTGGGGCTTTTGTTACAAACAACAACAAAGAAATAAAAAGGTTCGCACGAAGAATTATTTTGCCGGAAAATTAACATTTTTCTTTCTGTGTCTGTAATAAAGAAGAGAGTGTGTCATAATGAATAATAAAACGCGGATTAATTCATGTTAATCCGCGTTTTGAACTCTCTTTATAGTTTTGTAGAGAACCGTTTAAGATTCTGCGTCTTTGAACAGAGGTTTCAGTAATTCGGGGATTTCCACCTTCTGTATTTCCATGTCACAAACCCGTTCTCTTCCTGCAGCAGACAGGGTAAAGTACATTTGCCGCCGATCCTCGCTTCCCAAAGTTCTGACGATCAGTCCTTTTTCTTCCAGTATCCGGAGCATTTTTGATGTATGGGAAGGGCTCAAATCTGTTTGTTTCGACAGGTTTGTTGCCGTCATTCTTTCCGAAGAGCACTTGAGAGCGCACAAAATCATGGCCTCGTTCAGCGTTATCTGGTAGACTTGCTCAAAGCTAGCCTCAAAATTGGTCATAGCTCTGAATACATCGCGTATGGCACATATTGTTTTCATATTTCTCATTGCATATATTTATTATTTCGTTCCGTTAAATAAACAGATTAACGTTGGCATTGTCGGCCCGTTCCATATAAGTCGCTACACCGCCGATAGTCACTTCGTCCAGAAGTTCTTCTTGTTTCACTCCCATCACATCCATCGACATCTGGCAGGCAATAAATTCCACCCCGTTCTCCAGAGCTTGTTGGCGCAGTGATTCCAAAGAATCAATACCTTTCTTATTCATGATATACCGCATCATTTTTCCGCCTATTCCTCCCATGCTCATCTTTGAAAGTTTCAGTTTCTTCGAGCTGGAAGGCAACATCATGCCAAACATTTTTCCAAAAATATCTTTCTCGGTTTCCGGCTTATGCAGTTTCTTGATAACGTTCAATCCCCAGAAAGTGAAGAAGATTGTAACTTTCTGTCCTGTGGCTGCCGCACCGTTGGCAAGTACAAAGGTAGCTAAAGCTTTATCTAAATCATCACTGAACATGATAAAAGTTTTTCCTTTGTCCTCACAAGAAGTAACAATATTGCACGCTTTTGGTTCTCCTTTTTCTATAATAACAACAGATTTTCCTCCGGATGCCTCTTTGGAAATGAGCTGATTGCCGGTCGAGCTGCACCATGCGGCAGCATCACGCGGGAATCCCGGATCGGTAGCCGTAATCTCTACCCGCTCGCCGGAAGCCAGTCCGTCCATCGTCTTTTTCATTTTCAGTATTGGACCGGGACATTGCAGCCCGCACGCGTCCACACGGATTGTTTTTGCAGCTGCTACGGGAATTGCCGGTGCGGCTGACGGTTCGCTCGAAAGTGTCTTCTCTTGCGGTGAAGGGGATTCGTCTGTTTGGTCTTCATTCTCCTGGTGTATAACGATGGGGGCTGTGGCTGCACGGTAAGTCTTCAATCCGCCTGAAAGGTTACGTACTTTGTCAAATCCGTGTTGCGTCAATATCCGGTAAGCGAGATAACCGCGCAGGCCGACGGCGCAGAACGTATAAATCATACGGTCTTTCGGCAGTTCCGACATCCGGTCCCGGAGTTCATCCAACGGGATATTGACCGCTCCCGGTAATGATCCTAATGCAAACTCGTCCTGTGTACGGACATCCAGTAAGAATTTATTCTCCATCTCGATGTCTCTCAGCTCCCTCCAGTAGACAGGATTCGTTTTACCCGTAATCATATCTTCCGCTACATATCCGGCTATTGCTACAGGATCTTTGGCGGAGGAGAATGGAGGAGCGTATGCCTGTTCTACTTTCATCAGGTCGTATACCGTACCTTGATGTTTGATGACAAGCGCAAGCTCGTCAATTCGCTTGTCCACTCCGTCATAGCCGACAATCTGTCCTCCGTACAGCCGTCCCGTTTGTTTGTCGAACGTAATCTTTATACTCATCGGCATAGCGTCCGGGTAGTATCCGGCATGAGAAGCGGGATGAATGGTAGACGACATATAATCGATACCTTCCAAGCGTAGCCGTTTGCCGGGCAAGCCGGTGGAAGCCACCGTCATATCAAAGACTTTGGCGATGGAAGTGCCGATGGAACCTTCGTATGGAATTTTAGCTCCCAGTATATTGTCTGCAACGATGCGTCCTTGACGGTTGGCAGGGCCTGCAAGGTAGTTGAGCCAGGGCTTTCCGGTGATTGGATGGCGATATTCGATAGCGTCACCGATAGCATAAATGGCTTCGTCGGATGTCTGTAAATAGTCGTTCACGGCAATACCGCCGGCAGGGCCGATCGTTAGCTCGGCAGCCCGGGCCAGACTGGTTTCCGGCCGTACTCCGATAGATAGAATGACAATATCGGCAGAAATCGACTGTCCGTTCTTGAAAGTAACCTTCAGTCCTTTTCCTTCCCGTTCGAAAGAAGCTACGGCTTGTTCCAAATACAGGTTCACTCCTTTGTCCATCAGGTGTTGATGCACGAGCGAAGCCATCGAGAAGTCGATAGGAGCCATTACCTGATTCCCCATTTCCACAATCGAGACTTTCGCCCCTTGTGCGTGCAGGTTCTCGGCCATTTCGAGACCGATAAATCCGGCTCCTACCACTACCGCTTTTCGGGGAGAATGGCTGTTGATATATTCTTTGATACGGTCTGTATCTGTGACATTTCTTAGCGTGAAAATACCCGGAAGGTCGATTCCCGGTAATGGCGGCCGTACGGGAGAAGCTCCGGTTGATATCAGCAGTTTGTCGTAGCTCTCTTCATACGTATCCTCGCTACTCTGACGTACGGTGACTGTCTTTTTCTTCCGGTCAATAAAAATCACTTCGTTTTCCGTGCGGACATCAACACGGAAGCGTGTCGAGAATGCTTCGGGAGTCTGTACAAATAATTTTTCCCGTTCTTCAATCACTCCTCCTATATAATAAGGCAGCCCGCAATTGGCGTACGATATATGCTTTCCTTTTTCCAAAAGGATAATTTCTGCTGTCTCGTCTACTCGTCTGATTCGGGCAGCAGTGGTAGCTCCTCCTGCAACGCCTCCGATAATGATAATCTTCATAATTTTATAGTGTAAATATTTTCCTATGGAAATAACGAACTATATATAAGAAATGTTCATAGACTCATCGAAAAAAGTTATATTTGCACACCCTGTTTTTTATTCTTCCATTAAATGTAAGTAAATTGTATGAGTAAGATTCTTATTGTTGACGATGAAATCCAGATTCGTAGCCTTTTGGCACGTATGCTGGAACTTGAAGGGTACGAAGTATGTCAGGCTGGCGATTGTAAAGCTGCTGTCAAACAACTTGAAGTCCAATCGCCCGATGTGGTTCTGTGTGATGTTTTTCTTCCTGATGGGAATGGGGTGGATTTAGTGCTGAATATCAAGAAGCAGGCTCCTAATGTGGAAGTGATTCTTCTCACCGCACATGGCAATATTCCTGACGGGGTGCAGGCGATCAAGAATGGTGCATTCGATTATATAACGAAGGGAGATGATAATAATAAGATCATTCCTTTGATTAGTCGTGCTGCGGAGAAAGCAAGAATGAATGTCCGGTTGGAAAAACTGGAGAAGAAAGTCGGGCAGATGTATTCGTTCGATTCTATTTTAGGAGAATCGAAAGTGCTGAAAGAGGCTATCTCTTTGGCACAGAAGGTGTCTGTCACGGATGTTCCGGTATTACTTACCGGAGAGACCGGGACAGGAAAAGAGGTTTTTGCTCAGGCTATCCATTATAATAGTAAGCGGAGTAAACAGAATTTCGTAGCGGTCAACTGCTCCTCTTTTAGTAAGGAATTATTAGAGAGTGAGATGTTCGGGCACAAGGCGGGCTCATTTACCGGTGCTTTGAAAGATAAGAAAGGGCTTTTTGAGGAAGCTCATAACGGAACGATTTTTCTGGATGAAATAGGGGAAATGGCTTTTGAACTGCAAGCCAAGTTACTGCGTATTCTTGAAACCGGCGAGTATATAAAAATAGGTGACACAAAGCCTACCAGGGTGAATGTGCGTATCATTGCTGCAACGAACCGCAACCTGCAGGAAGAAATCAAAGAGGGATGTTTTCGTGAAGATTTGTTCTATCGTCTTTCTGTATTTCAGGTGCATCTCCCTGCACTTCGTGAGCGGGCAGGGGATATCAGTATTCTTGCAGCAGCTTTTGCCAAGAGCTTTTCCGAGAAACTTTCGTATTCCATTAGTGAGATGACTCCCGCTTTTCTGGAGGCTTTGGAGAAACAGTCTTGGAAAGGAAATATCCGCGAATTGCGAAATGTTATCGAGCGTAGCCTGATTGTCTGCGAAGGTGGGCGGTTGGATATTTGCGATTTACCTTTGGAAATTCAAAATACTCATTACGAATGTTCGGACGATAGTGCGGAGGGCTTTGAACTGGCGGCAATGGAACGAAGACATATTGCCCGTGTTTTGGAATACACTAAGGGAAATAAAACGGAAACTGCCCGTTTGCTGAAAATTGGACTTACTACGTTGTATAGAAAGATAGAAGAGTATAAAATCTGATTGAGACCTGTTCATGTCTTTAATATATCAGAAAGAGTATTTCTCCTCGTGGATTTAAAATTGAAGATCATCTGCCATCCTACACTAGTCTCACTTTATGTTGTTGAATATTAGTATATTAATAGGGTGTAGGATAGTGGTGTGGGATGGTTGCAGATGCGGTGTATCTTACCCCTTTCCCTCGCTCAT
>QWCK01009963.1_pt1 | contig 10837 bp, 7 predicted proteins | sample 1972571 | NCBI WGS metagenome assembly QWCK01 (sample SAMN09866710, study PRJNA288562) | Human gut metagenome isolate term2_stool, whole genome shotgun sequencing... | isolation source: gut | host: Homo sapiens | place: USA: California | reverse complement strand
TGGTAGACTCATCAGTCAGTACTCAAGCTATCTGCCCTCTCAGCAGGAAATCTTCTTCGAGCCTAACCTGAACGTGGGAGACTCCTTCTACGTAGGTGGGTGGATCGGAGAGTCTACACGCATTCGCTAAGACTGCTTCTGACAATGGATCTACCTAAGTAGACTTCATATATACAAATAGGTCAGCCAGCTAGTAGGACTTCATGAGTTCACTAAGCTGGCTGACCTACTAGCTTTATCACTCTTAGATGATAAAACACAAGTGCCAGAGCCGACAGATGCTCTTACTATGCTTCAGCTTACTAGCTGCGGCTCTTCTCGCTGTGACTAGTTGTCAACGCAAGGATCCACCACCACTCTCCGACGTAGGACTAGATCCTGAGACCGCTTACTCAATGTACACCCATGATGTGCGAGCACTCGTTGCTGACTCAGGTATCACGCAGTACAGGCTAATCACGCCTGAGTGGTATGTGTACAGCAAAAACGACAAAGTGGGCAGAGAGGCTCACTGGTACTTTCCTCATGGGCTCTACACGGAGCAGTTTGACGAGCGAGACAGTACGACCGTCTTCGTAGAGGCTGACTCCGCTTTCTACTGGACTGATCGTAAGCTATGGGAGCTACATGGAGAGGTCAACGTACGCAATCGCATCGGTTCGCGCTTTTACTCCCACCTTCTCTATTGGGATCAAGAGGAAAAGCGTATCTACACCCCAGACAGTGTATGGATAGATACTCCAGAGCGGAGCATCAAAGGGTGCGACTTCGAGAGCGACGAGCAGTTCACCAGATACACTTTCCATGGGAGCAGTGGCCAGACGCTCGTAAAGGATGATCCCGCAATGAGCGAGTAGAAAAGATCTGTATATTTCCACTATCTTTGCAAACACTTGAAGCATCTACTACATGGCTGACACGATTTGGCTACTGATCTACATAGTCTTGCTCTTACTCCTCTCGGGATTCTTCTCGGGGACTGAGATTGCCTACCTCTCGGCAGATCGCCTGCGTCTCAAGCTCGACTCTAAGCGAGGGGGCATCATCGGGCGTACGCTCTCGATGCTCTATCGTCGTCCAGACCGCTTCATCACCACCCTACTCGTAGGCAACAACATCGTACTGGTCATCTACGGAATGGTCATGACGAGACTCTTTGCCCCGCTACTAGCTCCCATTAGTAGCAATGTGGTCTTTCAGATCACGATCAATTCGCTCGTTTCTACCTTTATCATCGTTATCTTTGGAGAGTATCTGCCCAAAGCACGTAATCGGATGAATCCCAACCAGCAGATGTATCGTAAAGCGCTGCCGTCGGGATTCTTTCACATACTCCTCTACCCGATCACGCTCCTCTCCACAGGGCTCTCGAAGCTCTTTATGCTGCTATTACCGAAAGACGCTATGCCAGCCACTGAGGAGCACCCCAAGCTTACGACTCTAGACCTAGACAACTACCTCAACATGAGTCAAAGTGGAGAAGGATCTAGCGATCTCGACACAGAGGTCAAGATCATTCAAAACGCCATCGACTTCTCCACCACACAGGTGCGAGACTGCATGATCCCGCGCAACGAGATCGTCTCTTGTGAGATCGGCACTGATGCTGAGACGCTCACCTCTCTCTTTATCTCTACTGGACTGACCAAGATCATCGTTTATAGAGAAAACATTGACAATGTACTAGGGTACATTCACTCGGCCGAGATGTTCAAAGGTCCTGACTGGCAGGGTCGTGTACGTACCGCTGTCTTTGTTCCTGAGAGTATGAATGGGCAGAAGCTCATGGGGATCCTCATGCAGCGCAAGAAGTCCATCGCAATCGTTATCGACGAGCTGGGAGGCACCTCGGGACTCATCACCCTCGAAGATCTCGTGGAGGAGATTTTCGGCGACATTGAGGACGAGCATGATCAAAACAAAATCGTCTCTAAGCACAACGCAGACGGCTCCTACACCTTCAGCGGACGACTAGAGATCGACGATGCCAACGAGCAGTGGGAGCTCGCACTCCCCACGAGCGACGAATATATCACCATCGCTGGGCTTATCATCAATCATCTTGAGCGCATCCCTGTGCCAGGGGAGCAGATACTTATTGGCAAGCTACACTTTGACATTATCAAGTCGACAGACACCCGTATAGAACTTGTGAAGATGTGGAAAGACCTCTGATAACTGAAATTTAACTACCTTTGCCACCTAGATAGCTTTCACGCCCTATTCTACCCAACGGAGGATAGTCGGAAAGCAAGACTCCTAGAGAAGAAAAAACAGATAGTACTATATAATGGCTACGCTACAGAAAATTAGAAATCGTGCCGGCCTGCTCATCATCGTAGTAGGTGTCGCACTCTTAGCATTTATCATCGGTGATGGTCTACGATCAGGTTCGTCACTGCTTCAGGACAACAAGATGGTTGCTCTCAAAATTGACGGCAAGAAAGTCAAGTACGACGAGTACCAGCAGCTTCTCACCCAGCGCACGGAGCCGTACGAGCGTCAGCGCCAAGGCAAGCTAACGGATCAAGATCGTGTACAGATCAGCAATCAGCTAGCACAGGAGCTCATAGCCGACTACGTCCTAGAGCAGGAGGCTAAAGCGATCGGTCTACGTGTCACCCCTGCAGAGGTCTCTGCACTCATCTTTGGCGAGGGGCTACCCACGTCACAGTGGGCGACACAGTTCTTCTCACAGTTTGGAGTAGACATGGGAGATCCTGAGCAGATCCGCAGCATCATGAGCGAGCTGGACATGGACAAGATCAAGAGCCTTCCAGCAGAGCAGCAAAGCATGATGATCTCTGTACGCAATCAGTGGTTGGAGACAGAGAAGCAGATCCGTACACAGCGACTCTCTGAGAAGGTCAACGCACTACTCACTCGTAGCTACGCCATCAACTCACTCGATGAGAAGTACACCGTAGGACTAGGCACGCGTACCGTTGCTGTCGTACGCACACCTAGTACCATCCTGCCTAATGATCAGGTTACAGTAACAGACCAGCAAGTACAGGCTTACTACGATAGCCACAAGCAGCTTTATGCATTCCCCTTTGAGCAGGCTAAGGTCAACTACTACAGTACTCTAGTACGTCCTAGCGAAGCTGACTATGCAGCTGCCAAGGCGGAGGTAGACACCGCACGTCTTCAGCTACTAGCCACGACAACTCCCGCTAAGGTTGTTCGCAACTATGACAATGGCAACGCCTACGAGACCTACTTCACAGACAAGGAGCTAGAGCAATATCTCTCTACCATACCTAATGCCATGACTATGCTGCGCGAAGGTGCCATAGGTAGTGTCAACGAGCCTGTCGTTGTCAATGACAGCTACACACTTATCAAGCTCATCGATCGCAAGCAGGCTCCCGAGGAGGTAAAGGTCAATCTGATCCCGCTCGATACAACCAATGCGCTAAAGGCTGATAGTCTGATAGCGGCCATCCAGAGTGGATCTGCCACGCTTGCTCAGATCGTAGCCACCTACTCTATGGATGAGCAGGTTAAGGCAAATGGCGGTTATCTCATCAACCAGGATAGCTACACCGGTATGCCCGACAGCACCTTTACCGAGGCAGAGCTCTTCGGCATGGGGCTAGACACACTAACTAAGACGCCTATCAACCAGTTTGTCAAGATGGAGAGACCAGGAGCTACGCTACTCGTTCGTAGGACAGCCCCCACAGCGTCTGTCAATCACTACAAGATCGCACAGCTCACAGTACCCATCAACTTCTCCGAGGAGACCTTCCGGAAGGAGCAAGCTAAGATCAACGAGATCTTTACGAGTGACAAGAGCTTTGACAAAATGATGGAAGACGCTCAGGCAGCTGGTCTATCAGTCGTCCGTGGCGAGTATGTCAATAGTTCATCGGCAGCTCTCGCCTCGATCCCCAACTCTCGAGAGATCATCAGCTGGGCTCTACGCTCTAAGGCTGGTGCAGTATCAGACAAGCTCTTCCGCTGTGGTGAAAACGACTACCTAGTCGTAGCACAAGTAGAGAAAAAGTACCCCGCAGGCTTCCAGCCCTTCGAGCAGGTGGCAGATCGAGTACGTGACATCGTCTTGATGGAGCAGCGTGGCGACCAACTCGCATCTAACCTTGCAGGCAAGCAGCTGAAGAGTCTGAACAGCTATGCCACGGAGATGCAGTCCAGCGTAGACACGCTCTACAACATCAGCTACGTCACTGCGCCCAGTACACCCTCAGCACTTGTGGGCAAGGCTATGACGACGGCTATCGGTCAGCTCTCTGCTCCATTCCGTGCTGGCACGGAGGTAGTTGTCCTCCAGCCTATCTCGGAGAACGTAGATGCTTCTGTCACGAAGCCATCCCCTGCAGCTACAGCTCAGAAGCGTCGCTCCTATGGACAGCAGATGGCATACAGAGCTATGCAAGAGCTCATCATGAAGACTCCTGTCGAGGATACACGCTACCGTTTCTGGTAAGACTCCCGACAGATAAGCGTCCCTAAGTACGCTTCCATAATATATAGTAGACGCACACCTGTAGACAAGCGGGTGTGCGTCTTCTCATTTCAAGCGAATTTCTCTTGTAAAGCTTGTGCTCGACAAGCTCTCTAATGCAACATTTAGCCACTTCAATCGTCTATTGAATATAGCGCCTCCCAGGCCCGGGTGACTGTAAGCTCAGCTCATCAGCCTATGAGGACTATCCATACGATGAACCTATTAGCAAGAAGATATAACCCTTCAATACTATGAACAAATACCTCAAATACTTACTCCTGACGCTAGGCATAGCCCTCGTCAGTGGTTTCGTCTCGTGGGGGGTAGTACGTGCCACCCTCGGAAATGCAACATCTACAGACGGATCCTCCTACTCCGCCCTAAGACAGGGCAACTACCCAAGCTCTGAAAACGACTACGGCTTCCTGCAGTCCGACTACGAGCTCACCTCCAGTCGTACTGTAGGCAATGCCCCCGATCTCTCTCCCGCTGCGGAGCTAGCAGTACAAGCAGTCGTACATATCAAGGTAGAGGGCGAGCAGACTATTGATTATATAGATCCCTTCGAGTTTTTCTTTGGCGGGGGGCGAGGCTTCGACCGTCCGCAATCACGCACCGTCACCAGCTTCGGGTCTGGTGTCATCATCAGCACCGATGGGTACATTATTACGAACAATCACGTAGTCGAGGGTGCTAGGAGCATCTCCGTATCACTCAATGACAGCCGCACTTTTGAGGCTAAGCTCATCGGATCAGACCCCACCGTAGACATAGCACTGCTCAAGGTCGATGCTAAGGATCTGCCCACCATCCCCTTTGGCGATAGTGACAAGATCAAGCTCGGCGAGTGGGTACTTGCCGTAGGCAACCCATTCAACCTGACAGGTACCGTCACAGCGGGTATCATCAGTGCTAAGGCACGTAGCACCGCTGTCGAGGGTCCTCAGGGGACGGCCCAGATAGCCCGCTACATACAGACAGACGCTGCCGTAAACCGTGGTAATAGTGGTGGCGCACTCGTAGATGCTCAGGGTCGACTCATAGGTATCAATACCATGATCTTCTCTGAGACAGGCAATTACTCAGGTTACTCCTTTGCTGTTCCTATCAATACGGCAGCTAAAGTAGTTAGCGACCTCAAGAAGTATGGCTCCGTACAGCGTGCTGTCCTAGGCATCGTCGGAGGATCGGTCAATGAGGATATCAAAAAGGAGAAAAAGCTCAAAGTCTCTCAGGGTGTCTACGTCAATGAGTTCTCTGAGGTCAGCGCAGCCTACGCTGCTGGTATCGAGGAGGGCGATGTCATCATCGCCATCGATGGCAACAAGATCACCGAGATGGGCGAGCTACAGGAGCGCATCGGTCGTTGCCGTCCTGGAGATACCATCATCGTCACCGTAGACCGCAAGGGCACTAAGCGAGACTTCAAGGTAACGCTCAAAAACGATGAGGGTAGCACAGAGATCGTCAAGAGAGACAGCAGTAGCCTCCTCGGAGCCTCCCTACGAGAGATCTCGGGCGATCAGCTACGCAAGCAAGGCGTCAGCTATGGTCTGGAGGTCGTCAAGGTTGGCAAGGGCAAACTCCAGGAGGCAGGCGTCAAGGAGGGCTTTATCATCCTCTCGATCAATAATAAGGCTGTACGCAGTGTCTCTGCAGCACGCAAGCTGGTTGATGCAGCTCAGAAGACCCGCTTCGGAGACAAAGCGATACTACTCAAGGGCTTCTACCCTGGTGGCTCTATGAAGTACTACGCTATCGATCTCAGCTAGCACACATCGACGGGAAGCATCCTAACAAATAGTCAGAGTGATTCAGCAGACTTTTCTTTTGACTGGGTCACTCTGATTTCATACCAGCACACTACTATGACGGGCGGGCCTATGGGTTCGCCCGGCGCTGAGGGTGAGGTCTGAAGGGAGCATACCTCCGTATGTGACCGAAGCCGAATCCCGAAAGCAACACAGCGATTCGCCTTTATGCAACAGTCTCCCATTAGCACCAAGAGATATTAGCAATACTTGCTTTTGAGTTGTTATTTTATTACCTTAGACCTCAGATAGGTTTTAAAACCCTAACGAGACATAGCTCTCACCCCTCTTAAGCAAGATACTAACTAACATCAATAGTGCTATGAGAAAACTATCAGCCATTCTATTCGCAGGTCTATTAGTCTTAGGACTTGCGTCTTGTGACGATGATCCAATCAACCCACTCCCCACTGAGCCAGTCAGTCTGACGCTGACACCCACAGCAGTCACACTCAAGGTAGACGAGACGACACAGCTCACAGCAACTGTCGAGCCTAGGGATCGGACCTTTACCATCACCTTCACTAGCGACAATGAGCAGGTAGCCACGGTCGATGCTAAGGGACTCGTCAAGGCTGTTGCTGAGGGTCGTGCCCGTATCACCGCCAGAGTGGGCAGTCTCACAGAGCAGTGCGCCGTAACTGTATCAAACTCAGCTCCAAGCATAAAACTAGAACTACGCACCCCCACGCTAACTATACAAAAGGGCAAGACTGCGCAGATAGACTACACAGTCACACCAGCAGATACGCCCGTCACCTTCGTGAGTGACAAGACCGAAATCGCTACCGTCGATGCACAAGGTGTCGTGACTGCTATCGCTGCAGGCAGTGCGACCATCACCCTTGCCGCCGCAGGTCAGGAGGCTCAGGTAGCAGTCACCGTAACAGACAATGGCGGAGGCAAGACCCCTCAGGGACTCAATGAACTCCCCATTCTAAACTTCAATCCTGAGTATAATTTTGGAGATGGTCTAATCAGTGATCCAGAGATACTAGACCACGAGGCTCAGCTAGGGCGTGTCTCTCAGCCCATAACGATCGGAACGGATGAGTATGGTCAGGCTATAACGATCACTAACAGTTTTGTCAATACCGACCTAACTATCACGGCTGTCGCTTACCGACTAGCCACTGAGGATGGTGAGGATGCCATCCTAGCCTTGAGCAAGGAGTCTATAGCAGACTGCCCTAAGACCCTAGCTATGCTAGCCGAGTACGGATTTACAAGTCTACAGGACGAGCAGTTTCAGGGGGGCGCTCCAGCGAAGGTAGGCAAGAAAAACGACGACCCCTCCATCAGCGTGCAGCTCTACGATGAACCGATATCCCAGACACAGTCTATCCTGTCGATAGCATTCATAAAGAGTGAGCAAGAGAAGGAGATCGATACAGATCACCCCATCCTACCAGCTGTCAAGGACTTCCCCAACTATGCGGCTCTCATGACTGGAGACGTAGCCAAGATCAAAGCTGCCGAGGAGCAGATCGGGCTACGGGAGTATTGGTCAGGCGTCAGCGATGAGCCAGAGGCTAATCTCATGTTCGCTACCAAAGATGATCTCGAGTCTCAGACAAATATCAAAACCGCATATTACGTCTATACACCTACGAGAGGCGTTCGATTTGTCAATTGTATGGTCAACTTCATCAAGCGTCGGGAGGATCTATCTAATCCTAAGATCAAAGAGTGGTTCACAGCCAACGGCTTCGGCGAGAACTATCGATACGATGTTGAGCAGGGAGTAGCCACTAGCCTAGACGCTACAGGTAAGGTAGCCTGCGAGATCTACATCGACACAGGTCGAAATCGTGCATACCTCCGGGTCTTCGGAAATGAGACAACGGAGTCTGCTAGAGTGACACGTCGTCTAGCAAGTGAGCAGTACGACAGAGTATTGTATCGTCCTATACCAGTAAGAGGTCTCAAGGCGCTTCGCTAATCCTTTATCACTAAGTATCCATAGACTAGCCACACCATACGTGGCACCACATGCGTTATGACTAATTTCTATCTGGGGGTCTTGGAGACAATCTAGGGTTAACCCATTATAGTCACACGACTCCGTCACACGATAGCCACGTGGGAAATTTCAAATCCCCACGTGGCTATTTTTTATTTTCCACGTGGGGACGAAACGATTCCTCCGAAGTTTCATTTGATTCCTCCGAAGTTTTATTTCGTCTCCACGTGGAGAATTTTTCTTTTCCACGTGGAGATTTGAGAATCCCCACGTGGGGATCAGCACCATCTAGAGCAAAAGCATCTCAAGGGGTAATGGGCGAAAGCCGATTTATAGTGTGTAGGATCTAAATTTGCTCAGCACTTCAAAATAGAAATTAGCTTTCGTGAGATTTGTAGGAAACGCACAACTTGAGCATCCGTTGTAGTAGATCGAGACGAGCTTTGGCACCAAATTCCTGACACTGTGTCATTTGTCACAAAGAGCGCACGAGCCACGCATCCCTACAAATCGTTACTCGTCTCATCGTGCTACCCAGTTTGCGGAGTTGATTGTTACGAGCACGCTTGTCTATGAATTATTTTTTTCTTAACTTAGCACGCAGAGAGCAGGAGATGACTTCGGAGAGTCTCATATCTGCACTCTTTTATATCGCATACTAACTAATCAAACTAATTGATATCCTATGAGAAAACTAACAATCGTTTTATCCATGCTCTTGATGGTCGTAGGGCTTTCGTCTTGTAAGAAAGACAAAAACGAGCCTACCCCACAGCCTACGAAGATTACGCTGGACGCTACTTCCGTCACACTCAAGGTCGGAGAGAGCAAGCAGCTCACAGCTACCGTAGAGCCGAAGGGTCAAAAGTTTACCGTCAACTACAAGAGCGACAAGCCCGAAGTAGCCACAGTCGATACCAATGGTCTCATCAAGGCTGTTGCTGAGGGTACGGCAAAGGTTACCGCCACTGTAGGCAAGATTGCTGCAGAGTGTGTCGTAACAGTCACAAAAGATGGTGGAGGCTCCTCTACCACGGAAGGTAACGAGCTTCCTCTACTTAAGTTTGACATAGAGAGTGATGAGGACGCTGACGTTCTCGCTCACGAGAATAAGATCGGTCGTGTGGCTGAAGATGTTAAGATCGGAGCTCAGGGCCCGTTCGGAGGCTTTGTCAATAGAGATCTAACGATACCAGCCGTTGTCTATGGACTCGCATTCGATGATGGCAGGAAAGTCATCGTCGCTCTCGGTAAAGAGCCCCTAGCAGACTGTCCTAAGACGACTGCTATGCTTGCTGAGTATGGCTTTACGAATCTACAAGAAGGACAGTTCGACGATGGAACGTCATACAAAGCAGCACAGAAGGATGATGATCCGACAGTAACTGTAATACTCCAAGACCTTGGTACGACAGATGATTACGGCGCAACGCTGCAAATTATGTTCGTCCAGACACCTCCTAAGAAGGATATTGAGATCGCACACCCTGTCATCCCTGGTGCTAAGGACTTCCCTGACTACAAGACCTTAATGACAGGCGATGTTGCTAAGATGAAGGAGTTCGAAACCAAACTCGGCTTCCGCGAGTTCTACGCTAAGGAGAGTGATGAAGCTAAGAAGAACCTAATGTTCGTAACCACGGAGTCTTCTATGGCTCAGAGCAACTTCCATCTTGTATTCTACGTATGCACACCTACTGGAGGTGGCCCATTCATCAACAGTGTCGTAAACTTCGTCAAGAATGCAAAAGACTTCGATGATCCTAAGCTCAAGGAGTGGTTCACAGCTAACGGATATGGAGACAAATTCACAGCTAATAGTCAGAATGGCTACGCATACGGCTACGATGCTACAGGCAAGATTATAGCTCAGGTCTTCATCAACAAAAAGGGTGATGCAGCTATGCTTCAAATCTTCGAGGATACGGAGACTCAGTCTGCAGCTCAGATGCGCAGTCTAGCTATGAAGCAGTACGAGAAGATGCAGTCTCGTATGATCTTGAAGCAGCACAAGCTACAGCAGCTACGCCGTCGCTAAGCTCAGAGACGACCATCGCTCAGTAGCGATCGTCACTAGCTAGCGCACGCTACATACGAGGAGCACCATACAGTATGGACACTGTATGGTGCTCCTCTCCTTTGTCTATATGACCACTCTACCCTTAGACGCTGCAGCTTGTGGTATCGATGATAGCCACAAGGGGAAACGTTCAGTCCCCGCATAGAGGTCGTCTCTTATCCTCTCTGTTGATTAGCATACGCCAGCCTAGCTCTCTTTCCAGCAGCTCAACAGAGGAGCGAGCCTGTCTACTTGAGCGTCTTCAAGTAGACAGAGTTTTCAAGTGTACTTGAAAATACCTACATTTGCAGAAGAATTTCAAGTACACCTGAAAATGCTCACGCCGATAAGGAAATACAACTTTTGGGATGAGAACCCTATAGACTTAGGGCATCCACGCATATTCTACACGGATAAGATAGGGCAATACATTGATAACAAACTGATCAAAGTATTGGTAGGTCAGAGACGTGCTGGGAAGAGCTACATCCTAAGGCAAATAGCCTCACAGCTAATTGCCAACGGCACTT
>QWCK01005843.1_pt1 | contig 10841 bp, 10 predicted proteins | sample 1972571 | NCBI WGS metagenome assembly QWCK01 (sample SAMN09866710, study PRJNA288562) | Human gut metagenome isolate term2_stool, whole genome shotgun sequencing... | isolation source: gut | host: Homo sapiens | place: USA: California | reverse complement strand
ACCATCTTTATATCTATCAATATCACGCTTTATAGATTGAAGTAAATTATTTAATTCAAAAACTTCCCCATCTTTTATTAGCTTATTTAACATAATTTGATATCTACTAGCTTCTCCAGTTTTTCCTAAAGACATTAAGGTCATTATATTACTCATTATATTTGTAATAATATCAGATTTTACTTCAAATAATTTCTGAGCATCCTTTATTTCATCCTTTATTTCTAACATTTGCTCATCTAAATTAAAAGCTGAATCAGCTGCTGATTTTAGCTTTCGTTGTATTTCTTCTGGAATATGCTGTTTATACTTATAATTTAAAGAATGCTCTATAGTTGCCCAAAAGTTCATTGCTAGTGTTCTTATTTGAAATTCTGCTAATATTGGCTTAGGCCCTTCAGCCATATAAACAGTGTACTTAATAATCATATGGTAGCTTCTATATCCACTTGGTTTAACATTCCTAACATAATCCTTTTCGTAAAGTATTTGCATATCCCTTCTTGCTCTTATAAGTTCTATAACTGTATCTATATCATCAACAAACTGGCACATAATTCTTATACCAGCGATGTCCTCCATTTCTTCGCCCACTCTATCTAAAGGAATTTCAAACTTATTTGCTTTTTCTAAAAGGCTTGAAACTTCCTTAACTCTTCCAGTTACAAATTCAATTGGAGAATATTCATTTCTCTTTCTATATTCTTTTCTTATACTCTTAAGCTTTACCTTTAATTCTTCTACTGCTTGTTCATAAGGCATAAGAAAACTCTTCCAATTTTGCATTGCCATATACATCACCCTTAAACTTTATACAAATACATTATATCAAAAACACCTTAAACTGTAACCCAAAATTTACCACAATGTTTAACTTCATTTTTTAATCTTCTAATATTTTAATTGGGTCAAAATTTATAAAATCACATGATGTCATTATATATTCAACACCATTTATTAAACCTTCTATTGCCTTAACATTAGATGGCCCATGTAAATGTCCATATATAACTTTTTCAACATTGTACTCTTGAAATATTTTCATTAATTCTGATTCCTTATTTTCTTCCCCAAATGGAGGATAATGAATCATAACTATAAACTTATTAAATCCTGATTTTTTAGCTGCATCTAAAGATAATCTTATTCTTATTTGCTCTCTTGCATATATCTTTGCATCCTTAGAATTAAATTTATCACTATTTGGATCAATCCATCCCCTAGTTCCACAAATAGCATAATCATTATATGTATAAAAATTATTTTGTAAGAACTTTGTATTATCATACATTGAATTCAATTTTGAAATACTAGTCCACCAATAATCATGATTTCCCTTACTTATAATTTTATTACCTGGCAGAGAATTTATCCAATCTAAATCTATCTTGCTTTCTTCATGCTTCATAGACCAAGAGATATCTCCAGCAATTAATACAGTATCCTTTTCTGTTATTTTCTCTTTCCAATTTTTCTTTATCTTTTCATCATGATTAACCCACTGTACACCAAATATATCCATAGGTTTATCTGTACTTAATGCAAGATGTAAATCAGAAATAGCATATAATGCCATAGTCATCCCCCTTATCTACTGTTTAAATTCTTTCATTTATATATTATAACTACTTACCATGCTTTAAACAATCTCTATTATTTTAAAACAATAATCCTACTTTATAAATATCTCCTTAAATAATTTTATTAATACAAAAAAATGAAGCATAAATTACAAATAATATTAAAATTATATTGTAAATTTATACTTCATCTTTTCATCTTATTCAACAACTATTTTATTATAGTTTTTCTTTCCTCTTTTTATTAAGGCAGCTCCATCTTGAATATCTTCTTCATTTAAAGTTCTAGTTACATCTGTAACCTTTTCTCCATTTAAAGATAATCCACCTTGTTGAATTAATCTTCTACCTTCTGCCTTTGATGGAACAATCTTATTTTCAGCCATTATATCTAAAATTGTAGCACCTAATTTATCCTTAGAAATAGTAACTGTAGGAACATTACTCATATCAACTCCACCTGCAAATAATGCCTCTGCAGCTGATTTAGCTTTATTAGCTTCTTCTTCTCCATGAACAAGCTTAGTTATTTCATAAGCAAGAACTGTCTTAGCCTTATTTATTTCAGCACCTTCTAATGTACCTAATCTTCTAACTTCATCCATAGGTAAGAATGTTAATAATGCTAAACATTTTTCAACATCTGCATCATCTACATTTCTCCAATATTGATAGAAATCATATGGTGATGTTTTTTCTGGGTCTAACCATAAAGCTCCACCTACTGTTTTACCCATCTTTTGACCTTGGCTATTAGTTAATAATGTACAAGTCATTGCCATTGCTTGACCTTGAGCTTTTCTTCTAACTAACTCAACCCCTGCAATCATATTTGACCACTGATCATCTCCACCTAATTCCATCTTACAATTGTACTTTTGATTTAACACATAAAAATCATACCCCTGCATTAACATATAGTTAAATTCTAAGAATGATAATCCCTTTTCTAATCTTTGCTTAAAGCATTCTGCAGTTAACATTCTATTTACAGAAAAATGAACTCCTACTTCTCTTAAGAAATCAACATAATTTAAATTTAGTAACCAATCTGCATTGTTTACTAATATAGCCTTATCATCTGAGAAATCTATAAACTTTTCCATTTGTTTCTTTATACAAGAAACATTATGCTCTATTTGCTCTTTTGTAAGCATAGATCTCATATCAGTTTTTCCTGATGGATCCCCAACCATTGCAGTTCCCCCACCAAGTAAAGCTATTGGTCTATGTCCTGCCTTTTGCATATGAGCCATAAACATCATTGCTATAAAATGACCTACATGTAAACTATCTGCTATTGGATCAAATCCTATATAAAAAGTTATTTTCTCCTGTTCTAGCAATTCTCTTGTTTCCTCTTCATGAGTAAATTGCTTTATGTATCCACGGTCTAATAACTCATCTAAAACATTAGCCATATTCCTACCTCCTATAAAAAATCATATATTTAGTATATATTTATTAACAATTTTTATCAAGAAATTTTAATTAACTTACCTTTGTATTTCACTTTAATATTTAATTTAATTTTATAATATGTATTAAACAAATTTTTAAACCATATATAAATAGTAATTGCTTAGAATATAAAAAAGCTACCTATTTAGGCAGCTTTTTACATTTATCTAAATTTAATTATTTTCAAACCTATGCTACGTATTCCTTTATACATTCTGGTACTTCATCAGCAGCATCAACATTAACATTAATATAAACATTTATACCAAATCTCTCTGTTAATCCAGCTATTTTTTTTAATAATTCACTTGCATCCTTCATAGTACATTTAACAATATTAGATAACCCATCAATATAGATATTTTCAATATCATAATTAGATGAAATTATTCCACACAACATTCCATAAAAACTTTGGCAATCCCCAACATAATACTCATTTGTATCTACAAATCTTATTCCTCTAGATAGCTGTAACATTGGCCTTGAATCATCATCAATATATACTGAATCACCTTTAGCTTCTGCTACTTGAGTATTAGCTAAATCAATTAACCTTTTTGTCTTTCCAGAACCCCTTCTTGCACAAAAAACTTGAATCATTGGAACCACTCCTTTTTTATAAAATTATTTATAACATCTTTTTTATAATAAAAGATGTATATTTAACTAAATATTTTAATATATCTATCCTTCTTATGAATTATTATTAGCTATAAAGATTTTATTATTCAATATTCATTGGTAAGATAACCTTAAAACAATCCTATAAATCAGAATTAATTAATTTTACCTTTCTTTTTCCCTTAAATGATTCCTTTATTCTAACTATTCCATTTCCATAATTAATAAACCGCTTTCCTTCATCTAAAGATATTAATTTATCATAAATCCACATATTTCTTTTACTGTACCCCATATCCCCTAATCTATTATTTTTATCTACTAATTGTCTGGGACTAATTACTATTATTGAATTTTTAGTTAAGTTTATCATCAGTAATTTACCAAACAATAATTTAAAATTTAAATAATAATTAACTTATAATAATATATTATATTTATTGTAATAAAAAAAAGAACAAAGAAAACAACTTTCTAGCTATCTTTTTCCTTGTTCTTTAATAATATAATTTTAAGCTTTACTTAAAGACTATTTCTAGTAATTCCAGTTCCCTTTATATTTAATTTTGTTCTTACTTCTAATTCTGTTATACTTAGCGGATCTTTTATATCTTCCTTAGAAAAATACATTTCTGCTAATCTTTCAACATCAAATATATCTAATTTTTTTTCTTTGTATTTATTAAAAATATATTTAACATATCCATTTATATATTCTTCTTCATTATATCTAATATAATCTAAAGCTGATGAATCCACTATTAAACTTCCTTGTATTTCAGATACAGAAACATCAACCTCAATATCCTTAATTAATTTAATTGCTCCATTTTCATAACTTAAATTATCTTTTACATTACTATCTATTATTTCCAAACTAATAAAATCAGATTTACTATTTGGATTTGTTGCTTCCAAAATTCCTGTTTTAGCTGTTCCCATTAAAATGTTGTACATTAAAGAGTTTTCTATGTTTATTTTTTCAATTAATATATTATCTTTAAAAATTGATGCTCCATCTATTTCTATTTTTTTATCTAATGCATTTTCCTTTAATTCAATAGATGTTAGTAAGGCTGTATTTCCTCCCATTAATACATTGCTTAAATAATAATTAATATTTGATTTTACTGCTTTTGAATTATATTTTTCTTTTCCAACTAAATCATTTAAAAATAAACCTAAATATTCCTCATCAGCAGATACCGTACTCAATAAATCATCAACATCACCATAATAAATAAAAGCACTTGGCTTAACTTGAAATTCACTATTATTATTAATTAAATCTAAAAACTTCTTTATTCCATTTTTAGCAGCTTTTTCAGTAAATATATATGCTCTAGTTTGACTATAATTAAGTTTATAACTAGAAGCTCTATTAATATCCTCTAAAGCTTCCATAGCTGTTCTTCCTTCACCCTTATAAATAATACGCCTTCCTTTATCAGAACTATCATTAGTACTTCTATATGGTTTTATACAATCTAAGTAAATAACTGCTTCTCCTAAATCATTAATATCAAAAATTACACTTGTAGGGAAAGTAACCTTATTAATATCATGATAATTAAAACATCCTGTTAAAAGTAAAGGTAATAAAATTATTGTACATATTGTAAGAAATAAGTTTTTCTTATTTTTCATATTTTTTATTACCTCCCTCTATTATTTTTTTAGAAATTCTATCTAATTTTCCTCTGAAAAATATATCCTTAAACCTATACTCACTTATACTTCCAAGAGGAAATAAGAATGGATATCCAACAGAATCAAGTTTAACTATTTGAATTATATATATTAATGCTGCACATAAAAATCCTGGCAACCCTAATAATGCTGAAGAAATCATTATTGCTATTGACCAAAAAGAAACTGCACCATAAATTTTAGGAATTAAAAAATAACTTAATGTACTTATTGCAACTACAATTATAGTTATTCTTGATGCAATTCCTGCACCTACAGCTGCATCACCTAAAATAAGTGCTGATACTATACTCATTGCTCCACCAATTGGATGTGGAAGCCTTAAGCCTGCTTCTTTTATTAATTGAAAAGCTAACATCATAACAATTACTTCAATAAACGTTGGCAATGGCACCCCAGCTCTAGATACTGCCAGCCTAAATACAAAAAGGCTTGGAATCATTGAAAAATGATATGTAATTATCGCTACATAAATACCAGGTAAAAATGATGCCATAAAAAACGCAATCCATCTTAAAATTCTATTAAAATTTGTATAATATCTGTTTATATAATAATCATCTGGCATTTGAAAATTTTCTAAAAAGAAATAAGGTGCTGTTATTACAAAAGGTGTTCCATCTACAATTATTGCTATACGCCCTTCAAATAACTTAGCTGCAACTTCATCTGGCTTTTCTGTATATCCAATAGTATCAAAAAATGAATTTTGTTCTTTTAAATTACCCTCGATATAATTTGAATCAAGTACAAACCTCATATCTAATTTACTAAGTTTATTCTTTATTTTATTTACTAAATCATCTGGTGCAATTCCTTTAATATATGCCATTGCAACAGCAGTTTGAGATTCTTCTCCAATAACTACAGCTTCAAATTTCAAGTTAGGATTTTTTATACGTCTTCTAATCAATGCAACATTGTCTACTATAAGTTCATTAAACCCTTCCCTTGGTCCCTTTAATACGGCTTCAGTTTCAGGTATTCCTATTCCTCGCCTTGGGAAATTCTTAAGTTCACAAAATATAATTTCATTAAAATCATTTAAAATTAATATAGCATCTCCTGATAAAACATGTATTAGTGCATCATCTAAATCTTTTGCCATTCCAGCTGCACTTATATCCAATACCTTTTCTAATAAATCATTAGGTGTCTTTATAGATGAATCCTTTAATTCTCCAAATCCCCTTAATGGTAATATTAAATATTCCATCATCCATTGTCCATTACATAAATCATCTATAAATACTAAAGTTCCATCTCCTATTATTGTTTTTACTTCCCTATACTTTACATCAAAATTTCCTTCAAATCTTTGTTTAATATAACTTAATTTATCCATTTTAATCACCTAAACATATTATTCCTCTGCATATGTTTAATATTCATTTTTTTGAGAATAATAAAATAGACTTATCTTATTTAAAATTTTGGAGGAATAAACATGAATAAAATATCAGTAAAACACTTTATAATTTTTATATTTGGTGTTACATATATATCATTAAAAACATATCCCTCTTTATTTATTGCACAAGGGGGCAGAGATACCTGGCTTTATTCTTTAATTATATATTTAATATTTTTTGCATTTGTAATGTATCTTATTTCTGTTATGCAATCTAAAAAAGTTTACAATATAAATGAAATATTTACCTTTGGTCTTTCTAAATTTTTTGGAAATATATTTTTATTTTTATTTTCATTAGGATTATTTTTATCTTCATTAGAGTCTGCTTCTGTAGAAGCTAATGTAGTTAAATCTTGCTTTTTTCTAGAAACTCCTACTTGGTATATAATATTATTTTTTATTTTGCCATCAATTTTTTTAATAGGAAAAGGAATACATACATTATTAACTTTTTCAATAATATTAATTTCATCACTTGGAGTTAATACTGCAATTTTAGCTATTATTACTGAAAAATATAAAGATATTAAATACATAATGCCTTTACTTTCTGGAAATATAGTAAATGAATTTATTTCTACGCTTTTACTTGTTTTAGGTTCATTATCAGCTTTTGTTATTACACTTCCTTATTTAAAATATTTAAATAACGGAAAAAACCTAAAAAAGCATACTATAATTTGCTTAAGTATATTAGGAATAATTTTTATTTATGTTTTAATTGGAATTTTATCAAGCTTTGGTCCTATAAGAGCAGCTAATTTATTTTATCCTGAATTTACTCAAAGCCAGAGAGTTCAAATTGGTGGTATTTTAGAATTTGGAGATTTCTTTTTCCTATATCAAACAGTAGTAGGATACTTTTTAAAATATATACTTTCGGCTTATGGAGTTTATATAATTTATAAAAAATACATAAAAAATGATAAATGTTTTATAACTATTTATACTTTAGTAATATTTATATTTTCAACATTTATATCAAGAAATAATTATGTATTATTTATAATACTAAAATATTATCAATATATTAATTTAATATTATTTATATTTGTTCCACTTATAGCTTTTATTTCTTTCCAAATACGTTATAAAAACAAATAAATTTATTTACCCACACAGTATATTTGTTGCACTTTTGGTAAATTATGCTATAATAATAATGTAATAAAAATCATTAGGAAATTCTATGATAATATCATTAAATACCCCTTTTTTCCATAGCGGGTTAAGTTAGTAGTTTTATCAAGATTCACCCTATGGATTTTAAGGAGGTAAATAAAAATGGAAGATAAGAAAATCGTTTGTAAAGACTGCGGAAAGGAATTCATCTTTACTGTAGGAGAACAAGAATTCTACAAAGAAAAAGGATTTGAAAACGATCCTGTAAGATGTCCTGAATGTAGAAAAGCTAGAAAAGCTCAAAAAATGAATAGAGACAGAAGATAATATTTAAAAGTTAAATTACGGGGCTACTATTGTAGCTCCTTTTTATTTTCTAAATCTATTGTTTTTATTTGACATAAAATTTTGATAATTTTATAATATTAACTATTAGATACCTTTAGACTTTAAATTTACTTTTAAGAATATATTCGTCATTATAGGTACATTAATATTTAAATATATGAAAAGAGGTGCTATTTTGGAAAATATAGCAGAAAATAAAAAAATTATTTTCAGTGGAATACAACCTTCTGGAAATTTAACATTGGGAAATTATTTAGGAGCATTAAAAAACTGGGTTAAGCTTCAAAATGAATATGATTGTTTTTTCTGTGTAGTTGATTTACATGCAATTACAGTTAAACAAATTCCTGCAGATTTAAGAAAAAGAACTTTAGAGGTTTTAGCAATTTATATTGCTTGTGGTATTGATCCTGATAAAAATACGTTATTTATTCAATCTCATGTTCCAGCACATTCTGAAGCCTCTTGGTTATTAACATGTAATACTTATATGGGTGAACTTTCAAGAATGACTCAATTTAAGGATAAAGCTAAAAAGCATGGTGATTCTATACCTGCTGGATTATTTGCTTATCCTGTTCTTATGGCAGCTGATATACTATTATATAATACAGATTTAGTTCCTGTTGGAATTGACCAAAAGCAACACTTAGAACTTGCTAGAGATTTAGGTGCAAGATTTAATAATGCATATAGTCCAACGTTTAAAATACCAGAACCTTATATTCCACCAGTTGGAGCTAAGGTTATGAGTCTTCAAGATCCTACTAAGAAAATGTCTAAGTCTGATGATAATCCTAATAGCTACATCTTAATTATGGATCCTCCTGAAGTTATAAGAAAGAAAATTTCTAGAGCTGTAACTGATAGTATTGGTGTTGTTAATTATACTGATGAACAACCAGGGGTTAAGAACCTACTTGATATACTTATTTCAATTAAGGGTTATACTAAGGATGAGGTTGTTTATCTTTATAAAGATAAGGGTTACGCTGATTTAAAGAAAGATGTTGCAGATGCAATTATTGATGAATTAGCACCAATTCAAGAAAAAGTAAATATCCTTCTTAAAGATAAAAAGGCATTAGAAGAAATTTATAAACTTGGTGCTGAAAAAGCTAATTATGCTGCAATTAAAAATTTAAGAAAAATGCAAAAGAAAATAGGACTTATTCCTAGATCTTAATAATATATTTAACATAATATATTATTAAATTAAAACTTGATATAAAATCAAAATAGGGTCTGTCGCACTAAAACTTTTATACACAATATATTGTTTTAAAAAATAAAAATTAACACGATATATTGTAGTATTTATTCTTAATGCCACATCCCCTATTTTTTATTTTGTTTCATTTTCCCAAGGCTTAGTATTTAAATATTGAATAAATGGTTCTCTAAGTTCCTCTCTCTTTAAAGCAAATTCAACAGTTGCTTGTAAAAAGCCTAACTTATCTCCAACATCATATCTTCTTCCTTCAAAATCATATGCATACATAGCTTCATTTTTAATTAATGTTTCTAATGCATCTGTTAATTGAATTTCATTCCCTTTACCTGGTGCAGTATTTTCTAATATTTCAAATATTTGAGGAGTAATAATGTATCTTCCTAATATAGCCACATTACTTGGAGCTTCATCAACAGATGGCTTTTCAACTAACCTTTTAACTTTATAAACTCTATCCTCTATATGAAGTCCATCAACAATACCATACTTATCTACATTCTTTGGATCTACTGTTTGAACACCTAATATAGTAGTTTTATATTCATTAAAGCAATCAATTAATTGCTTTAAGCAAGGAACCTCACTATCAACAACATCATCACCTAACATTACTGCAAATGGTTCATTCCCAACAAATGATTTTGCACAATGAATTGCATGCCCCAATCCTCTAGGTTCTTTTTGTCTTATATAATGAATATCAACCATATCTGAAATTCTTCTAACCATATCAAGCATTTCTTGCTTTCCTGCTTTTTCAAGTTCCATTTCTAATTCAACAGATTTATCAAAATGGTCTTCTATAGATTTTTTATTTCTTCCTGTTATTATTAATATTTCTTCAATCCCTGATGCCACTGCTTCCTCAATTATATATTGAATTGTTGGCTTATCCACTATTGGAAGCATTTCCTTTGGCTGAGCCTTTGTTGCTGGTAAAAATCTTGTACCAAGTCCAGCTGCTGGTATTATTGCCTTTCTTACTTTCATTTCTTTCCCTCTCTTATTTAAGTAAAATTTTAGTATACATAATTATATAATATCACAATGAATTACTAAAAAAAAGATTAATAAATCTTCTTCAAATTTACAATATTCTCATTTTTAAATTTTTATGTAAAATATAAAATTGAAAATTAACTATATAAATGTTATTATATAAATTATGAATGTTGAATTTATAATTTATAATTTAACATTTAAATTTAAGATTAAATTATAAAAACAGAAAGAGGAATACTTATGAAAAACAAAAGAAAAGATTCTATAATAGTAGGATTCGCCTTATTTTCTATGTTTTTTGGTGCTGGTAACTTAATTTTCCCACCTTCATTAGGAAATACATTAG
>QWCK01005833.1_pt1 | contig 10861 bp, 8 predicted proteins | sample 1972571 | NCBI WGS metagenome assembly QWCK01 (sample SAMN09866710, study PRJNA288562) | Human gut metagenome isolate term2_stool, whole genome shotgun sequencing... | isolation source: gut | host: Homo sapiens | place: USA: California | reverse complement strand
TCCAAACATCTCGACAAATCGGGCTTTGATGAGGGTGTCGAGGGCGGTGAGTTGCTGTTGGCGCAGTACAATCAACCCGTGCAACTGGTCCAGCACCGCAGCACACCTACGCTGCTCGTCAACCGTCATATCAGGAACAGTCATCTCTTTCAGCATTTCTATTTTCAGGTTATCGCGGACACTTCCTGTTGCCTTCGCCTGAATCATCTGCCGTCCAATGTCGCTCCGCAAAAAGTAATACAGGTATTGCTTATCCATCTTATCAGACACGGCAAAAACATTGTATAAGGGGCTGACGATAACCCTATCTTCATGTCGTTGCCAGTCAATAGATCCTACATTTATTCGAGATGGATTGTATGCAAAATATCCTCTCGGCACAATTTTATAGGTTGTTTTATCTTTGCTGGCAACTTCCTTGCCAAAATATTCAGTACAGAAGCCTTGACTGTTGGTCACGCTATATACAGGAATATCCTCGTCAGCTTTATTCCGCACAGAGTATTCCGTTACATATTCACTCAAAGGGACTCTTGCTCTCTTCATCTGCTCGCCCTCACAAATACAAATTTACTTAGCCAGCATCTTCTGCAGTTTCTGCAATTCAGCTGTTGCCTGTTTATCCAGTTCCATTATCTTCGCCATAATTTCTTCTGTCGGCGGATATTCTACTGCAACGTACTCTGTCTTCTTGTACTTGTTGATTGACAGATCATACGCATTATCTACGATTTCCTGTTTCGGAACCATGAAGGATTTCTCGGTGCGCTCTCTGTCCATCTCCTTGTCACGGTTTCTGAAGCGTTCAATAATATCAGGAATATCATTTTCCTTTACTTCAGATCTCTTATCGTCCAAGCTGAAACCATCTGCCTGCATATCATAAAACCAGACGTTATCTGTACCGCCATGATTTGTCTTGGTAAGGACCAGGATGCCGGTCGATACTCCGGCATAAGGCTTAAATACACCGGACGGCATAGAAATAATTGCTTCCAACCTCTGATTCTCAATCAACTCTTTTCTGATAGCCTTGTGTGCCGTCGATGATCCGAAGAGTACACCATCGGGTACTATGCAGGCACATCTGCCTCCCACCTTCAGCATCCTGATAAAAAGTGCCAGGAAAAGTAGCTCAGTTTTCTTTGTCTTGCATACCTTCAAAAGGTCTGCAGATACAATGTCATAATCAAGGCTGCCCTTGAAAGGCGGATTGGCAAGTATAAGAGAGAACTTATCTGCATCTGGGTTCTGATCAGAGAGGCTATCCCTGTACTCGATAAATGGGTTATCTACACCATGCGTCATCATGTTCATGGCGCCGATACGAAGCATTGTTCTGTCCATATCAAAGCCTGTGAACATATGGTTCATGAAGTGATCTTTCTTGTCCTTATCATAGAAAATCTCTTCCTTACGGTTCTCCCGGAGCCATTCTTCTGATGCAACAAGGAATCCGGCGGTGCCGCAGGAAGGATCACAGATCATATCATCTGCTGTAGGCTGCATCAGTTCTACCATCATCTTAATAATGTGACGAGGAGTTCTGAACTGACCATTTCTTCCAGCAGTTGAAAGCTTAGAAAGTAAATATTCATATACATCACCACGAGCGTCAGAATCTTTAATTCTGCTAATCTGCTCATAGAGATCATCCATTGCATCAACAAGTTTCGAAAGAACAAGAGGTGTAGGGACCTTAAATATTGCATCATCCATGTATTTGGAATATGCGCTATCCTTATCAGCATGAAGTCCTTTTATAAATGGAAATACCATTTCCTGTACAATCGAATACATCTTATCTGCTGGAAAATCATGGAATACTGACCATTTCAGCTGTGTTCCGTCTATTGTGCGGTCTCCAAGCTTTACTTCCTTTGCAAATACGCTCTCATAAGGAAGGCCCAGCATAGCGCTTTCCTTGGCATGTGTATTATCTGCATCATCCAGGTCATGAATAAACATCAGATATGTCATCTGTTCTATGGCATCCAAAGGATTAACCACTCCGCCGGCTGCGAATATATCCCAAAGGCTATCAATTTTATTCTTCAATTCGCCAGTAATCATGCTTAAATCTCCTTATCCCAGTTCCAGGTATATTTAGTGTACCGGCCTCCGCCAATCTTGATTATGCTGCCGTCATTCTGTAGATCAATAAGTGCTCTCTGTATCGTGATCTGGCTGATATCAGGACACTTCTCCATGATCTCTGACTTGGTGATGGGACCTGTCGTTGCTTTAATTATCTCTCCGACACGGTTACCCTTACTAAGACCTGACGTAGTCAGAAGCTTTACTCTTGATGAAAATTCCCTGTATGCCGCGATTACGATGCCCAGCATATAGCTGACAAAGGGTTCATAATCATTTTCATCTTCATGCCAGCCTGTCGAGCTTGCCTGCAGTGCTTCATAATATGTTTCCTTGGATGTCTCGATCATCTTCTCTATGGAAATATATTTCCCTACAATATAGCCGCTCTTATATAAGAGCAGTAATGTCATGAGTCTCGACATTCTGCCGTTTCCGTCATTAAAGGGATGAATGCATAGAAAATCCAGGATAAACACAGGCATAACCAGGAGTGGATCTGCATGAATATCCTGCAGTGCATCCTCATAAGCTTTGCACAGACTTTCAATTGCCTTAGGAGTTTCCCAGGCATGTACCGGCTGAAAACGGACTTTCTTGTTTCCATCTGCATCGACTTCCGCGATTACATTGTCTCCGACTTTATATTTTCCTCCGGCATCAGGTCCCCGGAATTTATGCAGGTCGCGGTGAAGCTGCTGTATAACACCGGGCTTCACATCAATATAATCAAAATTATCATGAATCGTATTCAGGACATCTCTGTAACCTGCGATTTCCTGCTCATTCCGGTTACGAGGCGTTGTCTTGTCCATGACCAGTTTCTTCAGGCGTTCATCTGTTGTGAAGATTCCTTCAATCTTATTAGAAGCTTCTGTACTCTGGATCTTTGCAATCTCCATGAGCTCTGTTAAACTGTCTTTGTGAGCTTCAATAAACAGAGTCTGCTCACCCTTGAACTCATGTATTGACGTAAGCTGACTTACTACTTTCGGCGTAAGCAGCTTATCTATTTTATTTGTAAAATTGATTTTTCTCATTTCAATTACCTCATACCCTGAGACAATTTTATCATTTTTCAAATATACGATATAATTAAAATACTCCTTAACTATATCAATGTCAAATTCAATTTTAGCATTTGTAGATCATTTGATACAATTGTCTTCATGGTTGATAAAATCAAAAAATGCGGGCAGGTTACCATATTAGCAGCCCACCCGCATCAGGTTTACAGTGACTCTTCTTTATCTCTTGATTTCTTCGGAACCGGTGTTCTGCTCTTTCCTTCCTCCTGGAATTCCTTAAGCTGAGCGATAACACTGCGTTTCATATCGGGATCTTCGACATAACCTTGATCTACTGCTTTCTTATAGCAGCCAGGTCTCTCTCATACTGCTGAATGGCAGCAACGGATCTGTTGTAAGTTTTCATAAATCTCTGAACATTCGGATATCCGGCTTCTCTGACTTTTCGCTCAAGTTTATCTTTCAGATCACTCCGTTCGACCAGAAGCTTTGCCAGTTCCTTATTTGTTGCCAAAACGTTGCCACGAACTAAGCATTTTTGCTTGTAAACCGCATGGAATAAGGATTTTTCAGAACCGAGCCCTTATTCGAATTCGAAAATAAAATCGTGTTTCTAACTCAGTTGCGTTATGTTCTGCAATATGATTTAGTTCAAATTGATGTCAGTTATCCTGATTCTACAGGCCATACGAACTGATGTTATCAAATCGTTATCACGACTTGTTATCAAACCTTCTCCAGCGCATCATTCTTGGAGAGCAGATATACGCAATACTGGTTCATGCTCACTCCCTCCGCCTTAGAGTGCTCTGAAAGTGAACGATGAAGGCTTCTGGGGATTCTCAGCTTAAACTGTCCGGAATAATCCTCCAGTGAAACCGGTTCTGCGATTTCTACGCCTTCCTCTAAAGCGGCTTCCAACCACGCCTTTTTTGCATCAGCAGCATTGGCTGCAACAGATTCTATGGTTTCCCCGACAGTAATACAGCCGGGAAGCTCCGGATAATGTGCAACATATCCACCTTCATCCGGATCCGGAACAATCTCAAGCTTATAGGGAAGATTCAAGTAATATTCAATCTTTTTCATGCAATGATTCCTCCTCCACAATCTCCCGAACCATCTCCACATAAACCTTTTTGATCGGCTCATGTTTTGGAATCGTGATCGGATTTCTTCCCTGCTTTCGAAAAGTGTAATGGCTGCTTCCGCAGTTCATCAAAACGCATATCCTTTGACAAGGACAAAATTCTGCTTAATAGCTTATCCCATTTGGACATTCTCAGCTCCTATGCTCAGTATAAATGGTGTTACATATGGTATCAATTTGAATTTAAACTTTTATCTTTTACTTACTCTGCCGTTCCACATCCACCAGATTCTGGTACATTTTCATGAGTTCGGCAACACAGTCTGACTCCGACATCTTCAGACTGAACCCATATGCCTGCATCACTGCTTTGTCATTAGCAATATGGGCTTTCATAAGTTCTGGCGGCATGGTAAGGGGATCGTAGAGATCGGCAAGACTGCTTTCGGAATATAAATTGCGTGCATCGAGGATGCCCTGTGCGGTCTCTTCAATCTTATGTTTTTGAATATCCGTTGACGTGGGCCATGGGAAGTATCTGTGGGAAGGAGAACATCATGAAACAAAATAACCCTTGTTACCTGTTTGGTATGTATGAAGCTGATACAGATTCAGTTATCATTAATACCATTACTGATACATATACCGGTACGCCTCTTACTATCAGTTGTGAAAAATATAATTCATCTGTCTTGCTTGATACACCTGATGACATTGTGTATCTGTACCGACTGGCACAGGAGAATCCTCTGCTGTATGCTGAATTGGCTTGTAAACCTAATGGATTACAGGAATATGTGGACGCTATAAATGAATTTAATTAAGTCTGCATAACAGGTTATATCTTAAATTGTTTTCCAAGTTTCTATCGAGTTTTTGAAAAAACTCGATAGAAACTCGAAGCATTAACATAGATTGATAATATACCATCTTACTTGTGACATTAATCTTACCAATGCTTTGCACTCAACTAAACTCTTACCTATCATTGACTAAAAATATCAAACAAATACTTAATAAATAATCATCATTGTATCTGTTCATACATCTGTGTTTTATAACGAGTTTTAATTGAGTTTTTAAAAAGGCTACACTCAATCATTTTTTCAGCGTATTTATTACTCCAGCACTTGCCATTAAAAGTAATTGAGTTTTCTATTGGGTTTTATTTTACCCAAAACTCAATTATCACTCAATCCATCAAATATAACATATCTAGCCGCCGGTCCTTTGCCCTTTAAGTTAATCAATTTCTCACTTCTCATCTTATCAATAACACTTCTTGCTTGTTGTTTAGTAAATCCACACATTTCCTGTATTTTAGCAGATGTTATCTGGTCATTCGTTTGTAAATACTCTAAAATCATATTTTTAGCCTTGATATACTGGACTGTTTTATCTCTTGTATATTCCACATCTGACTTTAATGCTTCGTAAACCTTAGCTGTCAGCATGTATTCCTTTCCAACAATCTCTATTAATCCACTATTAATCAGTTCATTACATGATTTTTTCGTTTCATCCAGAGATTTTTGGACTTTCCTCGACAACTCTGATAACTGTTCCTTTCTGTTATCTAAAAGATCTCTTAATATCATCATCTCAGCCAAAGACATAATTTTACTATTTTTATCTTGTACTTCTGTAATAAACTTAACAAATTCAGTATTATCTATTGCACTAAATATTGTAAGCGAAACTGCATCATTAAATGATCCATATCTTGGATATGGCTTGCCCATTGAAACCATGTCCTTATAAATAATATCTACTCCCTGACCTGTCCTTTGGACATACTTCAAATTTTGAAGTGTCTCCGCTATTAGTTTATTTCTAGGAATCGATGGATGAGTTATAATATTATCCTCTGTAATTCCATCAAGAAATCCACCCGGATTTTCAATAACTATTCGATCTGGGTATTGTTTTACATAAACCGCAGCATTACTCTGGTAATCTCTATGAGACAACGCATTAAGCAATGCTTCCTGAAATACCCTTTCAGGAAAATCCTCAACTTCAAGTCTGAATAATCCTACCTGAATATTCTCTATCTTACTATATGCCTGTACCCGCTCTGTCAACTTGTCTATAACGCTTATCAACGGCAACTTCAAATCTAGCCTTGCATCATATTCCTCCAAATTATCGGCTGAATAATGTAAGTATATAACTTCCGCCTGCGGCAACAGTCTTTGAATAGATGCTTCTTTTCCAACGAACAGTAACCCAGCAATCGTCAGTCTTTCTACATCTCCATCATATTTCACAAGTTGTAAATCTCTTAAAAACTCAATATCCTCCAAATCCGGCAATGTAGATTTAGAATCTCTGACTCTCAGCTTTTCCTTTAAGCTGTACACTTCCAGTTTATTTACATCATCCAGAGTACTCTCTCCAATAATTCTTCCTGAAAAATCCGGATTCTGAACAGAAGAATATACAGCACTTAATTCATCAGGATATGTTGGCTTTGAATTTCTCCCCAATCGTTTCAGACATCTACCATCCGTAGTTGTATATGTCTTTCCATCTGCTTTAACTGTTATTGCAATAACAAGGTTTCCCTCATACTCGAAATCTGATATTTCGGTGAATAGTGGTGGAACGGTTCTATCATAAATCCCCTCTATAATTCGTTGCCCATCATAGTTTCTATCACATCCTGTAACCACAACCGGATTATCTTCTACTCCAAAATAAACAGTTCCGCCCTTGCTATTTGCAAATGCTATCAATTCATCAACCGCAAGCGATATAATTTCTTTCATATTTCTTGCATTAACCCAAGACTTAAATTCAACTGTATCCGTTTCCTCTTTATGTAATATTTCTTTAAATTCTTGTTCAGTCATTTACATTACATCTTCCTTCTCTATCATTATCGCCAAATGTGATCTCCATCAATTCACCTGCTATCTCTTTACTTATGACTCTCATAATACTGTCATCAATTTTATTCTTCGCCAGCAGATTAATATTTCCATACCATACAACTTCCTGATCAATAACAGTAAACCGGTCACAGTATTCTTCAACTGTTTTAATATAAAAACCAGCTTTACGCATCTCTTCATGTAATTGCATCCAATATGCGGCATCACCATATCCATAAGAATCCGGAGACCATGTAACTATTGTAACCTGAACTCCTGCCATCTGTTTTTCCTTTAGCATATTTATTAACTCATAAATTTTTTGTCCGCTGATTGCAGGGCTTGAAATAATTATATTTTTATCTGCATCCAACAAATCTTTATGGAAAGCTTCTCTATAATTATCCCCTTCATATATTGCATTAACTGTTTGTTTATCAGCCTTCAAGCCATCGGCAATCTCGTAGCCAATCTGTTTATATGCCTTCAGCCGCTTCATATACATATTATCAAACATTGGGATATGATTATCAACATAATCATATATTATCACATTTTCTTTACCTGCATAATCACGATTCAATCGTCCTGCATACTGTTCAACTACACCACGGAATGATACAGGTGTTGCCATAAAAAGTGTATCCAGTCTTGGAAAATCAAAGCCTTCTCCTACCAATGGACCTGTTGCTACTAATATCATAGACTCATCATTATTAATCTGACGCATCTGCTCAAGAATTTTCCTATGTTCTTTTTTAGAATTATTACCAGTCATAAGAAACACATAATCAGCATAGCTTTTTAAACGCTCGTACAATTTTTCCGAATGATCTTTGTATCGTGACAAAACAACTGGAGTACGACCTGCTGATACGCAGTTCTTCACATCCCCAATAATCTGTTCATCCCTTATATCATTATTGTGAATAATATCATATGCTTCATTTGGATGCATCTTACCATTAATCACTCCTCTTGGAGGTACAGTTCGGGTAAAGCGCGGATATACAAGATGTTGTATCCCCTGCTCCATAGCCTTTTCCTTTGCCGTATAACTATATCTTATAGGTCCTATCAGCATATAATTGATTTTTTCCAGTCCATCTCCTCTTTTCGGAGTTGCTGTCACACCATATACATACCTTGCTTTTACTTCTTTTAGCACATTTGCAACTGTTTCAGAAGCGGAATGATGACACTCGTCAATTAGCACAAAACCATAATCATTCAGCAAATTATGAAACTCTCCCTTTTTGCAAAGTGAGCCGACCATTGCAATATCAACAATCCCTGTCATCGAATCATGTGCTCCCTGTAATGTTCCAATCAGACTTTTTCTAGTTCTTAGCTTTCCCATTTTCGATGTATACTGGGGCAGTTCTTCATCTATAATTAAAAATTTGTTTAGAGCATCTTTCCACTGTTCTATAAGTGCAGATGATTCCAGCAGAATCAGAGTATTTACTTTCTTTTGCGCAATTATTGCACTGCTGACAACAGTTTTGCCAAATGCAGTTGCAGCATGAAGTATTCCATTATCATACTTAGTCAGTTCCTTTAACGCCTTGTTCTGTTCAGGTCGTAGTTCTCCATTGAATTCTACATTAATACTTCTTCCCTGCTGCCGCTCGTCATCTACAAAATATTCAATTCCAGCCTTATCAATATTTGCTATTAATTCCTCCTGTAATCCTCTTGGAATCTGTATGTATCCACTAAGATGGTCTTTTCCAAGATAAATCCACCTTGAGGTATCATAATTAGATGTTCCAATCGCACGATTTTTATAAAATACTGGGTTACTAAAGGCTGCCATTCTGCGAATCTTATTCTGCATCGCAGGCTTAAGATTAGCGCTGTCAACATATATACCATTTGATAATGTGATATCCATTTTCCCATCAATATCTGATTTGGCAAAATTTTTCATTTTATCCCATGGCTTTTCCCTATTTTCTTCATCATTGGATGCTTCAAGGTCATCTGCTGTAAATGTCCATTCCCTTATCTTATTCTCCAGAAATTCCTCTGAAAGCTTAGGTTTACTTAATAAAGCATTCCATTGGTCAGAATAAGCATTCCAATTACTATCCACAAATGCACTATTGCCATCTTTCAACGCCCTTCCCTGTAATGGCAATGCAATCAGGTTTCCTATTGCCACATTTTCTAAGGAATCCTGTGCTGGCAGCATTCTGTCATAATAATTGAATGACTTTAAATTCACCTGCTCTGCACCTTTATCTAAAAGTGCAAAGCCAAATTTACGAACCAATGCCGCCGATATTGGCTTGTCAAAGAATATCCATATATGTGCTCCTTTTCCTGAACGAGAACGCTCTACCAAAGGTTCTATTCCATTTAATGTGCAGATATCTCTCATAACTTCGACTTCTTCAATCCATGTATCATCTGTATTTGCAAAGTCTTTTTTTTCTGCATTCTTCTCATGATTATCAAAATCAAACACTAAAAACCTGCATGTTCCATCACCAAATAATGGATATACACCTATTACATCTTTTGCAGCATATGAGTTTCCCCTCAAATGTTGCAATATAGTTGATAAATCTAATCTTGTATACGAACAATATTTGCAATCCTTACAGTCTATATGTGTATTTAATTTCCTATGGCAATTATCTGACCAGAAATTATCACACTGCGGATAATATGCCGCCTCTCCGTTTTTATTTACATTTCTTTTCGCATATACATCTGTCCTTCCCCAAAAGAATGAGAAAAAGAGCTTTGCCATCCTGTCTGTGATTTCTTTTAGGTGCACAATCCTTTTTCCCTGTTCTGGATCAAAATTCTCTTTCTTTTCCGTTTTCCCTATACTTGCCAGTTCATTTTGATATGACAATCCCGCTTTATCCAATATATTCTTTAATACCTGATTTTCCAATTGCAGATTGTTCAACTGCTTCTGCAATCTCGTAACATTCTCTATTGGATCACGCATTTGTCATACCTTCCTTTCCGTCATTATCTATTCATCTCAAGCATTCTTTTTACTTCCATCTGTAATTCATCACTGAAGTCTGATAAATCGTCATATGCAATTACTTTCAATCTAATAAGACGAACGATATCCCATATCACCTCTGACTTATTCACCTCCATGATAACTCCCGGATGACGCTTATCTTCTTTTATCCGTTTTTCAAGTTCCCAGAATTTCTCTGATGCAGGCTTTTTATCATCATTCAGAAAATCTGTATATGCTTTAACAAGACCTTCCATATAATTTTCCTGCCAGCCTGATAATCTTTCTCGAAATAATTTCCAATCCTTTTTGCTTATGTCCATGCTTTTGAACCTCCTCAGTCTCATATTAGTCTCAACAAACAATTTCAAAAATGAGACTGACTTGAGACTACAACTTTATAATTTACCTGCAAATCCCGGTTTTATCGCATTTTGCTATATCATAGAGTCTCACTCAGTCTCAAATCTCGTGAGACTTCGTTGAGACTAACTCTGGAATATCCTTGAGTGAAAGTTTGGGTGTTACATTGAGTGCCAAATTTACTTACCTAATTTTCCATTCTCCACCATTATCCGAACCTTTTCGTTCTCTGTTTATATACTGATTTTAATTTTTAGTAAAGAAAAAGCTCCGGCACACTCCTTCTCTCAAAAGGAATAACCGAAGCTATGTAAGCGATTGACCCGAAGGCTTTATAATCACCCTGAACAAGTAGATTATATCATAGCCTTTTGATGATTGCACAACAATTTTACAAAAAGGAGATGATATTTAT
>QWCK01007957.1_pt1 | contig 10867 bp, 8 predicted proteins | sample 1972571 | NCBI WGS metagenome assembly QWCK01 (sample SAMN09866710, study PRJNA288562) | Human gut metagenome isolate term2_stool, whole genome shotgun sequencing... | isolation source: gut | host: Homo sapiens | place: USA: California | reverse complement strand
TGGAAAATAAAAAATATCCACGTGGAGATTTGAGATTTTCCACGTGGATATTCGAGAAAGGAGGGAATCGGACGAATTTCCCCGTAAAGATATGTAAATGGGGATTAGAGGTTAGAAGTTAGAGATTAGAGATCGGAGAGTGGCGGATCTCTAGCCTCTAGTCTCTAACCTCTAATCTCTAATTTAGTACCTTTGCGGTAGAGATTGTCGCGAGGGGTAGTAGCTTCCTCCACATTAGCACACAAGACTATGACACAGTTCAAGACGACACACCTATATGCCCTGCTGACCTTTATCCTTCTGGCATTGGTTATCACCCTGCTCTCGCCACATGACGAGGAGACCTTTCAGTATCAAGTGGTGGAGGGTAAGCCGTGGGTGGGTGAGGAGCTACTGGTGGCGCCTTTTACCTTCCCAATCTACAAGTCGGACGAGATGATACAGCGGGAGCGCGACAGTGTCCGTCAGACGATCTTGCCCTACTATCAGATTGACACGATCACGGCCAGTAAGATGCTGCACAAGTGGGATGAGGACTGGAGCAGTAAGTGGAGCCGTGAGGTGACGGACGATGCCTATTACTTCTACATCCGTGACTACCTCAGGGACCTCTATCGCAATGGAATCATAGAGGAGGAGATAGCCTCTAAGCTAAGGCAGGAGGATGTACTGGAGGTCAAGCTACTGAGTGCCGATCAGGTGAGTCGTCTGACTCCTGCAACGCTCTTCTCAACGCCTATGGAGGCGTACCAGCAGGCTACTGAGAGACTGCCCCAAGGGATGAGTAAGTCTATCGTCCGCAAGTTTGACCCCAGCAAGTATATCGAGGTCAATGTCTATCCTAACGAGGCTAAGACGCAACAGGTGATCGACGATGAGCTGCGCAACCTCTCTAAGTCTATGGGAGTGGTCCAAAAGGGCGAGCGCATCATCGGTAAGGGTGAGATCGTGAGCCCTCATCAATACGACATCCTACAGTCACTGCGTCGCGTCACGGAGGAGCAGCGAGAGGGTACCCTGCGGCAGGTGCTGCCAATGAGTGTGGGGACTTTTTTGATTATAACTTCGCTACTGCTGGGGCTGTGGTTCTTCCTCTTTTACTACCGACCGCAGATTGTCAAGGAGTACAAAAACACGCTCTTCCTCTCACTGCTGATCCTCATCTACTCGATCCTGACGATCATCTTCGCTCGCTACGAATTGGGAGCGTGGGTCTATGCGATCCCGTTTGTGTCGGTAGCGATACTGGTGCGTACCTTCTTTGAGTCTCGTACAGCGATCTACGTCTTTCTCATCACGGTGCTGATTTGCGCACTCTATGTCTCATTCCCGCTGGAGTTTGTCATCATACAGTTTGTCGCTGGTATGGTGGCGGTCTTTAGCCTTCGATCGCTCTCCTCACGAGCGCAGATCATACGTGCTACCTTCCTCATCTTCTTGATATACAATGTGATGACCTGTAGCTACTCGCTGATGACAGGGGGCACGCTGGGCAGTAATGACCTGAGCAATCTGCTATACTTCTCCTTCAACCTGATCTTCAATATGTTTAGCTACCTGCTCATCTACCTCATCGAGAGGACCTTCGGCTATGTGTCGAACATTACGCTCGTGGAGCTGAGCGACGTCAATCGTCCGCTGCCACGGCAGCTCTCGGAGCAGGCTCCTGGCACCTTCCAGCACTCGATGCAGGTGGCACTCCTAGCGAGCGATGCGGCTACCGCTATCGGTGCTGATGCTCGCCTCGTACGTGCTGGCGCACTATACCACGATATAGGCAAAATGCGCAATGCGGCATACTTTACGGAGAATCAGGGCGCGATCAATCCGCACGACCAGCTCTCTCCCACAGAGAGTGCTGAGGTCATCATCAAGCATGTGACCGACGGACTGGCCATGGCGCAAAAGCACAATCTCCCGCAGGCGATACAAGACTTTATCCGGATGCACCATGGACGAGGCATAACGAAGTACTTCTACAACCAATATTGCAACGAGCATCCCGACGAGACGGTTGATGTGGATAAGTTTACCTATCCCGGACCCAATCCGAATACTAAGGAAACGGGTATCCTGATGATGGCGGACGCTATCGAGGCGAGCAGTCGTAGCCTCAAGGATCTCAGTAAGGAGACCCTCATAACACATGTCAATAAGATCATTGACTCAATCGTCGCTGATGGACTGCTCAACGATACGCCGCTGACCTTTAGGGATATCCAAACGATTAAGGATGTCTTTGCTGAGAAGCTCGCCACCATCTACCACTCACGTATTGCTTACCCAGAGCTCAAGCGATGACCCTCTACCTAGTAGGCTATATGAGTGCTGGCAAAAGCACCGTGGGACGTGCTCTAGCGGAGCTGCTCGGCTATGAATTCGTAGATACGGACATCTACATCGAGAGTCGCTTTCGTCAGCGGGTGTCTGACCTCTTCCGGCTACATGGCGAGGAGTACTTTCGCCAGAAGGAGCGGATGATCCTAGAGGAGATCGCCGGACTTCCCGATGCGGTCATCGCCACGGGCGGGGGGCTGCCTATCTACCATGACAATATGGACCTCCTCCTAGAGAGTGGCACCGTGCTGTACCTACGTTATAGCAGTGAGGAGCTAGCTCAGCGCTTGGAGTTGACGAAGCGTACCCGTCCCTCGGTGGCGCACCTCACGGGCGAGGCACTGCGGCAACATGTCGAGGAAGCGATGCGCCTCCGTGAACCGATCTACAGCCGTGCGCATCAGATCATCGACATGGAGGCTCTCGCCACTCGCGGCATCTCCTCAGAGGCGAAGATAGCACACTGGATCGCTCAGGCGCTGAGGGTGAGGTCTGAAGGGAGCATACCTCCGTATGTGACCGAAGCCGAATCCCGAAAGCAACACAGCGATTCGCCTTTATGCAATAGTCTCAAAGGACACAAAAAAGGCTGTCGCACATGATAGTCTGCCAACTTAGTGGCGTACCATAGTGCGACAGCCTTGTGCTTATAAGAGGGTGCTGGCTCTCTATCTAGAGAGCGGGACTCCCCCCCCCTTGCCTAGAGCTGCATACGCTCCGAGATGGAGCTAATGCTAAAGGAGCCGTCTATCTCCTCAACGGTTATCTTGCCTCGCATCAGATCCATAAAGAAGTCATAGATGCGCTCGGGTGTCAGCTCGGCCTTTTTGCCAGAAGCGTCAAGTCCTAAGTCGTAGACGTCTAGTAGCTTCGTATTGAGGCTAGCAGCGGTCAGGAGGAAGTGGTTTTGCATCTTCTCCCAGTCTATGAGATCAGCCGCTAGCACGCGCCCGATGACGGTGTAGCTCCTGACGGTGAGCTGACTCTCCTCAGACGTCAGCGTACTCTTGGTCTCATCGCTACTGAGGTTCATCATGATGCGCCCCGTGTTTGCCGTGGGGGGTAGGCCTCTGTAGAGTGCGCCTAGATCTGCCAGGGCTAGGTTAGCTAGCGTAGTCGTCTCAGGATTGTAGATGATGGGCTCTAGCGAGAAGGCACTGGGCAGCAAGAGTGCGCAGGCACCCTCCATAGAGACACGAGGAGCATTGAAGGTGCCCATGACGGAGCTCTCTACGGATAGCTCCTTGGTTGCAAAGACGCCTCCGATGACCACACAGTTGACTAGTGAGATCTCATCAGCAAAGATGCTGCCTCCGACGAAAGCATTGGTTAGTCGCACCTCCTTAGCATTGACGTCTGAGAGCATCATCACTTTGCAGTCTCTAGCGTGCGAAACAACGGATCCAATAGCTCCGACCGCCTTCTCAAACTTGATGACGCCCTTGGCACCACTCCCGATGTGCAACTCTAGATGGGCAAAGAGTGCTCCACGTATGGTGACATCTCCACTGTCGATGCTTATCTTGTGCCCGTAGACGGCTCCATCGGCGACGGTGTCCTTGCGGATGGTTATATCACGTGTGAGTTCGTTCACGTTCTTAGGTAGTATGGAGTCTAGGACTCGGTTTGTGTCAAGGACTACGTTGTCTGTATTGAATTGTATCTCCTTTAGTTCTTTCATAAGGCTAGATGGTTTGTAGGGTCTGTATGGATTGGTTTTTTGCTAGATGCAGGATAGTCTTAGCTACCCGATCATCCATGCTGTCTGAGCTTTGTATAGAGCTATTGATAAAGGAGAGGAGCCTAGTCTGGGTCTCCTCTGGTAGCTCGGTCCACTCGAGACTGTTATCGAGGAACTGTGAGCGTAGCTGTGCGTCTAGCTGCTCGCTCTGTGCCATGCCCTCCTGAGCGTAGATGAGCTTGCTCTCGGCATTGCTCTGGGGGGTGCTGCCCTCTAGATAGAGTATGGGGAGCATAATCTCCTCGTTTTCCCCTCTCTCCTCGAGCATATTGCTGAGCTTGCTTGTGAGGGTGTAGGTACGCTCTAGGTACTCCCTCACTCGGTAAGTCATCTCTTGGGTTGCCTGCTTGAGATGCGATGAGGTCAGTGTCGCCTCAAGACGACGATTCTCCTCGGCCGATATGGTCGCTATGCCTAGTGTCTCAGTCGCTACACTTCGGTCGACAACCGCTTCGGCATCTTCGGCAAAGAGCATAGCGGCCTTGTCTAAAGTTTTGATTCTCGACTCTAGCTCGTGATTGAGATCCGCAAAGATCTTGGCATATCTCTCGGAGATACGTCTGTAGTCGGTCTCCATCTGCGTCTGCTTGGATGCGCAGCTATCCTTATAGCTTACGAGCTGCATCATGAGCGACTCACAAGACGCCTGTAGCTCCTGAAGACGTAGGGAGAGGTCTCCACCGAGATAGTCAAAGAAGTTCTTGACGATGCTGTTTGAGATCTTGGTGGCTGACTTTTCCTTTGCTAAGACATGTGCTGCTTCTGTCGCAGCGACAGAGGCGGTGAGTGCATCGACCCTATCGCGGCAATAGGATACGCTCTGGTCAAACTCGTCCGTATCCACATCAATGGAGATGGTGATAGGCACTGAGCCGGAGTAAGACTTAGTTCCGCCACTTTCACTACTAGGGTATGATACGGTGCCCGAGTAGTGAACCCGTCCAGTATAGGTCTTCCTATAACTCATAACCTTCTGAATCTAACTGTTGGATAGACTGTGCACGCTGAAACATCTTGCTAATCTCCTCCTTGACACGAGGATCCTCGTCTCTATCTGCAAGCAGCTGTCTAAACTCGGTGTCTACTCGCTCTCGTTCGCTCGGATCACCCTCTGACCACGAGCCATGCAGGACGGCATTGATAGAGTGGTCGTGTACGGAGCTGTCTATTTTTCTGTCGATAGATTCGTTGTCACTCTTTGCCACGTAGTAGTTGATAGCCGGCTCTCCGATAGCTGTCGTAGACTCTACGATAGATATAGGGATGAGTAGCTCCTCGACGGACTCCACCTTAGTGCGATCCATCGAGGCTTCAGACTTTTGCGCCTCTAGAGCTGTCTCTCTGACATAACGCGAGATGGCGTGGAGCGTTTGCTCCGCATTCTCTTTTACCCTAGAGGCCAGTAGTGTCTGCGAGGTTAGGATAGACTCTAGCTGATTGGTCGAGATCTGTGCTGAGTTTAGGTAGGCGCGATTGTCCATTAACTTGGCATCTCGCTCGACAAGCGAAAAGACTGGTACATCAAGCTCTGCAATCCTCGCATGGAGGTTGTTATTGATACTGCTAAAGAGCTTGATATATCGTCTAGAGATGAGGTTGTAGTCAGTCGTCATACGAGCCTGTATGGCTTGTAGAGACTGAGCATACTGCACGAGCTCCCAGAGCTCAGTCTCGACGGAGCTCTTGAGCTCAGCAATCTTTTGAGAGATCTGGGCATGCATCAGGGAGTAGAAGCCCTCGTTGAGTTGGTTGCAGACTTGATCACTCGCTTTCTCCTCGGCATCCAAGACGGCAGCCTTCATGGCAACCACAGCCCCTGTCGTAACGCTCACGCCCTTGGAAACCCCGTCAATGGCATTCGCCATGGGGCTTGTGTCAACTGTAAAATTAAAATCAGACATACGGATTCTCTTTAGGGTGTTAGTTTAGAGGCTCAGCATCTGGATCACTCCCGTCGAGATCCTCGTCATCATAGTCCTCGTCGTCTTCGTCGTCGAGATTCTCGTCATCGACGTCCTCATCATCGACGTCCTCATCCTCGAGATCTTCGTCATCGACGTCCTCATCGTCATCTTCTAGCTCCTCTGATGTATCGGAGTCTGATGATGTCCAGACAGGAGGTACGGCAGGAATCTCGGGAGCTTCGCCAGTCGCTTCAGCAGAGGTGGCTTCCTCTTGCGTCGGTATGGCGGGAATCTCGGGAGCTTCGCCAGTCGCTTCAGCAGAGGCGGCTTCTTCTTGCGTCGGTATGGCGGGAATCTCGGGAGCTTCGCCAGTCGCTTCAGCAGAGGCGGCTTCCTCTTGCGTCGGTATGGCGGGAGCCTGCGTGGTGTCGGCCTGACGGAGTGCCTCCTTGGCAATAGCGTTGAGGTCTATGCCAGCCACCTCGTATGCGATGGCATCGACACTGGGTTGTGGTGGCAACTTAGCCTCCTGTGCTAGGAGTGGATCTACCGAGGCTAGAGACTGCCTGCGCTGCTCTAGGTTCTTGACGTTTTCCTTAGCGACAGCACTATCTCTAGCCTTTTGGTCTCTTAGAGAAGCATCGTAGTACTCTACACGACCAAACTTGTCTGCTCTCTCGGAGATCTCGTCTTGCAGACGATCCATGTACTCGGAGAAGGCCTTTTGTGCTGCTTGTATCTGCTCTGCCTGTACCTTGTATCCTGCGAGCACCTCTTCGGTTCGATCTTTTTCCTCAGTGACGGCAGACTCTAGGCTGCGAGACTTTCTCATGCTAGCCTCTGTCTCTTTGTACGAGGCGAGAGTGTTGTAGTCACGGCTGTACTTAGAGAGCGTACTGTGCATGAGGTTGATGACGTCTGCAGCCTCTGCACGGTTTCTGCCGTAGAAGTCTTCGGTATCCTGGTGCCACTTGGTTAGGTAGCTTAGCTTCTGGTCTTTGATCTGATTATAGATAGCGAGACGATCCTTTCTGGTGTCCTTAAGTAGATTGGTCACGATAGGAGCGATGATCTCGGACTGTATCTGGCTAATGCCAAAGGGGACGTTCGTACGACTACCATCCTCAGCGACCCAACTCATGGAGCGTATGTCCAGCTTGACCTTAGAGCTATCTCTAAGGTTAAATGGTCGGTAGTTGTAGTCGACGGTCTCGTAGTCAAAGGTCTCGTTTTGTATACGTTCTATCTCGTTAGCCTCTAGGACGGGCGAGTAGAAGTTGTAAGGAGCCTTCAGGATGTTGAAGAGTATCCTATTGGAGTAGTCAACGAGGCTACCTGCAGATAGGACCCTCTTGGAGGCAGTAGACTGTACTGTGTCGGCGAGGTTTACCATGAGGCCTCGGAGCACCTTGTCCATCTCACCAGACTGATCAGAGAGCGACTTGCGCACCTCGTTGAGCTCAGTGAAGCGATCGATCTCGTCGTCATAAAGGTGCGTGTCAAAGACCTTGAAGACGGGAGCTCCAGAGGCGTGTGTGGTCGCATGCTCCTTGAGGAAGTTGGCATACGGCGTGTCTGGGAAGACTACGGGCAGATCGACATTGTACTCCTCCACATTGCGGAGGCTGTAAGTAATAGTACGAAGCGCGCGGTCAAGGCGACCGAAGTAGTCATTGAAGTTGACCTTCTGTATAGAGCGTGAGAAGCTTCCAGTGTCGATCGTTTCAGGCTCTTTGGATGTCTCCACGATGGGAGCATTCTCGGTGAGATCCTTGAGATCTGAGACGGCATCGTTGAGTGTGTCAGCCTGCTTGACTACTTGTAGGGTAAACTTCTCACTGTGAGCCACGCCTCCTTGGTCTACAATAAAGCTCTTGTCATTGTAAGCGACTCTCTTTGCCACGGGTACGTAAGCGACTCCCATCTTGGTCACACGATAGTCTCTAAAGATCCCTTTGTGCTGCTCTTGGAGACTGTTGATCCGAGCAGCCTCCTGGTCGATCTGCTGGGTCAGCTGATTTACGCGGGCATTTCTCATGAGGGCAAAGACGAGCCCGACGATAGTCCAGCAGAGTATCCAGCCGATGGTGCGCTCCCTCTTGGCCTTCTCTCTATCTGCTTCATACTTCTCCGTCTGAAACTTGGCATCTTCTATCTGCGCCTCGATAGCCTTCTCCTCGGAGACTATCCTCTCGGCAGCCGACTTGTAGTACTCGTAGAGGACTTTAGCCTGATCCTGATAGATGTTGGCAGAGTCCTTAAAGATTTTCCCTTCCATAGCGTATGTGGTTTAGTATTGTTTCTTTCTTTGTTGTGCCAGCTCGAGGCAGTTTCTGAGCCTCTCGGCGATAGTGTCTTGCGCATCTCCCCAGCCTTGCTCGAGGCGGCTCCTTACGAGGCTTAGCTGGTCGTACAGTTGAACCTCTAGATCTCTAGCTAGGGCATTGTCAGAGGGGGTTACATACTTCATCGCCTCTCTTAGTTGACGGACTTGCTCTAGATATTGAGGCGTGCCTGCTTGCTGACACTTGACCTCTAGGACGCGAAGCTGCTGATTGATCTGCTGCAGGCAAGAGCCTCTCCTCTCAACGCGCTGACCAGCTCGCTCGACGTTGTTATTGACGATAGCAGCTATATAGAGCCCCAGGAGCATGAGGAGGACGAAGATAATCTGAATCACCAGGCACCACTTGAAGATCCACTCGAAGTATATCGAGCAGATCACGCAGCCGAGGCTCAGCAAGAGGTAAAGCCTCGTACTAGCCCACAAGATACCGTAGCTAGCACTCGACCGCCCGACTCGCTCTATAGGACCCAGTAGGTCGAAGCCTCGCAGGAAGAGAGCTCCGTAGGCGAGGCAGGTGACCACGAGGTTGAGGTAAAAGAGTCGCTCCTCCTGTTTGTCTCTCAGGAGGACGAAGTATACAGTGATAATAATTCCTATACCTCCGATGAGAAAGAGGTAGCCTATAAGCCTCAGAACCTTTTGTTTCATAGCTCTATTTGCTAATTTTCAGACCACAGTTAGGACAGAAAGCCATGCCTCGTGTCGGGGTACCACAGCGAGGACACTTATCCTCCGAGAGCGGAGCTCCACAGTTAGAGCAAAATGCGGCTCCAGGCACTGTCGCTGCGTGGCAATTAGGACAGGTTGGTGCTGCCTGACCCGAGAGAGCCACCCCACAAGTAGAGCATCGCGTCGCATTGGCATCGACATCGGCACCACAGTTGGGGCAGGGGTTGTACGCGTCTCCACAGTAGGGGCAAAACTTCTTGTCAGTCGTGTACTTACGACTACAATTGGAGCAGAAAACCTCTCTCACGGCTGGCTGGGGCTGACTAGGTGCGCCCCCTGCGGGAGCATTGCCCGTGGTAGGGGTAGGCTGATCATATTTAGGAGCCATCAGTCCCCCAGCCATAGCACTGCCTCCGCCTCCGCCTAGACCTCCCATCATACCTGTCATCATGACCGCTCCGAGTATGCCTCCTCCCTGGCTATTGCGCATGGCCTCCTGAGCTGTCTCAAACATTTTGCTCTGCTGCCACGTATGCCCTGAGATCTTTTGAGCCGTCTGCTGGTTGATAGCCTCCTGCACGCTGCGGCCATACTCTGTCGTCGTGTCTACATCTATTGAGGTCACATAAAACTTCGACAAGCTACACCCATAATCAGCAAAGAACGCCTCCAAGTCTGGCTGTAGGACGCTAGAGATGTCAGATAGATGTGCAGATATTTGATTGACACTGTATCCATTGGCCTGAAAGGCTTTTGAGATCAAACTCTTGGACTTGACCGTTAGCTCGCCTCGGAGCTGCTCTGTAAAGTCATCGACGGTGATTTCTTGAGCTCCATCTCCAGAGTACGGGAAGCCTAGAGCCAGCTGGAAGACTAGTCGCTCGGCGTCCTCCACCGTAATTCCGTAAGTGCCACTCACGCCGATAGGTATCTGTGCCTGAAAAGCTGAGTCATAGACGGGAAAGTCGCTGATACGCCACTGTACATCCCTCGGCTTGAGTTTATTGACAAACCATATCTGCACGGTCCAGGGATTTACCCCTCCAAAGGGGACTCCAAAGAACTCCCGCAGGATAGGCACGTTTGGCGAGTCAAGATTATATTGTCCAGGTCCAAACTTCTGGCTCTTAGTGCCGTTGACTACAACGATAGCTTCCTGCGCCTCATTGACCTGTAGCTTGGCATACTTACTGATGTTGTTCTCCGGGTGACGATAGGCGAGTACTCCTATCTGACCAGACCACTGGATGAAGTCAATTATCGATCTCTTCTTCATAGTACAATCCGTATAAAGTTGGAGGATTTATTAGTTCAAGATGCTCCTCGAGGGACAAATATAGTGTTTTTTTTAGAATATGTATGTCATGTTTCTATTAAGGTTCACATAACCCAAATTTAGCTCCAACGAGTTCCTGTTTTTTTGAGCAGCTAGGGACCCAGATAGGATGCATTATCCCCCACTCGCTAGCGGACTAGCAGTCATATCTTATCTATTTCAAAGCCGTAGCACCACCACGTATGGTGCTGCGGTCTTTTCTATTTGTCGCCCTGCAGGAATGAGCTAACTGTCAGTGCCACTTGGGTGAAGCTAAAGTTTCATAGGTGAGACACTGGAGTTTCATTCGAAGGAAACTTTATCGGACAGCAATAAAGTAGAAATGAGCGACAACACGCCATGGCAAAATTGATGAGGCGAGGTGTGATGTCGCTCATTTTAGTACCTTTGCACCTATGAATGTGGATCTACAACAGGTGATGCAGCGCTTTGGCATCGTGGGACGCAATCCGAGCTTCCTACGAGCTATCGAGACGGCCGTACAGGTCGCCCCGACAGACCTATCTGTGCTGGTGACTGGCGAGAGCGGTGTC
>QWCK01005832.1_pt1 | contig 10867 bp, 6 predicted proteins | sample 1972571 | NCBI WGS metagenome assembly QWCK01 (sample SAMN09866710, study PRJNA288562) | Human gut metagenome isolate term2_stool, whole genome shotgun sequencing... | isolation source: gut | host: Homo sapiens | place: USA: California | reverse complement strand
CCAATGGCCCAGCTCATGATGCAAAAACAGCTTGGCGATGCCACCGTAACGGTGTGTCATTCTCATTCAGCTACGTTGCGTGAAGAATGTCGCGATGCAGATATTATTATCGCTGCTATCGGGAGGCCGAACTTCGTAACGTCTGATATGGTAAAAGACGGTGCTGTTGTCATAGACGTCGGCACAACCCGTGTGCCCGATGCAACCAAGAAGCGTGGATTCCGTCTGAATGGCGACGTGAATTTTGATGAGGTCGCCCCAAAGTGTTCTTTCATAACGCCCGTACCGGGAGGCGTTGGTCCCATGACAATATGCTCACTGATGAAGAACACTCTCTCCGCAGGAAAAAAAGAAATTTACAAATAAGGTATTAGCGTTAACTTGATTTTTTATAACTCTCTAATTTGAAGACTGCTCGTAGTGATTACGGTCAGTCTTTTTTATTAAGTGTTTTTTTGCTAATCTTTTTTGGGGATTAATCAGGAAAACCATTATCTTTGCATGTATAATCATAAAACCCTAAACATGAAGACAATCCGTTTGTTATTGCCAGCAGTAGCATTATCCCTATCTTTTCAAGTCCATGCACAACAACCGTCCTATCAGATTATAGGCAATGATACCACTTGCCAGATATTTCTTTATTCTCCTGGCGAAAAGAGTGGGCTGCACGTTGCCTATCTCACCGATGACAGCAAATGGCACAATGCCGGCCAACTCTGTGGATCAGATTATGCCCAATGGGGAGCTGAAAAGAAAATGTATAACCCATACGTCTTGCATGCCAACGATGGTACCTGGCGCTTAGTGTTTGGTGTGAATGATTATTCCCCATGCTTTGCAGCTGCATACAGTGAGGATTTGGTGACATGGAGACCTCAAGACTATCCTCGTGTATCTCAAAAAGGAGTATTCGAGCCTGTTATGTTCCAGATGGACGATGGCACTTTCGATATTTATTATAAGGCAAAGGATAGTAGCCGACGCTATGTTCAAGCAAGCAGTGATTTCAGAAAATTCACTGAAACCCCCGGTGTTAGTACGATCGATAATGTGGCTTGGCTGAGGGATACGGCTTCTGTCGATGGCAAAACATACGCAGGAAACTTATTTGATGTACCCAAGGTTCATTTGGATTATATCAAACAATACTTTCAAGCCTTGGCACACGATGCTGAACTCAGTCGTGAAACAATGCGAGACGATGCCAAACGGTTTGCTTCCATTGGTAATAATGTGACAGCCAAGCTCACGGTGAATACAACGAAAACAAAGACTATTAGCGACAAGTTAATGGGTGTTTTTTTTGAAGACATCAGTTATGCTGCCGATGGTGGCCTTTACGCCGAATTGTTACAAAACCGTGATTTTGAATATTCTAAGGACGACCGACGAGAATGGAATGCCACTACGGCATGGCAATCAAACCAGCCGATTGTTATCAAAACAGACGCACCTTTGAGCAAAAATAACCCCAACTATGCAGTACAGGCCTCTCGAGACACCTTATACAATATAGGATGGGATGGCATTGTGGCAGCACCTGGCCGGGAGTTTGACTTCTCTGTATATCTCCGCAATGAGAATGCAGGAAAGAACCAGGTTTTGGTGGCGTTGGTTGGCAGCCAAGGGATAATAGCTAAGGCGAAAATCAAAACCGAGGGGCAGGGCTGGAATCGCTATTCGGCCAGGCTCTCTGTCAACAAGAAAGCCCTTCAAGAAAATGTGCGTTTGGCTCTTGTCCCCTTAAAGTCGGGCAGCGTTGATGTAGATATGGTCAGCTTGTTCCCCGAGGAAACGTTTAAGGGTCATGGTCTCCGCAAGGACATTGCCCAGGCTATAGCCGACCTGCACCCGAAATTCGTTCGCTTTCCCGGTGGTTGCATGACTCATGGCCAGGGACTGTCTAACATTTACCATTGGAACGAAACCATAGGACCGTGGCAAAATCGTAAGCCTGCGAAGAATATTTGGGGCTATCATCAAACACGTGGCTTAGGCTTCTTTGAATATTTCCAGTTCTGCGAGGATATTGGAGCAGAACCGTTACCTGTACTTGCGGCTGGCGTTCCCTGTCAAAACTCTCATCCTGATCAAGACGGCTATGGAGGACAACAGGGTGGTATTCCGATGAAAGATATGCCCGCCTATTGTCAGGAGATGCTTAATCTGATAGAATGGGCCAATGGCGATCCTACTACATCAAAATGGGCACGTATGCGTGCAGAGGCCGGACATCCGGCACCGTTCAACCTGAAATACATAGGTATTGGCAATGAGGATATCATTTCCACGGCGTTCCAAGAACGTTGTGAGATGATCTGCAGAACGATTAAACAGAAATATCCCGATATTATTATTTGTGGTACGGTGGGGCCATTTCATGAGCCTTCCGCCGACTATATTGAGGGATGGAAATTTGCTAAAGCCCACAAAGACATCATTGACATGGTAGATGAGCACTATTATGAGTCCACCGGATGGTATATGCACCATCAGGACTATTACGACAACTACGATCGCAGTGCTCCAAAGGTCTATCTTGGTGAATGGGCATCGCGTTCCACCACGCACGAGAGTGCACTCGTCGAGGCCATGCACCTCTGTGGTTTAGAACGAAACGGCGACGTTGTTGTGATGTCGAGCTACGCTCCGCTGCTCTGTCGCGAAGGGCATGCCAACTGGAATCCTAACCTGATATATTTTAATGGGGACACCCTGACGAATCTTACCCCGAGTTACCACGTTCAGCGTTTATGGGGAACTTATCATGGGAATCTCTATGTTGATTCATCTGTTGACATTCAGGACAATCTCAGATATCGAGTGGCTGCCAGTGTCGTTCAAGACACCAAGAAGGGTAGAACCTATCTGAAACTTGTGAATGCATTGCCTTCCCAGCTCACATTGAATGTTGAAGGGCTCAATATTCCTTCCGGAACGAGTTACGAGGGCTTTTCTGCAAAAACAGGAGACCACAAGGTAAATATCGAAAAGAGCAAAACAGACGGGTCTGGCATTATACTTCCTCCCTACACTGTAAGGATATTTGAACTATAGATAAGGTTAGTTTTTCTGTACATTACGACCGGTTTCATCACAATAAGACCGTGTATAATGGTCTGCAAAACACCGGTCATATTTGATAAATGATATTGACAATGGCTGCTCGTATGAAGCAATGGATTGTTCTATATCAATAAGATTGTGAAAATATAAAAATTTAAGAAAATTCTTTTGGAGAACTGAGTTTTTTTTCTTTAATTTGCATCATATTAAATAGGATATAAAGACAATATAATTTAATAACAGAGAGTATGAAAAAATTATTTACTTTAATGGCAGCAGGAATGTTTGCTGCCACGATGACAGCTCAGACTGTTACAGAGAGCAAAACATTTGACAATGTATACATTGGTATAAATGGTGGCGTGGCTACCAAAACCACAGGCCATGCATGGATGAAGGATCTCAATCCTAATGCGGGCCTTCGTATCGGCCGTAACTTTACTCCGGTGTTCGGACTTGCGGTAGAAAGCAATGCATATTTTTCCAATAAGCCTTGGAAATCTGTTGGAACTGCAGTTCGTGCAGTCAACACAAGTTTGCTGGGTACTGTTAACCTGAGCAACTGGTTTGGTGGTTACGAGGGTGAGCCTCGTCCTCTTGAGGTTAGTGCAATATACGGCCTTGGCTGGGGACATGTTTTCGGCAATAGCGACAAATATGTTGGTGCCGACTTCAAGAATGCCGATAAGGGAGCCGACATGACAGCAGGTCAGAATATTGTTAAATCAAATAGCTTGACCTCGAAGGCCGGACTTAACTTTGCTTTCAATCTTGGTGATGCCAAGGCTTGGCAGTTCTATATTGAGCCCGCTGTGATCTGGGGTCTGAATGGTTTTGGCTACGAAGGCGTAGAGTATAACATCAACAAATCTTTTGTTCAGTTGAACGCCGGATTTGTATACAAGTTTAAGAATTCGAATGGCAGCCACAACTTCACCATTGCCCAGTTGCGTGACCAGCACGAAATCGATGCTCTGAACTCTACAATCAATGATCTCCGCAACCAGTTGGCTAAGAAGCCTAAGGAAGTTATTAAGGAAGTTGTTAGGGAAGTTCCTGCCGCTGCTCCCAAGCAGGTTGTTAAGGTCGAGAACCTTGTGTTCGTAACATTTGCTCAGGGCAAGTCCGTATTGACCAGAGCTGCTAAAAATGCTCTTGACAACATCAAGTCAGGCTCACACGTACAGGTTGTTGGAACAGCTTCACCTGAAGGTTCTAAGGAAATTAACGACAGACTGTCTCAGTCTCGTGCAGACGTTGTTGCCAACTACTTGAAGAACAGAGGCGTCGTGATCGAAGAAGCTACCGGTAAGGGTGTACAGGGTGCAACCTCCAACCGATTGGCAGTTGTTTACGTTCAGTAATCAATAACACGACATTCAAAGAGTCAAAGAGATATTATAATCCTTGACCAAACAAGCTCAGCTTGCTATTTTAGCTAATAGCAATGATTATAAGAAAATCCCGCAACCATTAGGGCTGCGGGATTTTTATTAGATATAAAATTTGACAACAGCGCACATATGCTTGTCAAATTTGAAAATAACAAAGCGTTTGCTCAGAATAATGAAAAAAATAAGATGATTTCGTAACCGATTGATAACCAGAAAATTATTTATTATATATACTTGTTATGTTTTGTTTGTAATCCGATTAATCTGCGATTAAGGCTTAGTGGTAGCACGATTAAGGCTTAGTGACGATTCGATTGTGGCTTCGTGATTGTGCGAATGAACTGTCGCCGCATCATGAATCGATACTAATCGTAACGGTATGGGGAATGAAACGGGTTTTATTTCCGATTTTTATTTCAGAAACATGGCGCAATTGAGTCTGGAGCATGATTAATCCATAACAGTCTTTTGGTGAACTTTTCTTGACACAACATATACCTTTCAGATTACCATTTCTGCATGGTTTTGTAACCCATCTTGCTGGTTATACCTATTTTAATTCATTTTGACAAGTTCCAATTTGTCGGATGCATATGAGAGTTATTATGCGACCCTTGACTAATAAACTAAAAGAAATGTTGGCATTTTGCTTACATTTTGCACTGAAAAAAGAAATTATATACTCCGTTTCGTTGCGATTATAAATAAAAACTGTACCTTTGCATAAAGATAATATAGTTTTGTTATGAAACACAAGTTGAGAAGTGCAGTTTGCACGGAGGGTCGGCGTATGGCTGGGGCTCGTTCGCTTTGGGTAGCAGCAGGCATGAAACATGAGCAATTCGGCAAACCGATTATTGCCATAGTCAATTCGTTTACACAATTTGTGCCGGGGCATACCCATTTGCACGAGATTGGCCAAATAGTAAAACAGGAGATAGAGAAGGGAGGATGCTACGCAGCTGAATTCAACACAATCGCTATCGATGATGGGATTGCCATGGGGCATGACGGCATGCTCTATTCGTTGCCTTCACGCGATATTATTGCTGACTCTGTGGAATATATGGTCAATGCCCATAAGGCAGATGCCATGATCTGTATATCCAACTGTGATAAAGTAACGCCCGGCATGCTTATGGCCGCGATGCGCCTAAACATTCCAACGGTATTTTGTTCAGGTGGCCCGATGGAGGCCGGACGTTGGCGTGGCGAAAATGCTGACTTGATCACAGCTATGGTCAAGGGTGCTGACTCAGAGGTCAGCGATGAGGAGCTGAAAAAAATAGAGGAATCGGCCTGTCCGGGATGCGGAAGCTGTTCGGGCATGTTCACGGCCAATTCCATGAACTCCTTGACCGAAGCCATTGGCTTGTCGCTGCCCGGCAATGGAACAATTCTTGCTACACATGCCAACCGTATAGAACTGTTCAGGCAAGCTGCCCGACAGATCGTCAAAAATGCGATGGCTTATTATGAGGATGGAGACGACAGCGTCTTGCCGCGTCATATTGCCACGCGCGATGCCTTTATGAATGCCATGTCGCTTGACATTGCCATGGGAGGTAGCACCAACACCATTCTCCACTTGCTGGCAGTGGCTCGGGAGGGCGAAGTGGATTTCACGATGAAGGATATCGACCGACTGAGTCGAAGTGTACCCTGCCTATGTAAGTTAGCACCCAATACACAGAAATACTCGGTGCAGGAGTGCAATCGGGCCGGAGGCATTTTGGGTATTTTGGGCGAACTGAACAAGGGTGGACTGATCGTCAACCATGTCAAACGTGTAGATGGTTTGACTGTGGGTGAGGCTATAGCTGAGTATGATATCACGAAGCCAAACATCTCGCCCGAAGCCGACCGGATTTACCATAGTGCCCCTGGTCACCGCTTCTCTACGAAGATGGGAAGCCAGAATGAGCAGTGGCCCTCTTTGGATACGGACAGGGAGAACGGATGTATCCGATCCCTGGAACACGCCTACACCAAGGACGGTGGTCTGGCCGTGTTGTTTGGAAATATAGCACAAGATGGATGTGTGGTCAAAACGGCTGGAGTGAGCGAGAGCCTGTGGCATTTTTCAGGTCCTGCTGTGGTCTTCGACTCTCAAGAGGATGCCTGTGAGGGAATCCTTGGCGGGAAAGTGAAGAGCGGTGACTGCGTGGTTATTACCCACGAAGGTCCTAAGGGGGGACCAGGTATGCAGGAGATGCTTTATCCCACATCTTATATTAAGAGCCGCCACCTTGGCAAAGCGTGTGCACTGATTACCGACGGACGTTTCTCCGGCGGAACCAGTGGCCTGAGTATCGGGCATATCTCGCCAGAGGCAGCTTCGGGGGGAAATATCGGCAAGATCAAAGATGGAGACATCATCGAGATAGACATTCCCAACCGGAGTATTCAGGTGAAGCTCAGCGAAGACGAACTTGCAAACAGAAAGCAACAACCCTTAAAACGTAATCGACTGGTAAGTAAAGCCTTGAGAGCTTATGCTCAAAGTGTTAGTTCAGCCGATAAGGGTGGGGTTAGAATTGTAGATTAAATAGTCCTCCAAGAGATTAATTTGTTAGGATAATGGATAGTAAGAAAAAAGAATACGCTACACAGAGCGACAACCGTCTACAGGAAACAGAGTCTCCGTGGGCGGGAATTCAGATCGGAGAGGAGTGCAGCGGTGCAGAGATATTGATGCGCGCCTTATACCAGGAGAATGTAAAAACGATATTTGGTTACCCTGGCGGAGCGATTATACCCGTTTTTGACAGGTTGTATACCTATACCCATAAGCGTGAGCCGTGGTTTCATCATGTGTTGGTGCGCCATGAGCAGGCTGCAGCCCATGCGGCAGAGGGCTATGCGCGCGTGAGTGGAGAAGTAGGAGTGGCCTTGGTGACGTCGGGTCCTGGTGCCACCAACACACTGACTGGTGTGGCTGATGCAATGATGGACTCTATACCCATTGTGGTGATTGCTGGACAAGTGGGCATCAACGACTTGGGGACCGATGCTTTTCAGGAAGTGGATCTTGTTGGAATGACCCAGCCCATCACCAAATGGAGTTATCAAATCAGACATGCGGAGGATGTAGCATGGGCAGTGAACCGTGCTTTTTATATAGCCCGAAGTGGTCGTCCCGGTCCTGTGGTGCTCGATTTTGCCAAGAATGCACAAGTGAGCAAAGCCAAATGGATGCCGGGTAAGACAAACGCGGTGCGTTCCTATTTGCCCTATCCGAAAATCGACCGCGAGGCCGTGAGAGCAGCAGCCGAATTGATCAACAATGCCAGCAAACCCATGGCTCTTGTGGGACATGGAGTGGAGATTGCCGATGCGCAGAATGAATTGAAAGACTTTATAGAAAAGGCCAACATCCCAGCTGCACGTACATTGCTTGGATTGTCGGCACTGCCAACAGATCATGCGTTGAATATGGGTATGCTGGGCATGCATGGCAACTATGCACCCAATGTGAAGCAGCAGGAGGCCGACGTGATTATCGCAGTGGGCATGCGCTTTTCTGACCGAGACACCGGGCGGCTTAGTGATTATGCCAAGCAGGCAAAGATTATTCATTTGGATATTGATCCTGCAGAAATAAACAAGAATGTAAGGGCCGATGTAGCTGTGGTGGGCAACTGCAAAGAAAGTTTGCCAGCCATTACGGCACTGCTGCAAAAGGCCGATCATGGCGAATGGATAGAGTCGTTTGCCCCGCTCTATGAAGAAGAGAAACGAGAAGTAATCGATGGCGCAACACGTCCTGAATCCGGACCCTTGCTGATGGGCGAGGTGGTGAGAGCCGTGACCAATGCCGTGGGTGCCGATGGCGTCTTAGTGAATGATGTGGGTTTGAATCAGATGATTTCGAGCCGATATTTCAACTATACAAAAAAACGAAGTATCGTTACCAGCGGTGGTCTGGGAACCATGGGCTTTGGCCTTCCCGCAGCCATTGGAGCTGCTTTCGGGACTCCCGATCGCACGATATGCTGCTTTATGGGTGACGGAGGTTTCCAGATGTCTATTCAGGAGCTGGGCACCATCATGGAGCAACAGTCTCCTGTCAAGATGATAGTGATGAACAATAATTATTTAGGCAATGTGCGTCAATGGCAGGACTTGATGTTTGATCACCGTCACTCCTTCACCCGAATGCTTAATCCCAGATATGATGCGATTGCCGAGGGATACGGAATACCATACGATGTGGCGATTAACCGTGAGGATCTCAAGGACAAGATAGCAAAAATGCTGGCCACGGACGGTCCTTATATACTGGAATGTGCTGTGATGGAGGAGGAGAATGTGGTACCGATGATAACCCCGGGGAGTGCTGTGGACGAAATGAAGTTGCATTTGGATATTTAAGAAATGGAGCAGAAGTTTTATACCTTATTAGTATATAGTGAGAATGTAGCTGGTGTGTTGAATCAGGTTACAGCTGTGTTTACACGTCGCCAGGTGAATATTGAAAGTCTGAATGTGTCGGCATCGAGCATAGAGGGTATACACAAATACACCATAACGTGTTGGAGTGTACCCGATGAGATTGTGAAAATCACAAAGCAAATAGAGAAAAAGATAGACGTGATCAAGGCTAACTACTACACGGATGACGAGTTGTTTATCCATGAAGTTGCCCTGTATAAAATCTCCACACTGGCACTTTTGGACAATCCGGAAATATCACGAACCATACGCAGGCATGATGCGCGTATGATGGAAGTTAACCCGACTTACTCCACTGTGTTGCTTGCTGGTCTGACAGAGGATATTGCCGACTTGTATGATCAGCTGAGTGCTTATAACTGTCTGTTGCAATATTCACGCTCGGGTCGTATCGCTGTAACCCGTAGTTTTGAGGAACCAATTACGGAATACCTCAATGGACAGGACGAGACAATGATATAAACGTAATGACGAACGACAAGCAGAAGGACGAAAAGTTACCCAAGGTGGGGCGGTATGATTTTATTGCAGAACCGTTCCATTGCGATTTTCAAAATCGAATGTTCATGGGACATTTGGGAAACGCAATGCTCAATGCTGCCGATTTCCACAGCAACGAACGTAGTTATGGCATGCATTATCTCAATACCATTCAAAAAACATGGGTGTTGTCCAGACTGGCCGTGGAAATGACGGATATGCCTGAAGCCTATGATGAATATTCGATTGAAACCTGGGTAGATGGAACGATGAGGTCGTTTACAAGCCGAAACTTTGCGGTTGTCGCTCGGGACGGCAAAAAGGTTTACGGATATGGGCGCAGCATTTGGGCGCTGATTGATACTCAAACTCGTCGCCCTGCGGATTTGCAAAGTATACACGACGGATTGATTTTAGAATATATCGAAACGGAAAAAGCGTGTCCTATTCATAATCCCGGACGTGTGAAGATAGATAAGGATGCAACGTTTGTGCGTAGCTGTGACACATATTATAATGATATAGATGTGAATGGGCATGTCAATTCTGTCAAATACATAGAACATGTACTCGATCTTTTCAATTTGGAATGGTATCGATCGAATTTTCTTAAAAGGATGGAAATATCCTATGTGGCAGAAAGTCATCTGGGCGACAGACTCAATTTTTACAAGCAGAGCAAGAATGATGGTGAATATTGCGTGAGCGTAACAAAAGGAGATCAAGAAGAGGTGGAAGTTGTAAGATGTTTGCTTCATTTTTCAAATAGTTGAAATACTATTTGCTTATTTTCTATTATTTTGTTACCTTTGTGGGCGAAAATTGAACAAAACAGGATTTTCTTGAATTTTGGAAAAGATATTTAACGTTATTAAAACACATAGATTATGGCAGAGATGAATTTTGGTGGTGTTATGGAAACCGTTATCACCAACAAAGAGTTTACTTTGGAAAAAGCACGAGAGGTGCTGAAAGACGAAACCATAGCAGTTATTGGTTATGGCATTCAGGGACCAGGACAGGCCGGTAACCTACGCGACAATGGATTCAATGTTATTGTAGGTCAGCGTGAGGGTAAGACTTATCAGAAGGCGGTCGAAGACGGATGGGTGCCAGGCAAAACGCTGTTTCCTATCGAGGAAGCAGTAAAGAAAGGTACCATTATTTGCATGCTGTTGTCTGATGCAGGTCAGATTGCCTTGTGGCCCAAGCTCAAGCCATTACTTGTTGCTGGGAAGACCTTGTATTATTCCCATGGATTTGCCATCAACTGGTCTGACCGCACAGGAGTTGTTCCACCAAAGGATATTGATGTAATCATGGTTGCTCCTAAGGGGTCGGGCACTTCGCTCCGCACTATGTTCCTCGAAGGACGTGGATTGAACTGCTCGTATGCTGTTTATCAGGATGCATCCGGCAAGGCAGAGGATAAAACCATCGCTTTGGGTATTGGTATCGGTGCCGGCTAT
>QWCK01005831.1_pt1 | contig 10868 bp, 9 predicted proteins | sample 1972571 | NCBI WGS metagenome assembly QWCK01 (sample SAMN09866710, study PRJNA288562) | Human gut metagenome isolate term2_stool, whole genome shotgun sequencing... | isolation source: gut | host: Homo sapiens | place: USA: California | reverse complement strand
TCAATCATTTCAATGAGCAGACGGCGCCTGATTACATAAATACCGCAGGAAATCGTATTGGACTTGGCTACAATCGGCTTTTCCTCAAATTCCTCAATTCTGCAGTCTTCGTTCATCTTCACGGTACCGTACCGTTCCACATTGGCACCGACAGGCATGTCCTTGCACACTACCGTGATATCGGCCTTTTTCTCAATATGATATTCCAGGACTTTGTTATAGTCCATTTTATATACGCAGTCACCGGATGCAATTACCACATAAGGCTCATGGCTGCTCTTCAGAAAAGACAGGTTCTGATATATGGCATCTGCGGTTCCTCTGTACCAGTAGCTGTTGTCCGCCGTTACCGTAGGGGTAAAAACAAACAGCCCGCCCTGCTTACGTCCGAAATCCCACCATTTGGAGGAATTCAGATGCTCATTCAGGCTTCTGGCATTGTACTGGGTAAATACGCCCACCTTCTGGATATGGGAATTGGACATATTGCTGAGGGAAAAATCAATGCTCCTGTAGCTGCCCGCGATAGGCATCGCTCCAATAGCTCTTTTCTGGGATAATTCCTTCATTCTGTGGTTATTGCCGCCTGCTAAAATTATTCCTATCGCTCTCAATTTTCGTCACCTGCCTTAATTAAAGATTTGCCGCTTGCAAGAATGCCTGCCTGGTAATCCGTATCGGCCGTCTCTCCAAACACCACCGTATTCTTTCCGATTTGGATGTTTTTGGGTATGATACTCTTTTCTCCCACAGTAACAATGCCGCTGTTGTAAATATGAGGTGCGATATCATTGTCGGCTTCCTCGCCCATTCCCATCTTAACGTTGTCGCCAACCAGTACATTCTCTGCAATAATGGCTTTATTCAGCTCACAATTACTGCCGATAACCGTATTATTCATAATAATGGAATCGCGGACTACCGTATCCTTCCCTATGGTAACGCCGCATCCGATTACGGAATTATAAACCTTTCCGCATATTTCCGATCCTTCACCGATAATACTTCTCTCTATTACCCCGTCGGGAGCTATGTACTGAGGCGGAAGGATCTCGCTCTTTGTATATATTTTCCAATACTCTTCATACAGATTGAATTCCGGTACTATATCTATCAGCTCCATATTGGCTTCCCAATAGGAATTCAGAGTTCCAACATCCTTCCAGTATCCGTTGAACTCATAGGCATACATGGGTGCCCCCTTCTCGTGACAGTAAGGAATGACATGTTTTCCAAAATCCAGATTGGGCTGATCCGCTCTGGCTATCAGTGCTTCTTTCAGGGTTTTCCAATTAAATATGTAAATTCCCATGGAGGCCAGATTGCTTCTGGGACTCTCCGGTTTCTCTTCGAAATCCACTATCTTGCTGTTCTCGTCTGTGATGACAATACCAAAACGCTTCGCTTCTTCCATCGGTACGGGCATTACCGCGATGGTGCATTCGGCACCATTCTGTTTATGGAAATCAAGCATGACTTCATAGTCCATCTTGTAAATATGATCCCCTGACAGAATCAGTACATAATCCGGATTGTAGCTGTCCATGTAGTCAATATTCTGATAGATGGCATTGGCTGTTCCTGTATACCATTCACTGTTCTCACTCTTTTCATAAGGAGGAAGTACCGTGACACCGCCTATATTCCTGTCCAAATCCCACGGAATACCGATTCCTATATGGGTATTCAGCCTGAGGGGCTGATACTGGGTTAGTACACCTACGGTATCCACGCCTGAATTAATACAGTTGCTCAATGGGAAATCAATAATCCGGTACTTGCCGCCGAAGGACACGGCAGGTTTCGCCACTTTGGAAGTCAATACGCCCAGCCTGCTTCCCTGACCACCAGCAAGCAGCATAGCAATCATTTCTTTCTTAATCATGTCATCACCTCATGTTTCTGCATCCACATTCTGCATAGATTTACGTATATAACGTAATAAGATTATAACACATGCTTGTACAAAAGTGAATAATCTTTTACAATTTCTTTCTTCGCCCATTTTTTAAATTTTGTATATATTTAACATATTTAAAACATTAACTTTTCTTCTATTATGTATTTTATATAACATATACCAGGTGTTTCTTATGCATCTTTCTTCTATTTTTCACAAAATATGCGCTATTTCGACAAAAATTCCTTTTGGCGGCTTTTGATTTTGTAATTGCCTATTGGTTTTTTTTGCATGAATGCGTATAATACATATCAGAATGAACAAAGACTGCTTACTTTGCGTACACTGTCAGTAGAGGGCGTAAATGGCTGATGGCAGATCGTTTTGTCCAAATAATTAACAGGAAGGGTATCCCTATGTATCAAGTAGATTTCAATCATCCGGTTCACATTTACTTTATCGGCATCGGCGGCATCAGCATGAGCGGCCTTGCAGAAATTCTTCTTTCCGAAGGCTTCCGTGTATCCGGTTCCGACGCTAAAAAATCATCTCTTACCGAACTTCTGGAAAAACAGGGGGCTGTGGTTCATTATGGGCAGCGCCGTGAAAATATAACCAATGATATCGATTTAATCGTTTATACTGCCGCAATCCACAAAGACAATCCGGAATATACCGCCATGGAGGAACTGGGGCTTCCCAGCCTGACACGTGCACAGCTTCTGGGGCAGATGATGCGTAATTACAAAACTCCCATCGGCGTCAGCGGTACCCACGGCAAAACCACCACCACTTCCATGATTACGGAAATACTGCTGGAAGCAGGTACCGATCCCACCATTTCCGTGGGCGGTATCCTGAAAGCCATCCAGGGGAATATCCGGGTAGGCAAGTCCGATCTTTTTGTAACGGAGGCCTGCGAATATACCAACAGCTTTTTAAGCTTTTTCCCCAGAATCGGCATTATACTTAATATAGAAGAAGACCATATGGATTTCTTCCGGGATCTGGACGATATCCGTTCCTCCTTCCGTTCGTTTGCACAGCTGCTGCCTGAAGACGGGCTGCTGATAATAAACGGGGATATCCCTGCCTATGAAGAAATCACCCGGGGACTCGGCTGTTTGGTCCTCACCTTTGGCTCCAATCCATCCTGTGATTATTCTTATGACAACGTCAGCCATGATGAAACGGCCCATGCGTCCTTCACCCTGCACCGCCGTGGCGGCCCGGATGTGGGGGTCACTCTGGGCGTTCCCGGGGAACATAATATCCTCAATGCACTGGCCGCACTGGCGCTGGCCGATTATCTGGGTATCGATATGGAAGCGGCTTCCCGCGCCCTGACGAAGTTCACCGGCACGGATCGCCGTTTTGAGTACAAGGGTTGCGTGGAAGGCATTACTATAGTAGATGATTATGCACATCATCCCACAGAAATTACCGCAACCTTAAAAGCCGCCAGAAATTATCCCCATCAGACCCTCTGGTGCGTTTTCCAGCCTCACACCTATACCAGGACCAAGGCCTTCCTTCCCGAATTCGCCCACGCCCTTTCTCTGGCAGATAAGGTCATTCTTGCAGATATCTATCCCGCCCGGGAGACGGATACGCTGGGTATCAGCTCCCGTTCCCTGCAGGAAATTATCGTGAATTCAGGAACGGAATGTCATTATTTCCCGGATTTTGAGGAGATAGAAAAATTTATTCTGGAAAATTGTACCCCCGGCGACCTGTTGATAACTATGGGGGCCGGAGACGTTGTAAATATCGGAGAAAACCTCCTTAACAAATAGTTATCCACAATATCCACATTTTTCATGTGTATGAAAAGTGTGGATATTTGTTTTTTGTTATCCCGCGTTTTCCGTACCCTCACACATATAATCCACATTATCCACATTTTCCACATTTCCTGCAAATCCAGTATTTACAAGGTTTTTCGGCATTTTGACTGTTTCTTTTTCCACACCCTTATGATATAATGCATTTGCTTAAAATAGAAAAATAGAAGAAATAGGTGAGATTATGAGTTGTCTGAGGATTTACCAGGATAACTATATTGACGCGACCATCGTATCCAACCGCTTTATCGACGAATATATGGCGGAAGCAAACGATGCCCAGCTGAAAATATATCTGTATCTTTTGCGCATGATGAATGCCGGCTGTACCTTCAGTATTTCCGGGATTGCAGATGTCTTCAACCACACGGAAAAAGATGTGATGCGGGCATTGAAATACTGGGAAAAGTGCAGGGTGCTTTCTCTTGAATATGATACTGATAAAAACCTGATTGGCATTCATCTCCTGGAGCTGGCGGACAAAGAAGCGCCAGGCGCACCTAAGACGCCCGTGGTTTCCCTGCTGCCGCGTCAGGAAGAGAAGAACGCGGAAGAAGAAGTCCCCGCCCAAAAGCCCGCTGCCAAGGCCGAGGCTCTTAATGTGCCGTCCTCCCTTTCCAAGGAGGAAAACAAGGTTCCCCAGGCGGCTCCGCCGGCCTTTGCCAAGCCTTCTTATTCCCTGGACGAGCTGAAAGCCTTTCAGGAGAAGGACTCTACCGCCCAGCTTCTTTTTATTGCCGAACAATATCTGGGCAGGACCTTAAGCCCTTCCGATATGAAATCCATCCTTTTCTTTTCCGATCATCTGCATTTTTCAGATGATTTGATTGATTATCTGCTCCAGTACTGTGTGGAACGGGGCAAAAAGGATTTCCGTTATATCGAAAAGGTCGCCATCAGCTGGGCCGAAGCCAATATCTCCACCCCTGTGGAGGCGGAGGGGCATGCCAGCCGTTATGACAAATGTGTTTATACCATTATGAATGCCCTGGGTAAAACCAATTCCCCCACCAGAAAGGAAGCGGAGTTTATCCGCCGCTGGCGTGAGGATTATGCCTTTGAGACAGAGATTATCATCGAATCCTGCGAAAGAACCGTCCTGGCCACCGACAGGCACCGTTTTGAATATGCGGACAAGATCCTCGCCTCCTGGAAGGAAGCGGGAGTGCATCACAAAGCCGATATTGCCAAGCTGGATGAAGGCTTCCAGAAGGCCAAGCCCGCTGCCAAACCCGCATCGGACCGTTCTATTGACAAGTATAACCGCTTTATGCATAATGATTACGATTATGAAGCTCTGGAGAAGGAACTTCTGCGCAACTGAACCCGTTATATAAAGGAGAACAGCCGTGGCGTTAACAAATACCCAATATAATTCCATCATGAGGCTGTATGAGCAGAGGCAAACCAAAAACCGTCATTTACGGGATGAACGGCTTCATTATGTCTATAATCACGTTACCGGTTACCGGAATCTGGATGAATCCGTAGCCACTCTGTCCGTGGCACAGGGAAAAAAGCTGCTCAATGGCGACATGAACGCCCTTACAGAGCTTAAAGAACGGCTCCATAAGCTCACCAATGATAAAATAAAGCTTCTTTGCGATGCAGGGCTGCCCTCTGATTATCTGGAGCCTATTTTTGATTGCCCCGACTGTCAGGACACGGGTTATGTCAACGGTATAAAATGCCACTGCTTCCGGCAGGCTGAAATAGAATTACTTTACCAGCAGTCCAATCTGAAGGAAGTCCTGGATAAAGAAAATTTTGATACCATGTCTTTTGCTTATTTTAAGGGGGAAGATCTGTCAGCTTATCAGTTAGCGGTTAAAGTGTGTAAGGATTTTGCCCATACCTTCAAGCAATCGGAAAGTAACCTTTTCCTCTACGGAACAGTTGGAAGCGGAAAAACGTTCCTGAGCAATTGTATTGCCAAGGAATGTATTGAAGACGGACATTCTGTCATATATTTTAGTGCCTCCAGTCTTTTTGATACCCTTTCCCGCAACGCTTATGATTATAAGAACCAGGAAAACCTGGATTACTTATATAACGATTTATATGATTGTGACCTGCTGGTCATTGACGACCTGGGGACAGAACAAAATACTCCTTATAATGTGTCCCGTCTTTTTACATGCCTGAATGAACGTTTAATCCGCAGGAAATCCATGATTATTTCCACCAATCTTTCTCTTCCCGAATTAAAGGAACGTTATCAGGACAGAATTTTTTCAAGGATAACCAGTAATTTTGAGCTTTGCAAGCTGACAGGACAGGATATCCGAATGTACAAAAAAAGATTAACCTACAGAAAGTGAGGATCTATTCCATGGCGGAAGAAAAAAGAAACCTAGAAACAATCCCTGCAGGCTCTCTTGGCATTATTTCTCTGGCAGGCTGCAAAACTCTCGGAGAACAGGTAGACCACTATCTTGTTAAATGGCGTCAGGAAAGAGAAAGCGAGCACAAAAACAGCCTTGCTTTTTCCGGTTATCAGCGTGATTCCTATATCCTGCAAAGCAAAGTGCCGCGTTTCGGTACCGGCGAAGGAAAGGGTGTTATTCTGGAATCCGTGCGTGGTATGGATCTTTATCTTCTTGTGGACGTGGTGAATTACAGCCTGACCTATTCCCTCTGCGGCCACGAAAACCATATGTCCCCCGATGATCATTTCCAGGATCTGAAGCGTATTATTTCTGCCGTAGGAGGCAAAGCCAGAAGGATCAATGTCATCATGCCCTTTTTATATGAAAGCAGACAGCACAAACGCTCCAGCCGCGAATCCCTGGACTGTGCCATCGCTCTTCAGGAACTGGTAAAAATGGGTGTGGACAACATCATAACCTTTGATGCCCACGATCCCAGAGTGCAGAATGCCATCCCTCTCCACGGTTTTGAAACCGTACAGCCCGCCTACCAGTTCATCAAAAACCTTCTCCGCAACCAGAAGGATCTGCAGATTGATTCCGACCACATGATGGTAATCAGCCCCGATGAAGGAGGCATGGGACGGGCTATCTATATCGCCAACGTTCTGGGCCTGGATATGGGCATGTTCTATAAACGCCGGGATTATACAAAGATTGTAAACGGCCGCAATCCCATAGTTGCCCATGAATTCCTCGGATCCGATGTGGAAGGCAAGGACATGATCGTCATCGATGATATGATATCCTCCGGAGAAAGTGTACTGGAGGTTGCCGCCGCCTTAAAGAAACGCAAGGCCCGCAAAATCTTTATCTGTTCCACCTTCGGCCTTTTTACCAACGGACTGGAAGGCTTCGACAAAGCCTTCAAAGACGGCATAATCGACCGCGTCCTCACCACCAACCTGATATACCAGACTCCCGAGCTTCTTGAAAGGGATTGGTATATTAACTGCAATATGAGTAAATATGTTGCCTACCTAATCGATACGCTGAACCATGATACCTCTATCAGCGACCTGTTGGATCCCAACGAAAAGATTCAGAAGCTGCTGGCAAAATATCGTTCCGATTTACTTTGATTGTGTGTGCGAATAGATCTTACGAAATTGAAAAGAGCCAGGCCTTTATTCCTATAGGAATGAAGGTCTGGCTTTTGTTAAACCGAACACGGTGCTGCCCTGTGCGGCAAACGGCACCGGGTTTAAAGTCAGCCCTTGACTTTTCCCTTTTTCCTGTTATACTAAAAAAGCTGCAAATTCTCTAAACCACTGGAATCCGCAGCCTCATTGGTCAGTTCGAAACCTTCCTGACCCAACCGCCATAAGGCGGCAGAAAAACAAAACTAGAGGAGAAAAGAATAATGCAAAAGAAGAACATTCACTTCCTGACCCAGGCGGCTATGATTGCCGCTATTTATGTTGTGCTCACCTTTGTGGCCAACGCTTTCGGCCTTGCCAACTATGCCGTGCAGGTCCGTTTCTCTGAGGCACTTACCATTCTGCCTGTTTTCACCGCTGCCGGGATTCCCGGATTATTTATCGGCTGTCTTATCAGCAATATCCTTACGGGATGCGCGATTCCGGATATTATTTTCGGTTCCCTCGCCACGCTTATCGGCGCATTGGGTACGCGCAGGCTGCGCTCCAACCGTTTCCTTGCCGTACTGCCTCCTATTGCCGCCAATGCGGTAATCGTCCCTCTGGTCCTGAAATATGCCTACGGCCTGGAACCTCTCTGGTTCTCCTTCCTGACAGTGACGGCTGGGGAAATCATTTCCTGCGGCATTCTGGGACTGCTGCTGGCACTGGCTTTACATAAATACCGGAAACAGATTTTCGGGAACTAGAGTGTGTACCCGCGGGATGCACTATCCGCCAAAAAGGCCCTGTTAAAAGGGCCTTTTTGTGTTATGCCTGTTTCCGCTGTGCTTTCTTGCCGTCTGCGCGGTAAATGTACAGACCGGCCTGAACTGTTATATTTTTTTCACAAAGGCACGGATGGCTTCCGCAATTTCCGCCGCTTTATAATAATGGAGGTAATGGCCGCAGGAAAACGGAAGGAATTCGCCGCCCAGTTTTTCCGCATATTTCTTTTGGAGAGGTACCCAGAACTTACCCAAATCCTTTCCATCTGAACAGAATATAAGGAAAGGTACATGCGGCCTTCCGTGTTCTCTCACGGTCGCTGCATTTGCATGTATGCAGCAGCATTCCTCCATAATAACTGGATTCATGAAATTCCTGCCGGCCAGAAGCCTGGCCTGCCGGTATTCTTCCTGTGTCAGGCCGTCATGCTTTACCAGCTGAAAGAAGGGACACCGGTGTATTCCGAATATACTGATCAGTCCCGGCAGCTTCATAAGGGCCGGGGGTGTTTTCAGATAATCATAAACCTTGGGAAAGGCCATATCCAGCCCTGCAATTCCCAGAATCTCCGCGGGATAACGCTGCGCCCAGTAAAGTGCTTCCAGTCCGGACATGGAATGGGGGACAAGTACAAAGGGTCCTTTCTCACCGGCCAGGCGCAGGGCAAGGCGGGTTTCCTCCAGCATCCCCTCCAGCCGTCTGCCGCATTTGTCTATATCCGAATAGCCATAGCCTGCTTTTTCCACCACCACGCAGCGGTACCAGGGGGAAAGCTTGCGGTAAAGGGGACGGAAATCATAAACCGGCGCCGGTGTTCCTCCGCCGGACAGAAATACCAGGGTAACCTTTTTCCTGCTGTGTATATCCCTGCAGCCGGCCGCGTCTCCCTGGCAGGTCTCCTGTAATGTCCTGTCTGCCGGACCTTCCCCATATACATGCATTCTGCGGCCGTTCACCTCCACCATAGTTCCCGGAGGGATGAGAAGTTCCTGTTCTTTCCGTAAAAGTCCCCGGTGTACTGCTGCGGCCGCAGTCAGGCCACCGGCCGCTCCCGTTAATCCGAATATCCATTTATTCATCGTTTCCGTTTCCTTTCTTTCCGCCCGTGGGAATAGGGGGAGACCTTATTCATTTCCGATTCCAGCTTGTATCCGGAAGATAACCCTTCCATGGCCTTCCGGTGTATTTTCCGTCAGCACTTCGCCCCGATGGGAGGCGGCAACCTCCCTGGCAAAGGAAAGGCCAATCCCCATATGCCCTTCCTGCGGCCGGCTTTCTCCTTCGGTAAACATGGGTTCCAGGGCATGCTGCAGCGCACGGGGAGAGAATCCCGGTCCCTCATCCCACACCCGGATCTCCAGACACGGAGCCTGCCACAGGCAGCGGATGCCTATCCGCTTTCCCTGCGGGGTATGTTCCGCCGCATTTCTGATAATGTTTAAAACCGCCCGGCATACATCCTGTCTGGCCAATACCAGATCCGGCAGTTGTGTCCCCTGCCGTTCTGCAATCACACCGAACACCCTGGCGATCTCTTCCGCCCCGTTAAAAATTTCCTGCTGCAGCTGTTCTCCCGGCACCCGCTGTCTGCTTTCTGCACCCTCTGAGATATTCCTGGTCATTTTTTTCAGCCTTTCCAGATAACCGCCTGCTGCCTGCGTATTCTTGAGGATGGCGTCCAGATATTCTCTCTGTTCCTCTGTCAGCACTGTTTCTTCCAGAAGCTGGGCATTGCCGCTGATTACGGTAAGCGGCGTCTTTAAATCATGGAGCAGCGCACCGGTTTGGAATATCCTGCTGTGTTCCATTTTCCATTGTTCCTGCAGAGACTCCCGCAGCGCCGTACGCAAAGTTTCCATGGACTGCATGATCTCATCGTATTCTCTGATTCCCGATTTTCCGAAGGGTTCCTCCAGTTCTCCCCGGGACAGGCTGAGGGCGGCATTCTGCAATACCGACAGCTTTTTCCGGAATACCTTTACATAATGGCGGGTAGTAAGCCCCAGGACAAGCACCAAAAGCAGTCCCCAAAACAGAAGATACCCCTTTTCCAGGCCGTGAATGACCGCCCTTCCCTTGGGATTGCTTAATTCCATCCGGTAACGATACTGCAGGACTGCCTCTTTTCCATCCCGTTCTACCTTCACATGATAACAGCCTTTGGTATTTCTGCCGGTATCGCGGTAGGTAACCGCCGCAGCCTTGTCTTTTTCATTCAGGTTGGTTTCCGCCAGCCCGTCATTTTCCCATATGGCATAGCCGCATAAAGGGGGAATCAACTCTGTGCGGATCCCTTCTTTTTCCATAATCCGTACCGCTTCCGCCGCCATCTGTTCCCCTGCATTGGCAGGATATGCAATTCCCGTACTTACCATCAGGTTTATACCGCACCAGAACAGCAGCACAATAAGGCAGCAAAACAATCCGCAAAAAAGCATATATTTAATCAATATCCGTATCAGGCTCACGCCTTTTCCACATTCCATCGGTATCCTATCCCCCATACGGTTTCAATAGGCGCCAGATCACAGACCGCCAGCTTGGCGCGCAGATTTTTAATATGCTCCGTTACCGCTGCTTCCCCGGAATCCCTGTCGTAGCCGCATACTTCTTCCAGAAGCTGCTGCCTCGTATACACCAGGCCGGGGTGCCTTGCCAGGGTTTCACAAAGCTGGTATTCACTTTTTGTGAGGGGCAGCTCCTGCTCCTTTACAGATACCTGTTTAGCCTGCAGATCAAAATGCAGGGTGCCCGAAACAAACCGGAATACCGGGACACGCTGCTGCCTGCGCAGATGGGCTTCCACTCTGGCCCGCAGCTGGGGAAG
>QWCK01005825.1_pt1 | contig 10877 bp, 14 predicted proteins | sample 1972571 | NCBI WGS metagenome assembly QWCK01 (sample SAMN09866710, study PRJNA288562) | Human gut metagenome isolate term2_stool, whole genome shotgun sequencing... | isolation source: gut | host: Homo sapiens | place: USA: California | reverse complement strand
GTTTGACAGCAGGACAGGCGAGTATCCACTTTTTTATACCAAACAGTTATGTCATATAACCTCGACAACCGTCCAGCTCAGACACAAAACGAGCCCACCACACGCCCACAGCTCACCGAGCTACTGCAGACCACGCAGCTCTGTGGCGTCTCCCTCTCCGTCTACGGCACCCCTGCCGAGCCACTCTTCCTCGCTAAGGAGGTAGCGGAGATCTTAGATCACTCGCAAGCATCTAAAATGGTGCAGATGGTGGACGAAGATGAAAAGGGTAGGAAGATTGTTCCCACCCCTGGAGGAAATCAAGAGATGTGGTTACTGACCGAGCAGGGGCTTTACGAAGTGCTGATGCAGTCGCGCAAGCCCGTAGCACGTCAGTTCAAGGCAGGCGTCAAGGCTCTCCTCAAGGCGCTACGCACTGGCCAACAGCCAAACGCCAACAGCCAGCCCTCCGGCACCTACCTACGCCGCACAGCACGACTCATGCAGAGCGTCAGCCATCAGATGCACGAGCTACGTTGTCGCTTTGCCGAGCTCGACGAGGCAAGCCAAATGCTAGCGACCAGCCGCCAAGAGCCCACCCCCCTCGCTGGCATCGAGCCGATCATCATGCGGGGCAGAGCTTGGTACCCACTCAAAGCACTCCTCAAGAGCGTGACAGGCTCTAGGTCCCCCAAGATAAATCATTACACCGAATGTTACCCCGACCGCACGATGGTCTACTATCAGATGAGCTACTGCGACGAGCCCCTCGCCCGCTACATTGTAGCCCGCGCGGAGCTACAGCAGCGCCAAGAGGCACTCACAGCACCACTATTTGATAACTTCTAATCCACCTACGACTATGACCACCCTCACACAACAAGAGGGGATGACTATTCGCATCCCCAGCTACAATACCGTCTATGACTGGGCGGCTCTGATGAAGACTATGACACGTATGCACGCCTTGGCAAGTGCCAGCGAAGAGATACGCCTAGAGCCTAGCGACCATTACGAGTATATGCTCTTTATGGATGAGCTGATAGACCTTCGGGTCGACGAGGAGAACTTAAACGAATTAGAGCAATGAAAGTCCTAATCACAAAGCTCCTAATCGCTATAGCTCTAGCAAGCCTAGTGTCATGCTTTGGAGCCTCTCCAGGAGCCGATGTCCTAAGCACTCTTTTGACAGCCTATAGCGTTGTTTTCTCCGTGTTTGTAAGCTTTGCCGTCTCCTTTAATCTAAGAGAGGTCAGAAATAGTACAGTACGAAACTCCATCCTCAAGCCCATCTCTAGCATGACTCAATGGGCTATTATCGACTTCGTCTATACGACCATCTTCTATGCGTTGTGTCCAGCGAAACCTATGCGAGTCCTTTGGCTTGACATATCAACCTTCTTGCAGGTATTGATCTTGATTAATATGATCTCTGTGGCGTTTACCTTTTGGACTTTACGCAAGCTAAGAACTAAGCTAGAGGAGGTGCTTCAGAAGGAAGATGAGGAGAGACAGCTCTAGAATAGAGAAGAGGATGAAATTCGTAGCCATTTCGTCTAAACAGGTCTCTTGAAGAAGACCACAGAACTCCATACTTACAGCTAACTGACTATAACTCTGAGTTGTAGTCAGTTTTCTTTTGTATATACTCTTCGTTACTTTGGCTCGCCAAAGTAACATAACAATGACCGAGCTACTACAGACCCAAGCGACTACCTCGCCTCTCACCTCCCAAATCGACCATTTTGTGCCCATTTTCCCTGCCAGCTCCTTTCGGGGGAGCACCTCAAAGGCTAGACCTTGGTAAATTCGCACGGAAAGTTGGTAAATTTTGCGGATAATCCTAGCGAGCATAAATCGCTCATCGCAACAAATAAAGTCGCTTAAATCGCCTGCAAATAGCCTCTTATATATCCTCAACCCTCCAAACCACCCGAAATCCCCCCAATTACTCATTACTAATTACTCATTACTAACTGCTCTAACCGCTCATACTCAATAACTTTACCAATTTCCGACCCGCATTTACCGCCCTCTAATCTCTAACTTCTAATCTCTAATCTCTAATCTCTAAATGTACCGACGCTACCACGGCATCATCCCGAGCTGCGACCCGCAGCACAGCTACACCATCACACTAGAGCGTGACGACGCCTCCACGAGTCACCCGATGCGTGAGCTCACCTTCTATGGCGAGGGCTTCACCATAGAGCGTGAGCCACAAGACACGATCATGACCCCGATACTGCCCACGAGACTAGTTCTCTATCTGCAGAGCGAGGCAAACTTCCAGTTCGAGCATATAGCACGAGACACCCACGAGTGGACAGCCCGCCTCCAGCTAGACGACAAGACGGTCTTTCTCGGGCGCATCGAGACGGGGCTATACGAGGAGGACTTTGCCGAGCCTCCCTACGAAGTGCGTCTCACAGCCACCTGCGGTCTGCAGTCTCTCTACGACCATGACCTCATAGCGGAGGAGATCCCAGTCAATCAAGCGGGTGTCATCTCCGTACGAGACTTCATCAATCACCTGCTCAAGGGGGCTTACCCTGGGGGCTATCAGCGCAACTCACTCTTCCGTCAGTCGGTCGCCAATGAGCCTATCTACATCGACCCGCTAGCTTATAATAGTAGCGACAAGCCCCTCAAGCAGGGCGAGGTGCTGGAGACGCTCCTGCACGACCTCTGTCTCAATGTGCGCTCCTCGGGCGGGCTCTTTGTCGTTGCCCCAGCGCTCTACTTTCCGAGCAATGGCACGCCCTACAAGCTAGGCAGTCAGGAGACTCCCATCTACGCCACCCCTCAGCTGCAGAGCGACCGAGGTATCGGCCAGCTACACCTCACACTGCCCAGCGAAGAGACCCCCACACTAGCACCCTATAGGACTCCACAAGACCCTGTCGCCATAGGCTCTATCGAACATCTCTATGGGGCTAAGGGCAAAGTCAACCCACCCAAGATCCACCAGCTGGCAGTCACCCAAGCAACCACAGCCAGCGCCCCATCTGCCGATGAGCAGCAACGTGGCGTCACCCTCAAGCTATCCAATACGAGCCAAAACACCACCCAGCAAGGTATACTCCTAGGCACTTTCATCGAGTCACCCTTCTGGAAGACCCCCATCGATGTGACCGTGCCGATGCGGTTTACTATGGCAGAGAGTAAGGCGTCACCCAGGACAGGCGACATACAGCTCTGCATCGATGCTTATCTCTGCTACAACGACACCGCCACAGGACAGTGCGAGGTGTGCTATCAGGCGACTATAGGATATGTCTATTATAAGGTAGACATCTACGACCCGAGCGATTTGTGGCAGGCAGAGAGCCGAGAGCAGATAGCAGGGCGCTACAAAGTAAATTGTATGGGCATGGTTCCACAAGAGGGCAGCACAGCGGGCTGGACAGACTGCCGTATGGCGCACAATGTGGTGCAAGACGATATACGCACAGATCGCTACAAGACCTTTGCCGAGGAACTAGAAGCAAACCGTAACTACAGCAAAGTGCCCGCCACAGACCTCTTCGTGCCGGGCGAATTCGCCGACTTCCACTTTACCTTCCTGCCTCCCCTCGCCCACATTATGGAGTACCACAACAACGTCCGAGAGAAGCGTGGCGAGAAGCGCAAGCCAACCCCCAACTACCTCCTCCTGCGCATCTCGAGCGACTTCTGGCATATTGTAGATTCCGACTTCACGCGCTTCTACCCCGACCACATAGACCTCGGTAAGGTCGCGGTAAAGTACCAGTCAAAAGAGGATAAAGAGCACCCCTATACCGAGTGGCTCACAGCAGACCGAGCCACCACATACCTACGCAGACTAGAGGAGCAGCTCACCTACGCCACCAGCGAGGCTAGCCTAGTCCAGCCCATCGGGCTGCGCTACAAGTTCTTCAACGAGCAGGGCGACTGGCTACCCACCATACAGGGCGGACGCACACTCGTCGAGTACTTTGCCGAGCAATACATGCGAGCCTACGCACGCCCTTACGACACCCTCACAGCCACCGTGCGGAGCCAAGCACGCCCCCACGGCATAGACCTACAGCAATACAGCGTCAAGGGACGACCCGGCAGAACTTACTACGCTATGGGCTCCCTCTATCACCCCGGCGAAGGCTCCTCCGAAGAGCTCACCCTCATCGAGGTACCCACCAGCCAAACCGAAGAAACACGCTTCACTAGTTAGCCCTTACGCAATCTATAGATAGCCCCCCCCTCTAACCTCTAATCTCTAACCTCTATGCTTTACCTCCGCCCCCAGCGTGTCTACAAGCCTTCTGCGCTCTCATACTTAGGCAATCCAAGCGACATTGCAGACAGCATCATCGACCGATACTCAAACAAAGACCTCTACCGCCTGCGACTAGAGACCCCCAGAGGCACATCCATCACCGCAGACAATAGCCAGATCACCTGCTACGCACACATCTTTGACAAGGAAGACGGCACCGAGCTCACAGACCTGCTCAAGGGGCGAGGCTACCGCCCCACATGGCTACTCGACGGCAAGCCCGTCGATAGCACATGCGTCAGCGAGGATGGCTACCAGCTCACACTCGAGACCACGCATCTACCCGATATCTATCAGGCCGTCACACTACAAGCGCGTGACACCGACATACTGCTCGCTCTCACCGACGAGTCGCAAGACAAGGCATGGCTCCAGCGCGTCATAGCTAGTGGAGACTTCCCCACGCACCTCCTCCAGGCGAGCGAGAAGCTGCTCAACATCACGCAGCTCAACACGATACGTGTCGAAGGGCTGGAAGAGATCAAGCAAGACCTATCCAAGGATATCTCTGCCAATAGGACTGCTCTCGAAGAGCTACACAAGAACCCCCTCACCGTCGACAAAGACGGCTACTGGCGCGTCTGGGACATCACACAGCACCAGTACATCACCACGCAGTACCAGTCACGAGGCGAAAAAGGAGAGCCAGGCCAGGCTGGCGCGACTGGTGCCAAAGGCGATAAAGGCGACAAGGGAGACAAGCCCGTCATCACGCTCAACGATAAGTATCAGCTCCTCGCAGACGGTGCGCTCATCAGTGACGTATCACTCAAGGGGGAGCCAGGCAAGGCTGGCGCCAAAGGACTTGATGGCAAGAACGCTGGCCGCTACCTCGGACGAGCTATCCGCATAGGCTCAGCGCTCAGCGATAACTACATTCCCGAGGACGACAGCTATTTCTGGCGCACTGCCGATGTGGGCGACTACGTCTATCTCACAAAGGATGGAGATAACTGGCGCAAGGATACTTACTACATCGTCCGTGAGCATAAAGAAAAAACCGTATGGGAGGAGTACAACATCAAGGGGCGTTCTCCTAAAGTCTACCTAGGCTCCGACTACTACCTATACGTAGACGACGTGCAGCAACAGTACCTAAAAGGAGACAAGGGTGACAAAGGAGAGCGTGGATACCAAGGCGACAAGGGCGAGCCAGGTCACAGCCCCAGCCCCAAGGAAGTGCTCGGCAGCCCGGACTTTAGCGCGCTACTCGTGCAGGAGGTAGACCGCTCCGTGAAACCAAAGCTTATCAGCTATCAAGAGAGCATCGATAGTCATAATCAACGCATCGAAGCGGTCGAAGAGACATACAAAGTCATCGTCACCACACGTGGCGAGATACGCAACGCTAAGGTCTACGATGGGGTAATCATCGATGACACACCAGCCATACAGCACACGGCACACATCTACAGCCTACTTGGCAAAGACAGGAGTACGACACTCGGACATACGCTCACCTGGACGATCAACAAGGGACGCACGGCAGAGACCGACAAGCCACGAGAGCGCACCGTCACGGGGCTTATCTGCAATGTCTATGACTCAGACCTCGTAGACAATGGCATCACCCCACGATACTACGACATAGAGCTAGAGAGACGCGAGCCAGGCGCAACCACGCTAGAGTACAAAGCACACGTCACGTCACAAGACTCCGCAGGATCTAAAAACCTACTACAGGATGGACTATCCCCAAGGTCTCTAGTAGACGGGTGTTTCCAATACCGTCTCTACGCCACAACCTACGATAGAGCAGGTACATTCACTTTTTCATTCAATGCATCACGTGTCAAGCGTCCACCAAAGGGAGGACAGTTTCTAATCAAGTTTTTCCCCGGTAGCCGCTATGAGAAGATAGAGTACATCCCATTTAAAGTTGGAAAAAAGCGGTATAGCGTCACAACGATAATTGTAGAAAATACTACTGACCCTACTACTGAACCTGTCACGTCTCCAGACTTTATAGAAGTATACCCCAATAGCAAAGAAGAGTATTATAAAGCTCCTAACAGTGGCGACCTTGTGGTGGATTTTGTCAAACTAGAGCGAGGCGCCGTCGCCACTGAGTGGACACCCGCTCCTGAAGACATATTACGTGATATATCCAACGCAAACAAAGAGATCAGAGAGCGCGCTAGAGCGGCTCACCTAGACAACGCCTTTAAGTACATACAAAACATCGTCAGAGAGATAGACAGCTCACGGAGCTATACCATATCCGAGAGCGGGTACATATCTAGCTCTGTACACAAGAGTTGTCGCTATGTCAGCAAGGAGGAGGCTCCCTCTAGCATAGCCTGCAGCATACCCAACACACAACCGCAGATACGTCTCACGCTACGCTCCGACTACGACACACTCAAAGCGCAAGTGCAGACTCTAGCTATCAAGGTCGCACAGCTCGAAGCTCGCAACGTCATCAAGCCCGACGCCTCTCGCGGCGGGCAGTCTACCATCTACCCAAAGTACGATGAATGGATACTCACCAGTGACAGCAGGGAGCAGTACATATCCTTTGCTGGGCTCAATGCCGAGATAGGCAGGAGCATCTACATACAGACCCGCAAGCGCGCCTATCTCTACTCTATTGGGCACTCCTATTTCGGCTTACCAGGTAGCTCAACAAGCGAAAACCAATGGCTATCGAACAACACGACCTACCGCTTCGTCCGTGCCTCGGCTACCTCGTGGTTCGTGACCGCCAGCTCATCGCCCTATCCGTGGACTTAACTCCTCACTCCTAACTATCTATTATCTTTGCACATGTAGTCCCCACTCATTGGGACTTGAATTGAAACGCACTATGCTGATTACACCTACCGAGATGAACTCCGTGGTCGACGCCTACAAGCTCGACCAGATGACGGACAATACGCCCGCCATCACCGCAACCTGCCTGCGTGCTGCCGAGGCGCGCGTCATGAGCTTCCTAGCCAGTCGATACGACATAGAGGCTATAAGCCACATGCCCACCGACAGCCCGCTACTGGCCGACCTCAAGGAGATGACCAAGGACATCGCCCTCTACCTCATCATGCGCCGGCACAACGTAGACATAGCCTATAGCCGTGTCGTAGAGAGCTACAAGCTCCACACCGAGTACCTCGCACAGGTAGCCCGTGGCGAGATCAGACTGCCGGGACTGCCGCTCAAGACCAACGATCAGGGAGACGTCACCACGCACCTCCTCATGGGCAGCCGTCCTAAGCGAGACTTCAACTTCTAACCTCTCACATCTAATCCCATGCACGAAAACCGACTACGCAAGATCCAGCTGGTACAGGCTCTAGCCAAGCAATACTACGAGCCCGAGCGACTAGACCGCTGTCTAGCAGAGGTGTGGCGCAAATGGGTCTACCCACAGTACCCCATCTGCTACGAGACCTTCCGCCGATATATGGCGGTTGACCTCAAAGCTGCCAAGGAAAGCGTCGTACGAGCTCAGTCCAAGCCTCACCAGTACGACCAGACGCTACTCTTCTAATCTCTAGCCTCTAAAGTCTAACCTCTATGAACATCGACCAGCGAGCCATCGAGGAGCGACTAGCCAGACGTCTCTCCATCATCATGCGTCAGGAGACTGACGATGCCTTCCGCGCCAAGGCGTGGGGCGGTGTACCCTGGGCTCCCACACGATGGGTCAATATGCGGGGCAGTCTCATGCTACGCACGGGTGCACTACGCAGGTCGCTCACCTTTCGCACCGAGGGCAACCGCGTCATCGTCTCCAGCTCCATGACTTATGCCCAGATACACAACGAGGGCGGGGTCGTCACCGTACCCGTCACAGACAAGATGCGGCGCTATTTCTTTGCCCTGCACCACAAGACAGGCGTGCCGCGCTACCTCGCCATGGCGCTCTCACGCAAGAAGCAGTACCGCATCGTCATACCTCGCCGCCAATTCGTCGGCATCACCCCTGAGACCCACAAGAGGCTAGAGGCTAGAAGTTAGGCTACCCAAAAGCTCCCAAACCATGCAGAGAGCGGTCACCCACACTTGGTAGATGACCGCTCTCATTGTATAGTGGCGTTAGCCTACTTAATAATCGCTCAGTATCGAGCCTGCCAGCATGAAGCCCAACACCGCTAAGAGGAACGTATTAAGCCCCAAGAGGAGTAGGAGCCAGTCTGGCACCACCGCCGACGTGCTATCACACAGATAGATAGTGGCTAGGACACTCTCGGCCAGCAGCACGAGGGCTAGCACGATGACGATAGTAAACGATCTCATTGCTTTACGCTTGTTGTAACACATATTATATACTGTCTTAAAGTCAAACATTCTAATCTTCTAAGGGCTAGACCCTAGAGGTCTAATCTCTAACCTCTAAAGTCTAACCTCTAATCTCTACACTCCGCTCATCGCTAGCGGTACGGCGTGCCACTCACCCGTGTCCTCAGCCTTCACCTCGAGACGGATGTAGCTCTTGGACACCTGCGGATTGTACGACTGCTCGATGATGCGCACACCCTCCAAGAAGGTGTCGCTACCGCTCTCCTCAGCCAGACGGCGCAACTGTAGCACACGGCTAGCCTGTATCTGCCCAGCACGATTGCGGGAGAGCAGCTTCAAGACAGCACTCACCAGTGCCGATGAGGTGTCATCCTTTGCCAAGCTCTCCAGGTAGCCACGCACCATCTGGATACCCTCCTCGACAGTGTCACGGTAGCTATCTATCGTGTAGTTGCCCAGCGTCACGCGGATTGTCGAGTCCGAGTTAGTGAAGGTATGGCTGTACTGCCCCCCTTCCTTCGTCAGACCCATCTGCTCCGTCTTCATGTCGATCACCGCCTGGAAGTTTTCGAAGACAGTCCGCTTGACCAGCTCCATATCCTCCGACAGCTGACTCAGAGCCGTGTAGGCAGAGGCGACCTCCGCGTCCACCAGCTCCGCATACTGCTCGCGAAAGGCTTGGCGCTGACGCGCCTCCTCCTGCTTCGCCTTGTAAGCCCGAAAAGCCTGTAGCTCCTCAGCGCTAATCTGTTCTGTTGTTTCCATATTATTCGCTAATTGGTTGATAATTGATCGCTAATTGTTCGGTCATTGACCGTTAAAGTCTCAGGTCTAAAGTCTAACCTCTAACCTCTAACCTCTAATCTCTAAGGTCTAAGGATTCGCACTCCCGCAACCATCGTGACACCTCACGGAGGTTGTCCGAGGCAAGGCGGGCATTACGAGCTGCGTGCGATACCAGGAGCGAGTCCCAGCTAGAGAGCGACGAGCAACTCGACAGCTCGCCCAGCTTGTAGCGCAGCGCACTCGCCTCGCGCTCCAGCGACAGCACCTTGCGGTACAGCCCGCTCAGCTCCTTCGCATCAGTCACTTGTTCCATCATCGCTTTTGTCGTTAAGTAGTCCATATGTGTCCATCAGTTCCTTTTCTGCGTCATACGCTTTCTGTAGCCCTATGAGGGCATCGATTATGCACGGTACAGCATCTTTCATTGCGCCACATGCGTATGATAGGTGCATATGAGCGTCTCGGTCTAAGACGTCCTCCTCCATAGTGTAGAAATCGTAGATGCGCGTCTTCATATTTCCAACCTCCTCTCGAAGTTTGTCCACCTTACGTTCTATTTCTTTCAGGGTGTTTAGTCCATCTCGTGTCATAGTCTCTAACTTCTAAAGTCTAACCTCTAAAGCCCTTCAGCATCTGCTGTATAGCCTTGTCAGCGCTGAAGTCCTTCTTCTTGCGCTTCTGCTGGAGCTCTTGGGTGATCTCATCCACGCTCTCCAGGTCGCGCGTCTTATGGTTAAAGGCAAAGATCAGCGAGCGCATACGCTCAGGCGGGATCTTGTTAAAGCTGTCGTAACCAGAGGCACGCACGGCCGTAGCCTTGATCGTCTCAATGTTCTCCTCGTAGCCTGCCGTGCGCAGGTAGCGACCGATGCACGCTATCAAGCGCTTGCGCAGGCGGTCTTGGTGCTCATTCAGATTAGAGCTGATCGTAGCGATCACATCGATCAGCTGATGCTGCGTCAAGTCGCGACTGCTCTCCACGCCGTAGCTAGAGAGGATAGCGTGACGCTCCGACTCGCTCAGCCCGGCAGAGGCAGCGACCGCATGGTACTTGCGGATCAAGTCCCGCTGTACCTTGTCCATGATTGGGTTCTCTTTCATATTCGTTATCTAGTTAATAGTGATACCTTACTCATTACTCATCAGCGTCGCCCACACCGCCCTACGCACCATGCGCAGGTCGTAGTCGCTCTCCTTAGCGATCTGGCGGATCGTCGAGACATTCTCGATACCATTGCGTGAGCACACCAGTGCCACATCCTCATCATCGATCGAGTCCAGGCGGATGAAGTGACGACCCAGACGGCTGTAGATCTCCTCGTAGCCACGCTTGCCCAGCGTTAGCCCACGCTGGATGCGCTTCTCCAGGTAGCTCGTCGACTGCAGCACCAGACCACAGCGACCCTCCAGCAGATTGTACAGCGTGATGAAGAAGTACAGCACCGGGTCACTCAGCTTGTCAGCCTCGTCCAAAACGATCAGCGGGTGATCCTGCTTGCTCAGCGTAGAGACAGCCACATCCATCAGCTCCTCCACCGTACCACCCTGCGCACCGCAGCCCAGGCTCTTCACC
>QWCK01011736.1_pt1 | contig 10879 bp, 9 predicted proteins | sample 1972571 | NCBI WGS metagenome assembly QWCK01 (sample SAMN09866710, study PRJNA288562) | Human gut metagenome isolate term2_stool, whole genome shotgun sequencing... | isolation source: gut | host: Homo sapiens | place: USA: California | reverse complement strand
TACCACACTCCAGCCGACATCATCGATATGTATAATCAAACACGGGTCAGCGAGCTGACCCCCGTATAAGAAGCGGAACAAAACCCAGTACGCTTCAATATAGGTCAGATTATCTATACGTCTCGGATTGTCCATATAGGTCAGATTGTCTACGTGCCCCAGGGCATCTACCCGTACCAGATTGTCTACGTGTCCCAGAGCATCTACCCATACCAGATTGTCTGCGTGTCCCAAGGCATCTACCCGTACCAGATTGTCTGCGTGTCCCAGATCTTCAGTGCATCCCATAGCGCCTACACTCCCCACATCGTCAGTGCGTCCCATATTGCCCATGCGCACCAAACGCTCGCGCGATCCCCTCATCAAGGGACTACTAATTAGGAGCTTCCTCAACAGCACCCCTCAATTTCGTCTCCGGAGGGTGCTCTCGTCGCCGGAGGGTAGACCGATCGCCGGAGGGCGAATATGTTTTTGGAGGCCATTCCTGTCCCCGGAGGGTGATTCCGTCACTGGACGGTCAATTTGCCGTCGGAGGGTGCTTTCACCAGAATCCACCAGTACTTTCCGCCAAACACGCAACCATTCCACCCTCCCAAGGCAAAATCGCCCTCCCACGGCGAAAACACTATCCCGAAACAAATCACCCTCCCGAGACAAGCGCGCCCTCCTCGCAAAAGGAATCAGCACTATATATAAGGTCAAACGCATCGATTCCACCCCCCCCCTGCGCATCCCCGTTCTCCCCGTCCTCGAAAGCTAGCTTGCCGCCGGAGGGGGGATCTGTCTTCGGAGGGTGTTTACGTCCGTAGAGGGTGCTCCTGCCGCTCGAGAGCGAAAACGACGCTACGTACCTATACTCAAAATCCGAGACACCTCAAACTATGTGAGTGTAAAGAACCAATAACACAGAACCTCGCCAAAATGGGAAATGAAAAAAACAGGAAACATAATCTATATACGAGAAAAGATGCTACAGCGAGCCTTGATATTCGGTACGGTTACCGCCTATACTCGAACCGATAGATCCCCGGTCAGGCCTCTTACCCCGCGCGGGTAATGCCCAAATGACCGGGGCCTTTATATTTCCCGGAGATACTGATGGATAAGCCCAGGCGCAGCTATACCGAACAGGTAAAGCTACTAGCTAGCCGCGGTATGCGGGTAGACGATGTAACCACAGCTGAAGAGTTCCTCTCAAAGGTAAGTTACTATCGACTGTCTGGATATTTTCGGTATTGGCAGCGCGACGCCGCCCACGCGGACAACCGTTTTACTTACAACTGCTCCTTAGAGCGGGTGCGCCAGCTTTACGAAGCAGAACAAGCATTAATACTGGTCTGTGATGAAATTCTGCACCCGCTAGAAGTTCTTTTACGCACCCGTTTCGCATATATTTACGCCGAACTCATAGGCAAAACAGGTGAATTCGCGGCCGGAAAAGGTTTCACTGAACCCCACAGCCCCTCCGCTCCGCGTGTTGAAGAGTATGCGTTACGAGATCTCGACCGCAGTAAGGAAACTTTCGTGGCTCACTATCGCAAGACTCGCGAAGTCAGGAAAGGCTATTCAGTCAATGACTATACGGATATGCCCATATGGGTCGCGGTAGAGGCCTTTTCGTTTGGCACCCTCTCCCGGCTAATTGAGGCCTCGGGACAATCAGGAGTCCTTGCCACGTTAGCAGATTCAATGGGAGTTTCTCGCACCTATCTACCAGGGCAAATACGTTCTTTCGTATATCTGCGAAACCGCGTCGCTCACTGCGCGAAACTATGGAACCATTCCGTGCTCGATGTGCCCGGACTACCCTCAAATATTAGCAGGAGAGCGCAGCGACATCACCGAAAATTTGGAGACCACTCGGTTTACAAGATTTTTATCGCCCTGGACGAGGTGGCGAGGCGATCTGGCATCGCTAAAAACTGGCTGAGCGAACGGATCGATCCGGTACTGGACGGCAATCCACTTCTAGCAGCGGGAATTGCTACCCCGAAAAAATATGGGGAAATGTCGCCAGAGCTATTATCTGGCGAATGCTAGGTGGTTTTTTACTAGGGAGCAACTTAGAAGCATAAGGAGATAACGCGGGCGGTATACGTAATGCTCGCGGACTTTTCAGCTGAACCGGTTTTTCCCGCAGATTGAGGTGCGGACGGATTGTTGGAGAGTGTTTTATGAATGTTTCGTATTCTCCGGTAGATTCTCCCTCCCTCTGCAAGCACAAAGACCCTCCCGAGACGCGAAAATCGCGCCCGATATCCCGTATTTCTTACACTCCGGAGGGTGGATCTGCCTTCGGAGGGTGATGCCGTCACTGGAGGGTCAATTTGTCGCCGGAGGGTGAATCTGTCGCCGGAGGGTCTTTCAACCAGCCGCAACGCTCGGTCGCCTCGTCCCGCGTCACCTTTCCACCCTCCCAAGAGAAAATCGCCCTCCCACGCCGATAACTCTATCCCGAAACAGAATCGTCCTCCTTAGACCAAACCCCTATTTGAAGCGCATACACCCTCCCGGGACGAAAACACCCTCCAGGGGCAAGATTCCCCTCCCGCGACTTCTAAACCAGACCTCCATCATCCCAGTCCCCAGCGGGCTTCACACCGAAAGTATCCTTGGTTGATTATTAGGAACAAGAGTTTGTTAACCGTAGCTGTCAAGGTAGAGCTATGTTTCCTGAACTCATCAGCACCCAGGCGTTTTCGCGGAGAGTCCTTGAAGACTCCCTAGCAAACGGCTCCCTAATTAAAGTCGGGCGCGGACACGTGATCAGGCCTTTGAAATCAGCGAACAAATGGCAGCGGATCCGCTACGTAAAGTTAGGGCAAATCGCCTCCCATGCCGCGCGATGTCACACTCCCCCGGTGTTTATCGGAGTTACCGCCGCCCTGCTGCACGGTCTGTCCCTAAAATCTCTGCGAGGTGATACTCCTATACACACCTCGACTAGGCATTTTGAAAAGAAACTGCTGCCAGCGTGGGTTGATGTCGACACTTCCCAAGGATGTCCTATCCGCACGCAAATACCTCCGACTCCCCTGATTTTCCATAAGATCACCCTCCCCAAAGATTCCACTAAATCTATCGGTCACCGAGTGCGCATCACCGACCTTCCTACGACCACGTTGCAATGTGCCGCCTGGCTCCCGGCCGGAAGCGCGCAAGCAGTTGCTGATTCCGCAGCTAGAAAGCTTATTCCGGAGTGGGGTCAGCTTGATCGGCGTGGCCGAGAGGCTTTCGCAGACCGGATTCCAAAACTGCGCGCGCAAATGACAAACCTGGCCAACAACTATCGAAAACGACTCGGAGCGCCTCAAGCTCGGCGAATCCTCGCAAATATGGATCCCCGATTCGAAAGCTACGCGGAATCTTTATTTCATGCCGCAGCTCAGTTAGCACAGGTGAAGCGGCTAATTCCTCAGTTTCAAGTTCAGATTTCTCCCGCTCAAAGCTATTTCCTGGATGCCGCCCTCCCGAAGATTCGTAAAGCTTTTGAAATCGACGGGATGCAGAAATATCGAAGCAACGATCCTCGCAAAGCTTTCGACGCCATCCAAGGGGAAAAACAGCGCCAAAGCAGGCTACAAAAACTCGGATGGCATATTTACCGATTCACCTACGAGGACGTGGCAGACACGCTAGGCTTCGCCAAATTCCTGTGGGAGCGGCTCGGCACCAGTTGGAACGGTGTGGCACTTCCTCCCCTTTATCGCTTGAAAAAGCCTGCCTTTAATATGTAGGGCTACGAGCGGCCGGATTCCACTATCCCTTTGAACAGTTTTTTGTGGTTTCGGGTCCTCGCGAGGAGTGGTTGCTTCATCCACGAAACAGATCAATCGCTCCCCTTATTAATCACTCCTCCTTAGCTCGTCCTCTTTATTCCGTCCATATCCTGTTGTTACCTATCCATCCGCGCCTCATAAGCATATTCATGCCCGAAAAGGACGAACTGCCGCCCTAATTAAAAGGAGTGCCTGCGCCCTCCTAACTGAATCGCAAAACCGCCCCTACCCATTCATCTACTAGGACTTATTTTTCTGTATGTTCTAAGTCCTTGGAGGGTGAAAATGTCAGGTGTGGACACATAAGCAGGCAATATATGCGCCAGAACCACCCTCCACGCGTAAAAACACCCTCCCGAGACAGAAAGACCCTCCCAGGCGAGGAACAGAAGCGAACTGTACGGAGCGCTGATAAAAAGTCGGAGGGCAATTTTGTCTCTGGAGGGTGCAAATGTTGGGCAGCATCCCGTTACTAGGAAATATGCGCGACAGCAGCGCCCTCCACATGCAAAACCACCCTCCGGACGCAAAAATAACCTCCCGAGACCGAAATGCCCGTGCGCCTTAAACCCCCTCCCGAGACAGGAAGACCCGCCAGCGCGAGGAATATTAGGGGGGGATCGAAAAGACGAATTGTCTAGAGCTGGAGGGTAATCTCAGCTCTGGAGGGTGAAAGTGCCAGGCGTGGACACATAAGCAGGCAATATATGCGCCAGAACCACCCTCCAGACGCAAAAACAACCTCCCGAGACCGAAATACCCGTGCGCCTTAAACCCCCTCCCGAGACAGGAACACCCTCCCGAGACAGAAAGACCCGCCGGCGACGGGAAAAGTGAAGTAAGCAGCAACCGGGAAATAGCTAAAAAGATTGTGACCCGAGGAAATCTGTGGAAATCCCTCGGGTCACAATCATCAAAAAATATTAAGAATCTATCGGCGCTGCTTTATTAAGAATATTTTGGCGCAATCTTTGCGTAACGCTACCTTCACATAAGAGCCATAGATCTAGGCCAGCACTAAATATCAGGAACAGCAGTTACCACTAGCGCTCCGCAGCAGCGTACTAGCAGGCAGTCGCTACAGGCGAATAACCTTGAAGCTGTTCGAATAGATCGGCGCTACCTTTACAACGTCACCCGGTTTGGGAGCGTGGATAATCTTCCCACCGCCAACATATATAGCCACGTGACCTGATTTCCACAAAATGTCACCGGGCTGTGCTTGGCTGAGCGGCAACTTAGTTCCAGCTGCAGCAATCCCGCCGGTTGAACGAGGTAGCGAATACCCCAGCTGGCGGTACACATAACCCACGAACCCGGAGCAGTCGAAACCACTGGGAGTCTGGCCGCCCCAAACATAGGGCACACCCCGATACTGCATCGCGATTCCTACCGCAGTGCCATCAGCTTTGCCCAGGTCACGACCTACAAAAGTCTCGGCGGATTCTGAGGACGAGCGCTGCGTGTTCTGGGTAGGCGCAGCCGCAGCCGGAGCAGTACTTACCTTCGCGGCCACATTCGACTGCGTAGGTTCCGCCACCGCAGAAGTAACTTCTTGATTAACGGTCAGCTTCTCTACCGGAGAAACCGGAGTAGAGGGACGGCTCGGAGCGCGGTGACGCGCCTGAAGTTTCTGAGTCACGATGAGAGCTCTCCTAAAAGTGCTTATTTCGCTTTTGGCCGGAAAACTTTTCGGTAGCTACCTAAGCAGTTCCTCTGGCCGATTGGTCGTAACTAAATATAATGCTTCGATAACGGAATGTCACGTTTTGGTTACGAAAGTTTTTTAATATTTCGCCGCGCCTGAACACCTAAGTGGCCAGCCCCACAAAAGCGCTCGCCCCAAAAATCAGGAAACAACCCCCAAAAATCCCGCATTACCGCAGCTCAAAACCTGTATTAAATAGGCCTAATCCCTATTAAAAACCCCTTCGACAAACAGATGCTGCCCCAGGGACGTGTCCAGTAACACAGTTTTTTCCGTGTCGACCCCCATAACGGCAATCCGACCATTTTCAGGCTGCAGATTAACCTCTTTGCCAGGTAAAATAGCCGCTTCATCAAAAAACGCCAACATCCGGGGCTCTGCTTGGATAGGTTCACCGATTCGCACGATTTTGGTAGCCACAATACCGCCATATTGTTCCACAATCTGAGAAATGGAAGTCCCCCGCCCCTCAATCCCGTCATGCCCATCGGGAATCGGATTACCATAGGGGTCGGTAGACGGGTGATGCAGCAGATCTAGCAGGCGCATCTCTACCGCGGCAGACATTACATGTTCCCAGCGACAAGCCTCATCGTGAACCATTACCCAGTCCAGACCGATCAGATCCAATAACAAACGCTCAGCTAAACGGTGTTTACGCACCACTTCCCGTGCTAGCTCCACCCCCTGCTCGGTGAACTCGATCCGGCGATTATCAGCCAAATAAAGCAGACCATCACGTTCCATACGCGCAACAGTTTGGGAAACAGTGGGCCCTGAATGATCTAAACGTTCCACGATGCGGGCGCGCAGAGGTGGGACTCCGTCCTCTAGCATCTCGTAGACAGTTTTTAGATACATTTCCGTAGTATCAACCAGGTCACTCATTAATGCCCCTTATGCTGTGCCGTACGCGGGAGCTGTCACCGCGCAATTACCCTCCTTCAGGTTAACCCGCTAGCCGATACATTTTCCTTTCCCCCAGCATTATCTAGCACCATAGCGGCTAGATTCGCACCGATTTATGCACCTAGAGTAAGGTTTTCCCTATGGAGAACTTCATTAGCATTCCCGCAGATTTACTACCTGAAAACAAGAAATTCGGCGCTGGCCCCAGCTCAATAAGAAAAACCGCGCTTGCGAAAGTTGCTGCCAGCGATTTGCCCGGCACCTCGCACCGGCAAGCCCCAGTTAAAGACCTGGTAGGTTCACTGCGCGGGGGGCTAAAAGAATTGTTCTCCCTTCCCGACGGCTACGAGGTGGTCCTCGGCAACGGCGGAGCCACTAGTTTTTGGGCGGTCGCGGCGTCCTCTTTAATTAGAGAGCGCTCTGCCCACGCCGTGTTCGGTTCTTTTGGTGCCAAGTTTGCGGAAACCGTTAGCGGAGCGCCACATCTTAAAGACCCCATGATTGAGCTAGGGGGTATCTCGGCGAGGGCGCAGGGGCAAGAAACCGCGAGCGACATTGCGATTTTGCGCGGCGGGCAAGAGGGAATCGATACTTATTGCTATCCGGCGCACGAGACTTCTACCGGCGCCCTCAGCCCGGTAAACAGGATCGCGGGCGGATTAAACCTGGTAGATGCGACTTCGATTGCGGGCGGGGTGCAGGTCGATATTTCCCAGACCGACGTTTATTACTTCTCGGGACAAAAATGTTTCGCGGCCGAGGGCGGACTGTGGGTGGCACTGGCCTCCCCGGCCGCTCAGGAACGAGCGCAAGAAATTAAAGAGAATCCGGGAGCGGGGCGCTGGATTCCGCCGGTGCTGGATTTTTCGGTGGCGCTAAAGAACTCGGTTAAGAACCAGACTTTAAACACTCCGGCAATTTCCACCTTGATTTTATGGGAAGACCAGGTGCAATGGATACTGTCCCAGGGCGGACTGGCGGAGATGGAAAAACGTACCCGCACGTCCTCGGCAGTGCTATATGAGTGGGCTGATTCCCGCCCCGAAGTTTGCCCCTATATCGCGAATCCGCTAGAGCAGTCCCCGGTAGTGGTGACGATTGATTTTAAAGATATTGATGCGGATACGGTGATTGCGCAGCTACGAGCTAACGGGATTGTAGATATTGATCCTTACCGCGCGTTGGGGCAAAACCAGATCCGGGTGGCCTGCTTCCCCAATGTGGAAGTGGCCGATACCCAGGCGCTAACTGCCTGCCTAGATTACGTAATCGATCGCCTCTAGCCGTCTACCGCACCTACCTGCGCCCGCTAAGCAAACACCAGGTGTTTATCTTGAGTGCGACACTGCGTCAGATACATATTGATAATGGTTTGATAGGGAACTCCGGTACGCGCAGCCTCTGACTTAAAATAGTCAATGTTGGCGACATCGAGATTTATAGTGACCGGTTTACGTAAACGTTCCACATAGGGATTAACTCGGCTTTCGCTAAAATCGTATTCTTTCCTCATGACCTGCACCTCCAATAATAAATAAAGCCAATATCGAACCAGCCCCCGCTTCCCCAATGAATGTATTTATAAAAGTATATCTGGGGGTAATACCCACTCGGTATTACCCCCAGATAGTGCTAGGCGAATCTAGGAAATAATCAGTGCATGGCTATGACAGCAGGGATTGGATTGGCCCGAGGCTGAAGTAGATAACGAACAATACGGAAACTACCCACATCAGGGGGTGAATCCGCGAAATGCGCCCGGAAGCCATCTTTACCACCACATAGGTGATGAAACCGAACCCGATACCGACAGTAATCGAATAGGCAAACGGCATCATCATAATGGTCATAAACGCCGGAATCGCTACGTCAGCGCGCGTCCATTCAATATCGCGCACATTAACCATCATCAAGAAGCCCACGAACACGAGGGCGGTCGAGGCCGCTTCGGCGGGTACCAGCTCCACTAGCGGGGCGATAAACATAGACACCCCAAACAGCAGGCCGGTGACTACCGATGCCAAACCGGTACGCGCACCCTCGCCAACCCCAGAGGTAGACTCCACAAACGAAGTGTTAGAGGAAACCCCGCCCAGGCCACCGGCCATAGCTGAAAGCGAGTCAATCAGCAGGATTTCGCGAGTCTTAGGCGGATTGCCATCCTTGTCCAACAAATTCGCACCCGCACCAACAGCCACCATAGTGCCCATAGTGTCGAAGAAGTCCGCCAGCATTAACGAGAAAATCAAGAGGACGACCCCAACCGCGGTGGTGTGGGGATTGGTGAAAGGTCCAAAGAAATCAATCGCGCCGATAGTAGACAGATCAGGCAGAGAAACCGGGGATCCCTGCAGCTGCGGAACATTAGATGCCCAGGCCGAGACGGCTTCTTCATCAGCTGCGCGCGAACCCAAATGGGTGAAAGCCTGCACTATAAATGCTAAAACCGTAGCGCTCACGATCCCGATCAAAATCGCGCCTTGGACTTTGCGAACATAAAGCACCACGATCACAATCAAACCGAAGCAGAATACTAGCGCCGGCCAGCCTACCAGGGAGCCATTGACTCCCAGCTGCACCGGAGTGCCCCCGGGACGAATAATTCCGGCATTAATCAGCCCGACAAACGCGATAAACAGCCCGATCCCCACGCTAATCGCGGTTTTCAGTTGCGCAGGAACCGCTTTGAACACGGCTTCGCGAAAACCGGTCAGCACCAGGATGGTGATGGCCACGCCTTCCCAAAAGATCAGCCCCATCGCTTCTTGGTAGCTCAGCCCCAAAGCCTCAGGGTTAGCCAAAGTGAAAGCCACCACGGCGTTTAGTCCCATACCGGAAGCAACCGCCAGCGGGAAGTTAGCAACTAGCCCCATTAGCAGGGTCATCACGCAGGCAACCAGGGCGGTGCCGGCGGCGATTGAAGATTGGCTTATATCTTTGGGGGCTGCCACGCCCAAAATCGCGGCGTTAACCACCAAAATATAGGCCATAGCAAAGAAAGTGACCAATCCGCCGCGGACTTCCCGCCCAATGGTAGAGCCACGCTCAGAGATTTTAAAGAAACGATCTAGGGAACTATCCGGCTTTTTCGCCGTATCTTGAGAAGACAAGATAACTTTCCAATCCGCCACCAGGGGCATAGAAGTTACTTACAGGCTTATTATCGGGAGATTCCCAGGGTTTTTCCAATCTTGCCCGCTATCTGCAACTTAGTTGCAGATTCCCGCGCAAGCACCTAGCTCTTAGCGCTTGGCCTCCGGCCACTAAATTTCTACCTGCTCTACGTCCAGTTCATCCAGCCGCGCCGGAGTGGGCTGCCAGGGGGAAGTATCCACCTTCACATCGGTTTCCGAATGGGAACCGCAGGTGTGATCCATAGAGACTACCCGCCCATCATCGACCGACCATTCATTGGTACACACCCCGAACATGGTGCGCATACTGCCCGCCATTTTCAGTAAGAATCCGCAGGTAGAACAGGTGTTTTCCGGGAGCCGTTTGCGGGTCATCCCGCGCCGCGCCGGCCCTTGCTCCGAATGGTACCAGCGTTTAGCAGCTTGGGCGCGCCCACAAGCCGAAAGCACCCGGGGACGTCCAAGACCAAGTTCCTCCACGGTACGCCGATCTAGACCTTCGGGATTGGTGTCCGCATAGGACGGGTCTAGACGGTCATCATCGGGAACATAGGGCAGTACGTCCTCGCGTTTTACGTCTTGAGGGCGCAGGCGCTCGGCCCAGGGTACCCACGGGCGTGCCAGCAGCGCGTCCTCGCCTGGAAGTAAATCAATTTCGCAAACCGTGGCTTTTCGGCCGCGCGGCACCCGCGCTAGAACCGCTACCCAGTGCCAGCCGCGATAACCGGGCTTTAAACATTCAAAACTGTGGGTGGCCAGGCGTTCACCTTCACTGGTGGCACCCAAATGCTGCCCAATTTCTTCCGGCTTAGCAATGGGTGCCAGCCCCTCGCGGGCAATATCGACCGCGCTGGCCAGGATGCTATCTACTTTTCCCGCTTTACGTCGGGTAGTTTCACTCATGTGCGTCTTTCTTAGTTCACCGCCGCCACTAGGCATCGAAATCGTCGGCAACTGCCCGCAGCAGCTGCGCGATCTTTCCGCCATTATCCGGGTAGCGTCCATGTCGCAAATGCCCGGAGGAGGCGTCCAATAACTTAATCAGGTCTTCTACTAGCGGCACCATGTCTTTGGGTTTGCGCCGCAAATTCTTTGCCACCGAGGGCGTACGTTGCAATATTTGCACCGATAGGGCTTGCGGGCCGCGGCGGGAGTCGGCAACTGAGAACTCTACCCGCGTTCCCGCCGAGGGAGGTTTAGCGCCAACAGGTAACACGCTGGCATGTAAAAATACCTGCGAGCCGTCTTCTGCAGTGATAAACCCGAACCCTTTGTCGGCATCAAACCACTTAACTTTTCCGGTTGGCACTGATTTCTCCCCTACTTTTTCTTAATCTAGGTTACATGAG
>QWCK01005822.1_pt1 | contig 10882 bp, 6 predicted proteins | sample 1972571 | NCBI WGS metagenome assembly QWCK01 (sample SAMN09866710, study PRJNA288562) | Human gut metagenome isolate term2_stool, whole genome shotgun sequencing... | isolation source: gut | host: Homo sapiens | place: USA: California | reverse complement strand
GGTCATGGCCAGCATCAGCAAAATAATGACATATTGTTTCCCGATTCTCATGCTTTCGTGTTTGACTTCTCCCGCAGGCAAGGCTCAGGGGCAGACCGCAGGCGCGCCTACTTGATGCGCTTCAGGGCTTCCTTCACCACCATTTCCACAACCATGTCAGGCTGTTCGGTGAGGATAGCCGTCACCGTCTTGGCCGCAGGCGCCGGCGAGAAGCCCAGCATGGTCAGAGCCGAGACTGCCTCGTCTTTCACGGCCGTGTTCACAGCCGAGACCTTGGTGTCGGAGGTGCCGGCATGCAACACCTCGGCAATGCCCGAACTAACGATTTTGTCGCGCAGGTCAACGATGACGCGCTGTGCCGTTTTCAGTCCAATGCCCTTCACACTCTTAATGAGTTTCTCGTCGCCGTTGGCAATGGCGTTGCACAGTTCCTTGGGGCTGAGCGACGAGAGCATGGTGCGCGCCGTGTTGGCCCCCACCCCCGACACAGTGATGAGCATGCGATAGAGCTCGCGTTCCTGCTTGGAGGCAAACCCGTAGAGCGTGTAGTTGTCATCGCGCCCACCGGTCTGGATGGCCTCGTGAACATAGAGTTTCACGGCCTTCTTGCCCTGGATGTCGTCGTAGGTGTTGAGCGAAATGCTCAGGGCATAACCTATTCCGCCGGTCTCCACCACAGCCAGAGCCGGCGTGAGCTCTGTCAGCTCACCTTGAATATATTCGATCATGTTTGCAAAAATTGTATATACGCTCTAATAACGCACGGAACCCATCGATTATTGCATCACCGGCAGAAAACAAGTTGCGGTCTGACCGTTGGAGCCGTAGGGCGGCCGTGCTCCCGCCCCCGTTCTCCGCGAAGGGTGATGCCCGACCAAACCGCTACCGGCAGAAAATCTTACAATTGCCCGCTCAGGTTTCGCGAATTTAAAAACCAACACCCTCCTTCCCTGAAATTCGCGAAATTTGTGAAATTCGTAGTCCCCTCACACAAGTCCTGTCAATTTGTTTTACAACCACCCTCTCAGGCTTCGCGAATTTAAAAACCAACACCCTCCTTCCCTGAAATCCGCGAAATTTGTGAAATTCGTAGTCCCCTAATTACCAATCAATTACCTCACAGTCCCAAATCTAACCAGTTTACTCATCCGCGGTTAGATATGCAATCGCGGTGCGGATACAGCCTAACCGCGTCGCGGTTAAGGTTTCGTCGCACGGTGATGGAACCCCAACCGCATAGCCAAAAGGCCTCAACCGCAGCGCCGCGGTATTTTTCTGCACGTCCGACCTGGTTTGGCGTTCAAAAACATGGCGCTTTTTTCTCTAAATGCTTCGAAATCTCTGACCGAAAAAGCATTCATCTTTTTTGACAAAAGGCGGCGCGCGCGACAATAATCTTTGGTTTTTTAGCCTTTTTTACATCGAACTTTTGTATTTTTGCAGGGTAGTAGCATTTTGCATGTAAAGAAGATATGAGAAAAGTATTGCGATATTTGTTGGTTGCCGTAGCATTCTGCTTTGTGGCCAACGCCTCTGCCCAGGTGAACAAGTGGCAGGATATGTATAAGGTGAAAAAGAAAGACACCATTTTCGGCATTGCCAAGAAATACGGCATCACCATGCCGGAACTGATGGAGGCCAACCCCGAGATGAAGGTCGAGGGCTATGAGCTGAAAAAGGGTGACTATATCTTTATTCCCTTTCCCAAGCCCGAGGCCGTGAAGCAGGGCACTGCACCCAAGCCCCAAAACAAGGTGGCTTTCGGAAGCAGACCCGTCAGGGTGGGCGTGATGCTGCCCCTGCACGATGTGGACGGCGACGGGCGTCGCATGGTGGAATATTATCGGGGATTTCTCCTGGCACTCGAAGACCTCAAGGCGGCCGGCCTATCGACCGACGTGCACGCCTGGAACGTGAACATCGATGCCGACATCACTCAGTTTACCAAAGACCCGGCCGCCGCACAGTGCGACGTGATCTTCGGTCCGCTCTACACCCACCAGGTGCGCGCCCTGGCCGAATTTTGCAAGGCGCGCGACATCAAATTGGTCATCCCCTTCTCCATCAACGGAGACGACGTGGGCCACTACAGTCAGATTTTCCAGGTATGGGAGTCTCCCGACAAGCTGAACAACAGCGCCATCGAGGCTTTCTTGAAGCGCTTCCCCAATGCCCACCCGGTGTTTGTGGACTGCAACGACTCCACCTCGAGGAAAGGCATCTTCACCTTCGCCCTTCGCAACCGATTGGAAAACAGGAAAATAGCCTACAGCATCACCAATCTGAACAACAGCGAGGCCATGTTTGCCAAGGCCTTCCGCACCAACCAGCCCAATGTGGTTATCCTGAACACGGGGCGGTCGCCGGAACTGAACATTGCCCTGGCCAAGCTCGAAAGTTTGCAGAACAACCAGCCCTCGTTGCGCATCTCGCTCTTTGGCTACACCGAATGGCTGATGTACACGGAGAACAACCTGAACCGGTTTCACCGCTTCGACACTTACATCCCCACTCATTTTTACTATAACCCCATGAATGCTGCGACGCGGCGCCTGGAGCAGAACTACCGCCGGTGGTTCCGACAGGACATGCAGCACGCGCTGCCACGGTTTGCCATCACGGGATATGACCAAGCCCAGTTCTTCATCCGGGGACTCATTAGCCACGGCAAGAACTTCAAAGGCACCAAGGGGCAGAGTTCCTACACACCGCTGCAGAGCCCGCTGAGGTTCGGGCAGGTGGGGTCTGCCGGCATGCAAAACCAGTTTTTCCAACTCATACACTATGCCCCCGGCAACCGCATCGAATCCATTGCTTACTAAGCTATGACAAAGCCTATTCTCTCCGCACTCCTCCTGCTGCTTCCCCTATGCGTCGGAGCACAGGTGGGCGAGCACCGCAGCACATTCTCCGTGGGTCTGAACGGCGGGTATAACATGACGACCATACGCTTCACTCCCAAAGTGGTGCAGAAAATGAAGGGCGGCCTCACGGGCGGCATCTCCATGCGCTACACGGTGGAGAAGTATTTTTCCACCATCGCGTCGGTAGCTGCCGAGGTGAACTATGGGCAGATGGGATGGTGTGAGGACATCCGCGACCTCAACGATCAGCCCGTCATCAATGCTGCCACGGGTTTACCCGAGGAATACAGTCGCACGATCAACTATATCCAGGTGCCTTTCATGGCCCATCTGGCCTGGGGGCGTGAAGACCGCGGCGTGAACTTCTTTGTGAACGCCGGCCCGCAGTTTGGCTATTACCTGAGCGAGAGTACCAAGTCGAATTTTGAATGGCGCAACATGAATCTGGCCGATCGCGCCAACACCATTGTGGCGCAGGACACGATGGCCGTGGAAAACAAGCTGGACTATGGCATCATGGCCGGCGTGGGACTGGAATACAGTCACCCCAAGGCGGGGCGCTTCCTGCTTGAGGCACGCTATTATTACGGCCTGGGAAACATCTACGGCGACTCCAAACGCGACTATTTCGGGTCGAGCAATTTCGGCACCATCACGGTGAAACTGGCCTATCTGTTCGACATCACCCGCTATCAGGACACGCGGGGCAAGCACTAATCGCATGGCCGCACAACAAGACTTTCAACATCAATCATAACCCAATTAAAACTTAAACCAACTATGTTTGAAAATCAACCCAAAGGGCTATTCGCCTTAGCCCTTGCCAACACCGGTGAGCGTTTCGGCTATTACACCATGCTGGCCATCTTTGCACTCTTTCTCCAAGCCAACTTCGGATGGAGCGAGGGACTGACCGGGACAGTGTTTTCCACGTTCCTGATGCTTGTCTACTTTCTCCCCATCGTGGGTGGTGCCGTGGCCGACAAGATCGGCTTTGGCCGCTGTGTGACCATCGGTATTATCGTGATGTTCCTGGGCTATCTGCTCATGGCCATTCCCGCCGGTGCCGGAACGCCGGCCGTGGTGATTATGATCGCCGCCCTGCTGATGATCAGCATCGGCACGAGCCTGTTCAAGGGTAATCTGCAGGTTATGGTGGGCAAACTCTATGACTCCCCCGAAATGGCCGGACAGCGTGATAACGGTTTCTCCATATTCTATATGGCCATCAACATCGGAGCCCTGTTTGCACCCACGGCCGCACTCAAGCTGATGGAATGGTCGCAAAACACTTTCGGCGTGAGCGAGCAGGTGGCCTATCACTATGCCTTCGGGGTGGCCTGTGTGTCGCTGATGGTGTCGATGCTGATTTACTACGTCTTCCGCTATACGTTCTCCCACATCGATACTTCAGCCAAGAGCAAGACTGTGAAGTCGGAAGTCAAGGTGGAGGAACATGAGGAAACGCCCGAGGAGAAAGCCGACACGCGGAGCCGTTTGGTGGCTTTGTTCCTGGTGTTTGCGGTAGTGATTTTCTTCTGGATGGCCTTCCACCAGAACGGACTGACCCTGACGTTCTTTGCCCGCGACTTCACGCAGACCAGTGCCACGGGACTCACCGCCATGCTGTTTGACGTGACCAACGTGGTGGCTGTTATCTTTATCATCTATGCACTTGTAGCCGTCTTCCAAGCCAAAACGAGCAAGGGCAAGGGCATTGCCGGCTTGGTGATTCTGGCTGCATTGGCTTTCTTGATTTACAAATACAGCGCATTGGTGAGCAGCGGCGAGGTGGTAGCGGTTTCTGCCCCCATCTTCCAGCAGTTCAACCCAGCCTTCGTGGTGGCCCTCACCCCACTGAGCATGGCTCTGTTCGGATGGCTTGCCTCACGGGGCAAGGAGCCCTCGGCTCCCCGCAAGATTGGTTACGGTATGCTCGTGGCCGGTCTCGGTTTCGTGGTGATGATTGCAGCCTCGGTGGGTCTGAGCTACACGCTCACCGACGAACAGCGCGTGTCGCCCCTGTGGCTGGTTTCCACGTATTTGGTGCTGACCTTTGCCGAGCTGATGCTCTCGCCAATGGGAATCAGCTTCGTGAGCAAAGTGGCTCCGCTGAAATACCAAGGCCTAATGATGGGTTGCTGGTTTGGTGCAACCGCCATTGGCAACTTCCTGGTGCAGATTCCCGCATACCTGTGGAAAGCCGTGCCGCTCACGATGGTGTGGGGCGTGCTGGTGGCACTCTGCTTGGCATCGTTCGTCTTCATTTTCTCGGTGATGAAGAAGCTCGAGAAAGTGTGTTAATCTAAAATTTCGTGTGCACGCCTTTAACCTCAAGAGTTTGTGTTAAAGGCGTGCCACGTTTGAATGATAAGGCAAAGGGTTTGGCCATTGGCCAAACCCTTTGCCTTTTACTGTTATTTTCTTGGTTCTTGCAGGTTCGCAACTTCCATTTTCCACCAGTCGAACGTCAGCAGTTTTCGACCTTTCTGACCTTTGAATGAGAAGAACAGATCGTGGATGCCGGTAGGCGGCGCAGTGATGTCGGCCTGAAGGGTCTGCCATTCTTCCCATCCGCCGGTAGCAGGGACGGGAATTTCGGCCATGGGTTTGCCGCCGATGCTGTCCGTATATACTTCTATCCGACCGCCCTGCGTGGCACTGGCTACGCTCACGGTGATATGCCGGGGGCCGGATGATCCGAAGTCAACGTTGGCCAATTTCAGCCAATCGCCATGATGCACATCGCTCAGATACACGCCCGTGCGGTGGTTTTGCTCCGTCGTGAGTCCGTGAGAGAACGCCATCGTCTCGGCCTCAACCCGCTGATAGGGATTGAACGTGCCCACGGGCTGCACTCCTTGGGCAGAAGGCATGATGGTTGGGATTGTTCCATCAGCATTGTAGGTAAACTCCTCCACGGCCATACTGCGTGCAAAGCCTCCCCCACCGGGCAGGTTTCCGGTGTGGTAGAAGAAGTAATCGTGCCCCTTGAATGTGGCCAGGCCGCAATGGTTGGTAAACGACCGGGTGGAGTTGAGTTGTGGCATGATGGTGGCTTGGTAAGTCCAAGGACCCAGAGGCTTCTTGCTCATGGAATAGGCAATGTGTTCCGGCACGCCCCCCGCGGCATATAACATGTAATAGTTCTTGCCGCGTTTGGAAAGCCAGGGGCCTTCGGTATAGAGGTCTTTGTATTTCACACCCTTCTCCCGCTTGGCCGGTGATGGGGCGCCAAAGCTTTTCTCATTCTGCTCCACCCGCGTCACCAGACCGTCAAAACTCACCATGTCAGGATTGAGTTTGGCCTGATGAATCTCCGGATTGCCCCATACGAGATACGCTTGGTCACCGTCTACCAAGGCTGTTGGGTCGATATTGTCCCACTTCCCATCGTCATAGAGAGGTTGGCCAAGCGCATCCCTGAAAGGCCCGGTCGGACTGTCGGCCACGGCCACGCCAATGGCCATGCCACCGGAGAGCTTGGAGTGGGCACACACATACCAGTAGTATTTGCCGTTGCGCTCCACACACTGTGTAGCCCAAGCGCGGTCATCAGCCCAACTGAACGAGTTGAGCCCTAAAAGTTCGCCATGATCGGTCCAGTTTGCCATGTCGGTCGTGGAATACACGCGCCATTGATACATCCAGAAGAAATCGGCTCCCGGCTCGTCTACGTCTGCATAGACATAGAGGGTGTCGCCCTTCACCATAGGGGCGGGGTCGGCTGTGTATCGGGTTTGCACAAAGGGGTTTTGCGCCATCAGGGCAACTGGCAGCATGAGCGCTGCACTTATCATCATTATTTTTCTTTTCATCATCACATCCTTTTATTTTGCACGACCGATGAGAACGATGCCTCCGTTTTGCGGTATCGTGATATTGAGTTTGCGTTTATAGGTCATGGGCTTCACCTTGCCCTGCAAGGCCGGACTGTCAGAGTAGACCGTCAGCTCGCTTTTTGGCTCCAACATGGGCAGGGTTAAGCTGCGTTTCAACGGATCTTTCTCTGCATTGATACCCACAATATACCACTGGTCAGCGTGTCGTCGAGCCATAATGACATACTTTCCGGGATAGCCGTCAATGAATTTTGTTTCGTCCCAGGTGGTGGGAACTTGCTTCATGAACTCGACAGCCCATGCGGGGGCATCCGTCAGATTATTAGGAGCCAGGGCAAAGTGCTGCACTGGGCTTTGGAACAACACGGCCGTGGCCAAGGCAAAAACATCGGACGTGCGTCGCTGGTTGCCCGTACGGTTGTTGGCATTATAGAACTTGTTGAGCGCCGATCCACCGAAATCCATGCTGCCAACGGTGTTGCGCACAAACGGATGAATGCAGGCATTACGAGCCTCAGCATCGCACATCTCTTGCGAGAAATGCAGATTCTCACTGGCCAGGACGGCTTCGCTGGCCGCAAAGTTGGGATACATGCGTTCCCAACCGCGTGGCAACGTGCAGCCGTGGAAGATGCAGAGTAATCCGTAGTCGTTGGCGTCGCTCAGGATTTGTTCATAACGCTGCAGCATATCCTGTTTGTCTCCTCCGAAAAAGTCGACCTTAATACCCCGGATGCCCGTCTGTTGCATCCATTTCATCTCGGCTTTTCGCTTGATCGGGTCGCTCATAATGCCGCGCGGTCCTTGCGGAGCGTCATTCCAATATCCGTTGGAGTTGTACCAAAGATACAGGCTCACGCCTTTCGTTCGGCCATAGTCAGCCAATCGTTGAATACCCTCACGACCGATACGGGTGTCCCAAAGTGCGTCGACCAATACGGAGTTATACCCCATGGCCGCCGAAAAGTCGATATAACGCTTCTGTTCGTCGAAGTTGCAACTGCCATCCATGCCGATAATCCAACTCCAACTGCCCTTGCCGTAAACATATTCCTGCGAGGCGGGATAACGCTGTTCCACCAAATCGAAAGGCACCGTGGTCTCCACAATGTTGGCCAAATCACGGCCCAACGTTATCGTGCGCCAAGGTGTTTGTCCTGGCAAGGCCATGCCCGGCTCGACAGATCCCAGGCCGTTTCCCTCGCCCGGTTGCGGAAATCCGATGGTGTAAAGACCGTCCTGATGTCCGATGAGCCGACTGCCACAATAGTTTCCGCCTACCCCTGTCTCGGAAACCAATACCCATCCGTCGGCTCCTACCTTGAACAAACAGGGAAAAGTGTAGCCCTCGCCCCATCCATTCTTGCCAAGAGTGTCGTCGCAAGTGTAGTTGGTTTCATAACTGGGATAGGTCGAGGCAAATCCACCCATGGGCTTTACCTGCGGACAAAGAAAGGTCGTTGTGCCCTCAGGAAACCGAAAACCGGAACTTTCGCTTTGAATCACTTCCCTTAATCGCTGCTTGGCCGGATAGAGCCGGTAGCAATAAGCCACGTCACGGTCGGTCAGACGGAACACGACATCGATCGAGTCGCCCTGCGAAGTCTTGAATCGGCACACAGCTTCCGTGGCTTGATAGTCGACTTCCGACTGCTTGATATTCCTAAGCTGGTAGTGCTCCCGAATGTCGTTCGACTGAGCACCAACGAGTGTCAGCCCCATGGAAAAATCCCTTTCGGGCGTCACAACGCCCAAGGGCGAGGACAAAATCATGGTTTTTCCCTCATAAGTCACCGTATAGGTGGCACGGCCACCGGCATCCGAAAGGGTTGTTTTTATTTTTCCTTGTGGACTGAGAAAGCTCTTCTCGGTTGCCAAAACCGATGTCATCACACCCAATGCCACTATCATTGAAAGGTATCGTTTCATGTTCTACTGTTTGGTTAAATAGGATTTGATATAGTTGGCTGTTTTCTTCGTCTACTTTGTCCTATATCGTTTTTTGATCAGAATGCCTTCGGCTCTACCCGATAACTCTTCCCCGCCTTGGTCTGAATGTCGTATTCGTAGACCTTGGCCGGAGCTACAGCGCCGTGCAGGTTAGCTTGATCATATTCCACATTCTTGATTTCGGCCCCGGCCATCAGGGGGTTGGGACATGGTCCGACGGCTGGGCGCAAGTTCTTGCCCTGCAAGGGAACCGACGAGCGCAGCCTCAACACGCCGCCCAACTTCGACAACACCTTGGCCTCGGTAAGTCGGCCGTCTTTCCACGACATACTCACCTCGAATCCCCCACGGGCACAAAGTCCGCGGACATGACCCGAAGCCCATGCGCCGGGCAATGCCGGCAGGAGGTGCAACGCACCGTCGTGACTCTGCATGAGCATCTCCACGATACCGGCCGTACAACCGAAATTGCCATCGATCTGGAACGGCGGGTGGGCATCAAACAGGTTGGGGTACATCCGTCCGTTGGGGTATTGCCGGGTCACGCCGTCGTGGGGCAATATCCGCAGCAGGTTGGAGAGTATCTTGAACGCATGGTTGCCGTCGTGCATTCTGGCCCAGAAATTCATCTTCCAGGCCAAACTCCAGCCGGTGGCCATGTCTCCTCGCTGCAACAACGTATTGCGGGCAGCCCCGAAAAGCTCTGGGTTGGTGTAAGGAGAAATCTGATTGGAGGGGTATAGCCCATATAGATGGGAGATGTGTCGGTGCTCATCTTTGGGGTCGTCGGCATCTTCCTGCCACTCCTGCAATTGTCCATGCCGACCAATTTTCATCGGTGGAAGGGCGGCAATGGCCTTGCGAAGGCTGTCGGCATACGCTCGGTTGCCGTTGAGTATCTCCGTGGCTTGCAGACAGTTGGACAGCACATCGAAGGCAATCTGGTTGTCCATCGTGCAGCCAGCTCCCACCGGCGACTTGCCATGGGGGCCATGCTCGGGCGACACCGAGGGCACCACGACGAGATAGCCCGTGCGCGGATCGGTCTGCATATAGTCCAAATAGAAATCGGCCGCACCCTTCAGCACCGAATACCACAACCTCAGGAACACCCTGTCGCCGGTGTAGAGATAGTGCTGCCAAAGATGGGTGGAGAGCCATCCGCCGCCATTGGGAAACATGCCCCAATAGGCTCCGTCCACGGGACCGGCTATGCGCCACAAGTCGGTGTTGTGATGAGCCACCCAACCTCTGCAGCCATACATCTGCCGTGCGGTCTTCTCACCCGTCAGACTGAGGTCTCCGATCAAGGAGAACAACGGCTTCACGGCCTCCCGGAGGTTGCAGGTCTCGGCAGGCCAATAGTTCATCTCTGTGTTGATATTAATGGTATACTTGCTGTCCCACGGCGCATTTCTTTCGCCGTTCCATATTCCCTGCAAGTTGGCAGGCTGTCCGCCGGGTTGCGACGAGGAGATGAGCAGATAGCGACCGTAGTTGAAGATCAGTGCCACCATGCCCATATCCTGGCTCCCCGCAAATTGTCTCAGCCGCTCATCGGTGGGCAACTGCGCATGGGGTGACGGCGAGGCGCCGTTCAGGGTGAGGCTCACCCGGTCGTACTGACAGCGGTAGGCTCGCACGTGACGCTTCAGCAGCCTGTCGAACGACTGCCCGCTTACACCCGCCATCAGCCGGTTGACCACAGCCTTCTCGTCGCCACTGACATCCTTGAAATTCACGAAATTGGTGGCCGCGGCCATGTAAATTTCCGTATTTGAGGCTCGCTCCACACGCAGGCTGTCGCCCGTGGGCACCACCTTGCCATTACCTTTCACCACGATCCGATAGTGCGCACGCAGCCTTCCGGCCACTCCCTCCTGACTGTCTCCATAGACCGTGCCCTCGAGCGCGTTGCCGTGGGTCTGCGCCTCGGATTGAAAGAGGCTGTGGACAGAGATGGTAAAAGAGGTTCGCCGCGATGATTTGATGCGCATGCCTATCACCCGATCCGGCAAGGATGCAAACGATACACGCTGGATTTTCACTCCACCGATGGTGTAGCTCACCTCGTGCAGTGCCTTCTCAAGGTTCAGGCTGCGGCTGTACTGCCCCACTTCGCCATGTTCCTCAAACCGTATCCTCACGTCGCCCAAGGGCAGGAAGCGCATGCCGTGCGGCCCTTTCACCACGTGTTGGTCGATGAGTTTTTGGGCTTCGCTCTCC
>QWCK01006422.1_pt1 | contig 10883 bp, 11 predicted proteins | sample 1972571 | NCBI WGS metagenome assembly QWCK01 (sample SAMN09866710, study PRJNA288562) | Human gut metagenome isolate term2_stool, whole genome shotgun sequencing... | isolation source: gut | host: Homo sapiens | place: USA: California | reverse complement strand
ATCTAGGGGATATCCCTTTCGTCCTCGGGTACTTTTTTCTTCTTTCATTGTTGTTGGGGTTGGCTTCCCAACTGTGTACTATTTCAGGAGAGGACAGAATGAAAAATAGCCACGTGGGAAATTAACGTTTTCCACGTGGCTATCATATGTTATAGTGTCGCCTGACTATATTACCCCGCTGTGACTTCTGTGGGGGAGCCTTTTTGGATCTGGAAGAGGCGGTAGGGGACTTGCTTCGAGGAGATGATCTCATCGAGATACTTGCGATTTGTGTCAGTGATGAAAATCTGCCCAAAGGTGTCCGTAGCGACGAGCTCGATGATGCGCTCTACACGATCGCTGTCTAGCTTGTCAAAGATGTCATCGAGGAGCAGTAGGGGAGCGGTCTGATTCGTCAGGTGCTGCTGCAGATAGCGGTACTCGGCCAGCTTGTAAGCGATGAGGTAAGTTTTGTTTTGCCCTTCGGATCCTATCTTGCGCATGAGGATCTCCCCGAGGAGCATCTCAAAGTCATCTCTGTGGCAGCCAGTTGCTGTGAAGCCATACTCGTAGTCTCTCTGGCGACCATTACGTAGTATGCGTAGCTGCTCCTCGGCGGTGCTGGCACTGCCTGCGCTAAAAGATAGAACCGCACGCTCTACGCCCGCAGCTAGATGCTGATAGATCTGGTCGAAGGTAGGGACGAGCTCCTCGACATAAGCTTGTCGCATCGTGGTGACCGCCAGTCCAGTCGTTGCTAAGGTCTCCTCGAGGATATCCATCAGAGCAGGCTCGTGGATCTGGTTGCGCAGCATATTGTTGCGCTGATCGAGTGCTCTGTTGTAGTTGATCAAGTTCGCCAGATAGGTTGCGTCTTGCTGTGAGAGAATACGATCCACGGAGCGTCTGCGCTCGTCACTACCTCCACGTATGAGCCTCTGGTCATGTGGCGATATGATGACGAGCGGATAACGTCCTATGTGATCACTGTGACGCTTGTAGAGACGACCATTGCGAGAGAGTTGCTTGCTTCGCTCGGTAGAGATACGCAGACTGATCTTGTCCTCCTGACCATCGTCCCATAGGTACTCGCCCTGGATGATCGCCTCCTGTGCCCCCTGGCGTATGGCGTAGCGATCGGTCGTGCCTAGATGCCCACGCACCACCGAGAGGTAGTGGATAGCATCTAGGAGGTTGGTCTTGCCCATGCCATTGCCCCCGAAAAAGCAGTTGAGCTTAGGGGCGAAGTGACAGTTTGCCGTGGCGACATTCTTAAAGTTGATGACACTCAGCGAGCTTAGTATCATAGTCGGGGCTCTATTCCTAACTGCTGCATGGGTACGAGGAGCTCCTCGTGAAGCTTATGTAGTCGGCTCGTGAGTTGCTCCGTAGCATGACACAGAGGCAGGCGCACCGCACTGGTCTCTATGAGCTGAATGGTATGAAGTAACCCCTTGATGCCCACGGGGTTCCCCTCCTTAAAGAGCAACTGATACATCTCCGTAAAGAGTGCATCAATCTCATCCGCCTGCTCTCGCTGCTCCGTAATCAGAGCTGAAACAAGTGCTTTGATCGCTTGAGGATAAGCATTTGCCACGACAGAGACGACTCCATCGCCTCCAGCACGGATGATATCTTTCGTCAGGTGGTCGTCGCCCGAGTAGACGAGCAGATCAGGACGGCATAGCTCACGAATCTCGCCGATTCGCTCCACATGCCCCGAAGCCTCCTTGATACCGATAATCTTTGCCGAGTCACGCTGCAGTCGTGCTACTGTCTCGGGCAGTAGATCGCACCCGGTACGCGAGGGAATGTTATATAGTATGATAGGCTTTTTGCTCGCCTCGGCAACAGCCATAAAGTGCAGATACAGCCCCTCCTGCGTTGGCTTATTATAGTAAGGTACCACTGAGAGGATGGCATCGACATTGTCATAGATCGGGTCACTCATACGCTGGCAGAGATCCTGCGTATTATTACTCCCGACACCGATCACCAGCGGGCAGCGGCCATCGATGGCTCGTCGCACCACATCGATCAGTAGCAGTCGCTCAGGGTAAACGACCGTAGGCGACTCGCCCGTAGTGCCGAGGAGCACCACAAAGTCGCACCCGCCTGAGACCACATGCTCTGTCAGACGACTCAGCGAAGCCGAGTCCACCTGCCCATTCTCTAGAAAAGGAGTAATCAACGCCACACCAGCACCCGTCAGATGGCGATAAGGATGGTAAGTATACTTGTCGTACATATATATAATAAGGTATAGCCCTTAGTAATTTGTCCAGTTCATATCGATCAGCTCCGCACGAGCTGCATTGTACTCAGCAATAAGATTTTCGAAGATCTGAGCCACTGGTTGCACCTGCTCTATCTGTGCAGCCACCTGACCTATCTCTAGCTCACCCTCCTCGAGATCCCCCTCGAAGATACCCCGCTTAGCCCTAGCTCGCCCTAGTAGCTCTCGCAGCTCATCGGCAGAGGCTCCCCGAGCTTGCAGGGTAGCCACCTGTTGGTAAAAGTCGTTCTTCAGCAAGCGTGTAGGAGCGAGCTCCTTGAGGGTCAATATCGTGTCTCCCTCGTCACTCTTGACGCACGCCTCCTTGAAGTCTTCATGCGCACTACTCTCCTCACTTAGCGCAAAGAGTGTCCCGATCTGCACGCCCTCGGCACCTAGGCTCTGAGCAGCCAATATGGAGCGTCCCGAAGCAATCCCACCAGCCGCTACTAGAGGTAGGTCAATAGCCTGAGCCACAGCTGGTATCAGAGCCATCGTTGTCGTCTCCTCACGGCCGTTGTGACCGCCCGCCTCAAAGCCTTCTGCGATCACGGCATCGACACCTGCCTCTTGGCACTTGACCGCAAACTTCGTACTGCTGACCACGTGCATTACCTTGATACCATGCTCATGGAGAAGCGGAGTAAAGCGCTTGGGACTACCTGCCGAGGTGACCACGATAGGCACCTGCTCCTCGACGATGATCTCTATCAACGTATCGATATCCGGATAAAGCAATGGTACATTGACCCCAAAAGGCCGATCCGAAGCCTCACGGCAGCAAGCTATATGCTCTCGCAGCACCTCTGGGTACATAGAGCCAGCCCCAAGGAGACCCAGCCCCCCCGCGTTGCTCACAGCCGAGGCTAGTCGCCAACCGCTACACCAGACCATGCCACCGGCGATGATCGGGTATTGTATGCCTAGTAGGTTGCAGAGTCTATTCTTCATATTGTCTTAATTGCAAATTCAAACTTCTTGTACAAAGCTACGCAAATCACGCCACATATCGTTCCCATTGTTTCAAGGAAAAGCATCGAAAGAGTGTAAGCGGTCCGGCAGATCAATGGTTTTACAAAAGAAACGCTACGCTTAGGTCCTAAGCGTAGCGTCTATAATTAAGTATGAGGTATTAATAGGGGAGACTACAAATTGGCTTTATTATCGTGCTCTTCAAGGGGCGTGAGCGTTAGCGTAGCAGTGATGGGTTGCTTAGGTATGTACTCATTAGGATGATCCGCTGGTTTCATCAAAACCGGAGTGCCAAAGTCTGAAATGCTTGTGATCTCGATGCGGTAATCGTTGTTTCGAACGATGCCGTAGTGCCCATAACGCTCTTGAGTGGGTGCGTGCTGAACGGGTAAATAATAGTAGTTGTAGCTCTTCAGGTAGTAGCGCAATCCTTTGTAATCGATAGGATACAATTCTCCCTGGTATTTAGTTCCTGGAATGAGCATCTTATCACCTTGAGTAGCTACAAAATCTTCGCATACATCTTGTAAACTCTTTGGATAACCTACTGGTGCAGTTACGATAGGCTTAGAACTTCCCGTAGTCTTATTGTGCTCGTAGATGGCTTTTAGATAAGTGACAAAGTCACGCCCACGATAGTAGTTTCCATTAAAGCTAACCCATCCCTCGTCTGACTTAAAGTCTCCAATGGCATCCAAGCTAGCAGGATAAAGCTTGTACCCAATGAGCACGGCTGGCAGGAAGTAATAAGTGTTGTGATCGGGATCAACCGTTGTTTCCGAAGCGTAGTACACATTCTGAGTTAGATCACACTCATCGATTGTCTTGGGAACGAGCTTGAGAGACTCCATGTTGAAGATCGAGTTACTCCCATTGACAGATCTGTAAGTTTTAAAAAGATCCTCTTGATTACTCTTATTACTACTGGCGATCTCGTGATAACCTGGGGAATAAGCGTATCGATTGGCAAAACTAGAAGCATCTCCAGGCTTTTCCATAGTATTTTCCGCACCTCCGATGAGTGGCGCTAGCTCACGCATCAAAAACGCTACACGAGCTTGACATCCAACCCTAAACGTTCCGCCATTGGTTAAGTCAATCGACATATACTGAGGGACTTTAGGCTCTCCAAACAATCTTACACGGGCGATCGCTCGTGTGAGCGTTACTTGTACCGAAGAGGCTCCTTTGTCAAAGGCACGCTCTTCAATCTGTATAGGGCCTTGATCATTACTCCACACGACAGAAGTAACTTTGTTTCCTGACTTTGTGTATAGATCGACGAGTTTGTATGTTGGTTCAAAGAGTTTACTCCACGATAGCCCCTGACCAAACGTACTTTGAATAGCTGGCGTGCCATTAAGTACGGCGACTAAATAATAGGAAGATACTGGCAACGATATAGATAGGGGAGCCTTAGTTGTTACTTCAGCTTTGCTAAATGTGCGGTGAGCCACCATAGTTCGCTCTGCTGGCTCAGACTCGCTCGAAAAAAAGTATAAATCTAATTTCTCAACAGCGGACATAGGATCATTTTCATCAGCTCTGAGATCTGCCCCTAAGCAGTTCAGCTGTATCGTCAAGTTGCCTTCCGTAGCTACAGAATTGATAGCCTTGGGCGACTTACGACATGATCCCAGTAGCAGTACACTCATACACACCACTAGTGAGATGAGTCTAGGCGTTACATAGTCGCTGAGTCGTTGATGGGTGGACGTTGCAGAGTCGCCGAGCCTCTGCTGCTTGGGCGTTGCTTTTTGCAAAATGTTCATCGCCATTTGTTGATGAGACTTTTGTTTCTGACTGTCTTTAGTCTTTGATAGTAGCTTCATAGTGTATCCATTGTTCGCGTTAAAAGAGTGGCATTTTATTTGGCAGTGCGAAGTTAAACAAAAAACTGAGATTACAAGCACCTCTTCCTCCTATATTGATGATTTTTTGAACTAAACATAAAACTCATTCTGAAATCAACGTGGATGCCCAACAAAATCTACCCATATTGCTCCATGATCTGTGAAGATCTTGCTGGACAGCCTGAAGAGTTCTTGTAGCACGCCTGGTATAGATGTGTAGATCTGGATGGATTGTGTAGATCTAGAGAGATTTGGTAAATCTAGATAGATTGTTCGAAGAGTCTGGTAGCACATATTATAGCCAGAGCCTTTCGGAGTCGTTAAATTGATAAGGCTCCGATCAGTTCTTGGACATCTGAGATGTGATTCTCTTCGAGATAGTTAGATAGCTGGAGAACAAGCTTAGAGGCTATGTCAGGCTCGACGAAGTTGTAGGTGCCAACTTGCACGGCTGTAGCACCCGCTAGTAGGAATTCGATTACATCTTCGATAGTAGCGATACCTCCTAATCCTATGACTGGTATCGATACCGCCTGCGCCACTTGCCACACCATACGAACGGCTATAGGTTTGACAGCAGGGCCGCTCAGTCCTCCAGTGATTGTAGATAGTTTAGGTTTGCGCGTCTTGACATCAATAGCCATACCGAGGAGCGTATTGATGAGCGAAAGACTGTCAGCGCCAGCTTCTTCGGCAGCGCATGCGATCGCTGTAATGTCAGTGACATTGGGCGAAAGCTTGACCATCAGATGCCCCTTGTAAGCCTTTCGCACTGCAGAAATCACCTCGTAGGCACTCTCGCAATTGACACCAAAAGACATACCGCCCTCTTTTACATTCGGACAGCTGATATTCAGCTCGATAGCACGCACCTTCGGGTGATCATTTAGTCGCTCAGCACAAGCGACATAATCTTCGATCGTAGAGCCACTCACATTGACCAGAATCTCTGTATCATAGTGACTTATCTCAGGTAGGATATGCTCTATCAGGTAGTCCACGCCCTTGTTTTGTAGACCTACACAGTTGAGCATACCAGCCGTTGTCTCTGCCATACGAGGGTATGGATTTCCTTGTCGCGGGTGCAGTGTAGTCCCTTTGACTATAAATCCACCTAGCTCATTGAGATCTTGAAATGGAGCAAACTCCAACCCATAACCGAAAGTACCAGAAGCTGTTAGAATGGGGTTCTTAAGCGTAATTTCCCCTCCTATATTGACAGATGTGCTTACCATAATAGTTGATCAAAGTTAAATACAGGACCATCCGTACAGACGCACGTATTGCCCTGGTTTGCAATATTCTCTACACAGCAAAGGCATGCACCCACACCACAAGCCATCAGATTTTCGAGCGAAGCTTGACCAGGCACGTTATGCTTCTTTGCCCAGCCATGGATAGCTCGCATCATAGGACGAGGGCCGCAAGTATAGATCATCGAGTAGTCACCTTGCTCTAGCTCAGGAGCAGCCAAGACGGCTCCTCGAGTACCATAAGACCCATCGTCAGTCGTATAACTATAGGAGCAACCGATCTGCTCAATTTCATCGCGAAGTATCAGTAAAGAAGAGGTGCGAGCTCCTATGATCAAGTGGGGGTGCACTCCTGACAGCTGCTGCAAATGGTGAGCTAGCATAATAATGGGAGCCATACCGACCCCTCCAGCGATTAGGAGCGGACGCTTTCCAGCAATGTCAGGATCTGTTGCAAAGGGCGTGCCTAAAGGTCCGATTATATTGATCTTATCACCCGTTTTTAGATCGCACATATAACTACTTCCACGTCCCACTCTCTGCACTAGGAGAGTCAGACAGAGCTCTTCGCTAGACCACTTATATATAGATATGGGGCGCCTCAAGAGTATTCCTGCTGGACGACAGTCTATTTGTACGAACTGTCCAGGTTCCACCCCTTTTAGCCACGACACACTAGAGCTAGAGGTGATCTCTAGTCTTAAGTAAAGTAGGTGATAGCGTGGAGCTACCTGCTCATTATTGATGACAATAGCATCAACGCTAACAGGCTGTGATGATTTGGTCCGATCCATATCCATTCATTTGTATGCGTATAAGAAACTATCGAGAGCCACTCTTTGAGACTCCTTGCTTCTGCTGAGACAAAAGTACAGCTTTTTTGTCGTTTGCCCATATGGGCAAACAGTCGAGAGAAGAGGTAATAGCGATTCACGAATGAACTATTAAGCAACTACAAATGAAATTCAATACAATTACACCCGCATAGATACCTAATACAAACGTATTGCGCAATACTTCGCACAAGTAAATCTTCTATTGCGAGCACGCATACGGCGTCGCCGATTTAGTTGTGAAATAACCCGTTTCACGATATTATTATTCTGTCCAAATGTTGTATTACTGCCTATATATGAGGTTGATACAGCTCGATTGCTAAGTAGATCTTTGCTACTGTATTGAAATATATAGCTATCTAATAGTCCCTCCCTACCCTACTCCACCAGGAATATCCGTAACGATCATATACCCAATCAATAGATACCAATATGAGTAGCTGAAGTACAAGTAGAAAACTAGCTGCTTACTGAACAATCCCCTATTTGGATCCTATTTATCCACCATGTTTCTTATTATCTCAATTGTATTTACTACATTTGTATTGCGAAGACGCTTGACACAATTCAATCGCCTGTATTTTCGCATGTCACAAATGTATTATTAAGGGGAAAAGACTATGCTAATAGAATCTGAGGGAATTATAGAGCGTGTCCGCTATATGATGGACTCTATGGAGCTAAACGCTACAGCTTTTGCTACAGAGGCGGGGATTACGCCGTCTGTTATTAGTCATATGCTCAACGGGCGCAATCGACCCACCATAGAGACACTCAATAACATCATAGCCGCTTACCCATCGTGGAGCTATGAGTGGTTGCTCTTTGGCAAGGGGACACCTAAGCGTGAGACGCAGAGCACCTCGCTACCCATAGAGAGCAGTCTCTTCGGGAGTTATGAGACCAGTGCATCATCTTCACAGACGGCACAGAGTACCCCCTCTCCCGAGCCAACTTTACAAAGTGGACAGATGTCCATACCATTTACTCCAGAGGAGGTAGAGCAGATACGTCAGATGCTCCTTCAGCAGCATACTGCAGCTCGTGAGGTGAGTGAGATACGTATCTTCTACAGCGATGGGAGCTATGAGATATTCGTTCCTCAGAGCAATCGGTAAAGACGCACGGCTCGTGTTTACTAAAAGGGCGTCTGATCCCATCAAAACCACAACGTTGTAACCTTTGATACAACAGACGCGCGAGCCCTACAACTGGTTACACATATCATCGTTACTCGTCCGCCGCACAACAACGGAGACGGTCTCTCCCGAGCCGTGTGTCCACCTTGTGAGAGCTTCTAGTAAGTGAAGACCATGCAAAGGTAATATGGAACGACCATCGGGATCGCACTCAAGTGTACTCAAGATCCGTCTGTAGCCTGCAAGCATTTTAACAGTCCACAAAGAGGCGCGACACAATGATTGTTGTCTAAGGATATAGAGCACAAAGTCCATAGCGCCAGGTCGGAGTCAGACTAGTCTACCTACCCGAGCGTAATAGTCGGACGCCTACAGCACGATAAGATACTCTCCTACAAGACATAAAGAACCATCTGCAAGAGACTTGATTCAGAAGATAGATCTAGCCACACAGTCTAGAGGAGCGAGAACCACGCCACCTCGAGAATAAGAGGAGTGCGTACAGCTATGTCCCGAAGAACTTCACCCAAAACGGATTCTCCCTATCGAAGATTGCTTTCTGCTCCTTTGTTAGTCGCTTGGGATAGTCTTCAAAAAGATTGTAGACCGTCTTCTTGTCGAACGAAAACAGATGCGAGTCTAGCTTGTCTATCTCAGCAGTCCAATAGATCACATCGCCTTCATTCTTCTTGTCAAAGTCGTAGAGAGCTTCGTATTCGCTTACATCTTTCATGTCTCAACGCATTCAGCACCAAAGGTACAAACTAACACCCAGCTATCGTGCAGATAACTTCACTATAGATATTGATCTAGTGCCTAGAGTTGTCTATTAAGACTATGAACGACCTATGAGATACAGAGAGTCCTCCACAGAGAGCTCACTAGCCACGTCATCCTTTACAAGGATAGCTGGAGGAATACCAACATACCTCACGGTATTAAGGTCCCCCAAGAAAGCCTTTCCACCTTTGTACTTACAAACGAAGCTCGCAAAGTCGTACCCGCACGAACGAGCGAACTCGTCAGCGATCCTTTTTTCTTCAGCGGTATATCCTGCTTTGCCCATCTTCATAACTCAACGCATTCAGCCACAAAGGTACAAACTAACAAGCAAGTACGACCGCCAGCACCTCAAGCACCTATCCGCAATGGATAGGCGCATCGACCAGCTCTTTGACAAGGCACTCAAGGAGCTAGCCCGCTACTGCATCTTCCTCGACAAGCCCTTAGGAGACCAGCCGTTCAGCTTCTCCGACTACCCAGAGGTGCAGCGCATCATTGACGGCATCTTCGAGGAGTTTCGCACCTCCGTGGAGGTGACCATCACCAAGGGGCTAGAGTGGGAGGACAACCTCTCAGCCAGCAAGGCAACCGACATCGCACGAGTCCGAGACGAACACGGACAGCTCCAGCTCTCCAAGCGTGCCAAGGAGTTCCACCCTGGGGCTGGCGTCTATCGCTAGACTTCGTCCTCGGCTACGAGGTGCAGGTATCGGGCACCAACCCCAACGTCTGCCCCCTTTGCATGGAGCTAGCGGGCAAGTACCCCAAGGAGTTTGAATTCGTCGGCTGGCACCCCCACTGCAGGTGTCACGCAGTGCCGATCATGGAGGACATCGACAGCTTCCAAGCGAGGCAAGATGCACTCCTCCGAGGCGAGCGCATACCCGCCACGGGACAAGTGACTGAGCCTCCGAAGAACTTCACCGACCACCTCGCAAACAACAGCGACCGCATCGCACGCTCCAGCAAAGCAGGCACGCTCCCCTACTTCGTCCGTGACAACTACACGGTCGGCAAGGACGGCACCCTCACCCCGACATTCGCCAGCAAGGCACCGCAGGCTATCAAAGGGAAGAAAGACTTCGTCATCGAGTCGCCACTCAGCAAGCTCCGAAGCGACCCCACTGGTATCGGGTCACTTGTCGACTGCGCATCATACTTGATCGAGAATAGAAACCTAAAGAAGCGGGAGCAAGCATTCCACAGCATGCTACGCTCAGAGATACACAAGACGGACAAAGGGGGCGCAATTATAATGCAGGGAGCCAAGCCTACCAAGACAGAGATACAGACAGCAAACAAGCTTGTGCAGGCTAAAAACGGATACAACACAATCTTCCTCAGCCCGCACCAAATTAGCAAGCTAAAGAGTTTGCTTGGCATCGAGAACAATACAAACGCAGACGTACTACTAGTCGATAGGAAGAGCTACGTAGCACGACTAGCAGACCTCAAGACAATAGGCAGCGCATCACGAGAGACTCTCAAGGCGCACCTTATGAAAGGCTCCGAACAAGCCCCCGTGGTCGTGCTAGACATTCAAGGACAAGTCAAGCGATTTGACCTAATCAACGGCATACGAGACGGCTGGTGCAAAGACACAAAGGCTGTACTCCTAAACTACAAGGGGCAGTGGTACGAAATAGACAAGGACAGCGCTTTTAAGAAGAAATGGTTAGAAGACAATATCAGATGAATCGAGTAGGTCGGGAAACGAAAGTTTTCTGACCTACTTTCGTTTCCTTCCCTCTCACACCACCGTACGTGCCGTTCGGCATACGGCGGTTTAATTC
>QWCK01005821.1_pt1 | contig 10883 bp, 11 predicted proteins | sample 1972571 | NCBI WGS metagenome assembly QWCK01 (sample SAMN09866710, study PRJNA288562) | Human gut metagenome isolate term2_stool, whole genome shotgun sequencing... | isolation source: gut | host: Homo sapiens | place: USA: California | reverse complement strand
TCAATCATGATCATTGGTATATCATGAATTCTTGCTATATTTTCATACCATTTTGTCATCATGTTACAGATGTTGTTACAGCATAGTACGAAATCTGGTTGTGGCATCTTTCTTGAGTCAGTTGGTTCACCTAGTGCAAATGCAAGTGAAATTCTTGCATAACCACAAATATCGTTATCATAACCTGCATCTTCAGCTACTTGACAAAGTCTTAATCCATCTTTTTTAGCTGCAGTTGTTGCTGCGTGGTTTTCAGGATATACAACTTGTAAATCGAAAGCTTTTGCAAGTTCGATTGGGAATTTTGATGATGACCATCCAACTAATTCTCCTCTTTGCTTAGCATCCCAAGCATCTCCATAAACAGCATCTACAACGTCACGAAGAACTTGAGCTGCTGGTTTTTTACCTTCAATTGGTCTTGGTTTTTTGCCAGGAATTTTTTCTAACACTTTTTCAGACATAATATCCTCCTAAATTCTATATATAAATAATCTTATAAATTTAACTTACTTACTATTTACTAGCTTGCTTTTCTTTAAGCAATTTTTGTTGGTATTTTTGGTTAGCAAATATTGCTGCACCCAAAGCTCCATTTAGCTGACAATATTCAGATGTTTTGATGTCATGGTTAAGACTTCTTTCAAGTGCTCTTACCATACCTTCGTTAAGTGCAACTCCACCAGTCATAACAACATCATCTTTTACCCCAACTCTTTTTGCAAGGGATGAAACTCTCGCTGCTATTGCTGAGTGAATACCTTTTACAATATCTTCTATTTTTTTGCCCTCAGCAAGTTGTGATATAACTTCTGATTCAGCAAATACAGTACAAGTTGAAGATATGCTAACATCTTCAGTTGAATTTTCATCTAAATCATCAAGATCTGATACATCAACTTCAAGCACTCTAGCAATTACATCTAAAAATCTTCCAGTACCTGCTGCACACTTATCATTCATAACGAAGTTTTCTAATACTCCGCCTTCTCCAATTTTAAGTGCCTTGGCATCTTGTCCGCCAATATCTATTATAGTATGAACTTTAGGGAATAAGAAATATGCTCCCTTAGCATGGCATGATAGTTCTGACATTTGAAAATCTGCTTCTTCTAGGGTATTCCTACCATATCCTGTTGCAGTTACATAGTTTATATCATCCATAGTAAGGTTTGCTGCTTCTAAAACTTTTGTAATTGATCTTTTTGGTCCAGTTGTTCCTGCTCCAACATCAACTACAGCATTAGCAACTATTTCTTCTCCATTTTTAAGGATCAATGCTTTTGATGCGGTTGAACCAACATCAACTCCCATAGTATATATAGTTTTTGCCATAAAAACCTCTCATCTTTTATTATTTATATGAAACTATTCTACATTGATATTGTACTATTAATAATAATAAAAGTCAAAAATGTTAGTCAAATAGTCATTCTTGTAGACAAAAAAATAATAAGGCCAGAAGCCTTATTATTTTTTTATAATTAATCAATAATTATTTTCTAAACACATTGTCGTAATCTCTTATTACTCTTGGAAGTAACATTTGATGTACTGGACAAATTGATTCTGGGTTTTGATAACAGCTTTCTGTAAATGCTATCATGTAGTTTCTCATCATATTCATTTGTACTACTTCATCAACTAAACCAAGTTTAGCACAGTATTTAGGGCTTGATTTTTCTACATAATTTTCAATTAGATTATTCATCTTATCAATTGTAGGTTGTAAATCTTTTCCAGCTTTTTTATCTTTAGCAAGTCTTCTTGAATACATTGCTACTGATGCTGTTTCAGGATTCATTACGTTGATTTCAGTTGTAGCAAGTCCTAAACTGAAAGCATTTGTGTCATTACCTTGTGGTCCACCTAGTACATAGTGAGCTGCTGCTGTACCTTTTCTCATTGTAACTTCCATTTGTGGAAGATCTGAGTTTTGGATTGAGTAGATTAGTGATTGTCCAAGTCCTAGTAATTCTGCTCTTTCTGCATCATCACCAACATCTATACCAGTTGTATCTTGTAACCAGATAATTGGTAGTCTATCTCTTGCACAAAGTGTAACAAATTCGTTCATCTTTATTAGACCTTGTCTGTATAGTTTTCCACCAATACCTACTGCTTTTTCTTTATATTCAGGATAGTTCATTAAAAATCCTTGAACGTTTGCTACAACACCTACTGGAAGACCGCCAACTTTAGCAAGTCCTGTTACCATTTCTGGTCCGTAGCCTTTTTTATATTCTAAGAATTCAGAACCATCAAATAATCTTGATAATACATCATAGATATCATATGCTTTTTTCTTATTAGCAGGGATGATTGAGTACATATCATTTACATCATATACTGGATTTTTAGGATCGTCTACTCTAAAGAAGTCTAGATTGTAAGTTGGAAGCATATCAACATATTTTTTGATACCTTCGATCATTCCATCTTCTTCTACATATACTTCTCTAAAGAAACCAGTTTCTGCAAAGTGAACGCCAACAGATCCTGGAGGTGCTACTTTTTTAGCATTCATTGTTTGATCTGCTATTTGGTTAGCTCCTTCTTCATCGATGTATCCCTTAGGGTTCATACCACCAAGTATACCTGCTCCACCAACTGCCATGTTTGCATCTTTGTGTGCAATAAGGATTGTAGGTGAAATTGAGTGGTATCCACCACCTGCTGGGTTAGTACCATAGATACCAACTATTACAGGAATACCTAATTGGTTAAGTTGAGAGTTTCTATAGAAAGGAGTACCTCCTCCTCTTCTATTTGGATAAACTTTTTCTTGAACATCAAGTTTTACACCTGAACAGTTAAGAACATATACTAGAGGTATTCTTAATCTTTTTGCAGTATCTGATGCACGAAGTAAGTTTTCAGCTTGTCCTGGAACCCAAGCACCTGCAAGTTTCTTATTGTCAGATGCAATTATATAAGCCCATTTGCCATTGATTCTTCCAAGACCTTTGATAAGACTTGTTGAACCATTGTCATTGTCTTCTGGGTTATAAAGTGAATTAAGTGGGCACCATGTTCCTTCATCAACTAGTTCGTATAGACGTTGAAGAGCTGTCCATTCGCCTCTTTCATTTACCTTTTCATCTGGTTTACCTGCAGCTTGTGCAGTTTGTATAAGTTCTTGAATTTCTTCTTCTATTTTTCTTATTTCTTCGAAGTTTTCTTTATAAAACTCTGTTTGTTGGTCTGATTGTTTTAACGGTTGACCAATAACCGGCATATTTTTAAAATATGAATTTAAAGAATAGTTACTCATACTTGCTCCTTATTTTATATCATTCCTTAGGAATTTTTATGAATGCTTGACCTGGGTCGATTTCTTCTCTGATTAATTTGATTACATCTTCTTCAGGTTCTTCTAATTTAACAGCTTTTGATACATCAAGATCAAATCCAGTGTTTTCTAGAACATCTTCTGGGCTTGAGCTTGGATAGTAACCTGCTAGATACATTCTCTTAGTATCTTCATCAAATTTTAAGATACCTTTGTCAGTTACAACCATTTGTGGACCAACATTTCCTGGAATACCAGCTTTTTCTCTTCCGCCAGGACCATCCATCCAGCCTGGAGAAGTGATGTAGTCTACTTCTTTCATGAATCTTCTTTTTTCGTGTTGCATCATTATTATAGTATTTACATAAGTTGCAATACCGTTTGCTCCACCTGATCCAGTAAATCTTGTCTTAGGATTGTTATAATCACCAATTACAGTTGAGTTTACGTTTCCGTATGGGTCAATTTGAGCTCCACCGATAAAAGCGATCATTCTTTTTTTGTCATGTTGATATTCACAAGCTTCAAATCCTATGAATCTAACGTTTGGCCATTGTACTCCACAGTGAGCCATGAATCTGTTATCACCAACAGATCTTGGTACTTCAATTGGACTACAGTCCATTAATCCACTTTCTACTATTATATAGCAGTTTGGTGCATATGCTCTTTTTGCAACAGATGCTCCTATTAGTGGTAAACCTGTTCCTACTATTACTACTTGATCATCTTTGATTTGTCTTGCAATAGTAACAGCTTGCATTTCTTTATTTGTATAATTTTTGTAATTAGCCATTATTATTTATCCTCCTTTAGGACATTTGTCGCATATCCAAATCCTGGTACTGGTTTAAGATTAACAAGTCTTGTAGCTCCTAATTTATTAAGGTAAGCTTCATGATCTTCTACATCATAAACCCATTCTTTTACGAATTCTTTGAAGTCTTCTTCAGTTTTTGAAACTATATTGTAGTGTTTGAAGAAATCTCCATCATAATCATAGTAGTCATAACATTGTGATGGGTGAGCTCCAAATGGTACTTGAACTACTGCATCAACACAGAATGCTGGAATTGAGTTCTTAGTTGGGTCACGTCTTATATATTCATTAGATACTAGTTCTTCACAAGTAACTATTGTTTTTCTAGCTGCTACTGCAATATCAACATCGTGGAATTCGTCACCAATGATTCTACAAGTTCCATCAGGTGATGCCATTTGTACGTGGATAATTGCTGTATCTATTTCAGGCACTGGACAAGCTATTACTTTATCGCCTTTTTTGAATGGGTTTTCAACTTCTACGAATTTTTCGTTAGGAAGTTTGTCAATTTTTGCTCTTTGTTCTCTTGAGATACCCCATTTTTCAGTAAGTCCTGTTCCCATCATAAGTTTTACAGGTAAGTAAGGTAGTCCTAAAGAAGCTGCATGAAGTCTTAACATTTCAACGTCTTGTGAATAGTCTTCATACAATAATTTTCCTTCTTCTATATGTTTTCTAAATCTTCTTGATACGTTAGTGTATCCTGAGTTAGCTGTATAACAGTTAATGTAAGCTAATACTCTGTCTTCACCTATTAATAAATCCCAATCTCCACCCGCTGGTCCTGCCTCTGCTATAAAGTCTTTTTGACCTTGACGAAGAATTTCGTAAACTGCTGCATATGGCTTTCTGTTTGTAGTAAATCCGCCAAAAGAGATTACATCTCCATCTTCAACATATTTACTTATAGCATCTTTTAAACTATAAATTTTACTCAAGATTATGCCTCCTTAATAATTTAATCTTATATCTTATTTCATTTATATAATATCATATAACATAAACAAAAGGAAATTCTCAAAAAGAATTTCCAATTGTCAATATCTAAATCATCCAAACATTATTAAAAATACACCAGCTGCTACTGCTGATCCTATAACACCTGCTACGTTAGGTCCCATAGCGTGCATTAATAAGAAGTTTGTTGGGTTATATTTTCTACCTTCGACTTGAGCAACCCTTGCTGCCATTGGTACCGCAGATACACCTGCTGAACCGATAAGTGGGTTGATTTTTCCACCTGTTATATAGTAAAGAAGTTTACCAAATAAAACTCCTCCTACAGTTGCACATGCAAAAGCCATAAGTCCAAGACATATTATCTTTATTGTTGCAAGAGAAAGGAATATTTCTCCATTTGCTGTTGCTCCAACTGTTGTACCAAGCATGATTGTTACAATATTCATTAGAGCGTTTTGTGCTGTATCTGAAAGTCTTGCAGTAACTCCTGATTCTTTAAATAAGTTACCAAGCATAAGTAGACCAAGAAGTGGTGCTACTGATGGTAATAGTAAAGCTGTAAATAATACTACAACTACTGGGAATACTATTTTTTCAGCTTTAGAAACAGGTCTTAATGCAACCATTTTTGTTTCACGTTCTTTTTTAGTAGTTAATGCTTTCATAATTGGTGGTTGAATTAAAGGAATAAGAGCCATATATGAATATGCAGCAACCGCAATTGGTGCAAGTAAGTGAGGTGCCAATGTGTTTGTTACATATATTGCTGTAGGGCCATCCGCTCCACCGATAATTCCTATTGCTGCTGCTTCTTGTGGGCTAAAGCCTAGAGCTACTGCTACTGTAAAAGCTATATAAATCCCGAATTGTGCAGCTGAACCCAATAGTAATGAAATAGGGTTAGCAATTAGTGGTGCAAAGTCTGTCATTGATCCAACACCCATGAATATTAGGCATGGGAATAAATTTGATTTAACTCCACCGTATATAATTCTTAAAACACCTTGATCATACCAAGGTTCTGTTTCAAGCATAAGATTTGCTTGTGGTAGATTTGAGAGCATCATACCAAATGCTATTGGTAATAATAGTAATGGTTCGAATTGTTTTTTTATGGCAAGGTAAAGTAGTATAAAAGATACTAAAAACATTACACAATTTTGCCATGTCAAAGCTGCAAAACCTGATTCTCCCAATATACCTGAAAGTGCGTTTACAAATATCACTGTAATTTCCTCCTAAATATTGTTCAGTATATTGTTTAACTAATTAGTTAAGTTCAGCTATTACTTGGTCAGTGTCTACTGTTTCTCCTACTTTAACTTTCATAGAAATTTTTCCAGCTGCTGGTGCTACGATTTCATTTTCCATCTTCATAGCTTCAAGAATAACTACAACATCTCCTGCTGATACTTGGTCTCCATCGTTTACAAGAACTTTTAAGATATTTCCTGGCATTGGAGCTACAACATTTTCGCCTGATCCTGATGCTGCAGGAGCTGGTGCTGGTTCTGCTTTAGGAGCTGGTGCCGCTTGAGGAGCTGCTGCTGGTGCTGCTTGAGGAGCTGCAGGAGCTGCAGGTGCTGCTGGTTGACCAAAATCTGCCATTGATAATGATTTAGGAGCTCCGCCTACTTTTTCAACTTCTACTTCAAAAACTTTTCCGTCTACTTTAACTTGATACTTCATTTTATACATCCTTCCTTATTTTTATTTTCTACTTATTTCCTTTTTATTGATGTTATTTTAAACTTATCAACTGGTCTTTTAATTTCTTCGCTAACTGCAGCTATAATTGCTGCCACTAATGCACTATCTTCCTTACTTTCTACTTTTTTGGCTGGTTTAGAAGCTACTTTACTAGCTTCAGGTTTTTGACTAGTCTTTCCTGCTATTGAGCCAACAATAGCTGATATGATCTTTACAAATATTGCTAAAGATATTAATGATAGAAATACTATTGAAAAACCTACTAATGACACTTGCATTGCTTCTGCTACAGTCATTGTTTCACTTGCCCACATAATGACACCTCCCTTTTGTCAATTCCCTTACTTGTGAAATCATTTTCAATATCGAAATAATTATAACAAATTAAAAATACTATTTCAATAAAGCCTGCTGACTTTAATTGAATTTACTAGCATTAGTCTTATTATAACAAAAATATTTTAATTATATATGCTATATTTAAAATTATTTATATATAATTTTTCCTATATCCCAATCTTTTTTATGAGATCTTTTTAATTTATAGTATACTAATTAATAGTAAGATATTTTTATATTTTTATTGGAGGTAATATGAAAAAAATAAAATTATTCCTAGTCTTGATGCTTTTACCCCTTCTTTTTAGCAATAATGTTTTCGCTAAAGAAGAAAAGATAAATGCAGAAGTATCTAGGCAAAAAATCTTATTTGATGGCAAAGAAATTGATACGATTGAAGCATATAATATTGAAGGAAATAATTATTTCAAGCTTCGTGATGTAGCTGCTCTTGTTTCTGGAACTGAAATAAATTTTGATGTTTCCTTTAATGAAACTAGAAGAAGCGTTGAGATTACAAGGGACAAGGCTTATAAAAAACAAGAAACCGACTTGGTTAAAAAAAATTCTGATTCTAAACTCGATGTAAGAAATGCAAAACCTGTTTGTTATATCGATAATGAAAAAGTTTTATATAAGGGCTATCTCATAAACAACAATAACTTTTTTAGACTAAGAGATTTGGGAAAAACTATTGGTTTTTATGTAAGCTATGACAAAGACGAAGATGCAGTGATTATTAAATCTGAAAAGCTTGAACCAAAAGATCTTATAGAAAGAGAAGAGGTTACTATAGTTAATTTATATTCTGACCCTATAGCTAATAGCAAAAAAATAAATAATTCAGATAAAAAAATATCTAGTCTAACTATTGATGATTTCATAAAGGATCTAAAATCCGCTATTTTAATTACAGATAAGGCTAAGCGCCTTTCTGTTATTGAAAAAAGTTATGACAAGGCAAATAATAATATTGTTTTGATTCCAGATTTTAAATATAAGGGTAAACTATTTTTAACTCCTGTTTTAAAAGTTGAACAAGATTCTAAGACTAGTGTGATGAAGCTTGAAAATGAAAATATTTCTTTTGATTTATTAAAAAACAAGGCTGGTATTGATCCTAATAAAGGCTTTAAACTAACTCTTGGCTATTATGAAGGCGACGAAGAAGATCACAACTTTAGATTTTTAAGTCTTATTGAGATTTCATATTAATTATGTTATTATAAAGGTAAGTAGCAAGGAGGTAATATAATGAAAGTTACAAAAGATACAGTAATTGGACAAATCCTTCAAGATAAGCCTGAAAGTATTGGAACTTTGATGAGTTTTGGCATGGGTTGTGTAATGTGCCCAGCTTCACAAATGGAAACTCTTGAAGAAGCTAGTATGGTTCACGGTTTAGATGTTAATCTACTAGTAGATGCATTAAATAAAGAGGAAGAAAAAGCAGAGTAATATAAAATATTATTTATTAATAAGAAAAAAGGACCTGAAAATAGGTCCTTTTGTTTTTATAAAATATAAAAGCCCTCTAAAAGAGAGCTTTTTTGTATTTTTATATAGCATTTTCGTCTGAAATCAAGTCTTTTATCTTCATCAGCCTTGTTATGGTTGCTCTTTCGTTCTCATCCAACTTGCTAGTTATATATTTTATAGTTTCTTCTAAGTCTGGAATAGTCCTATATTCAAGAGCATTTACCCTTCTTCTTGTGCTTTCGATTTCTTCAGCCATAAGTTGAGAGGCTTTTTCTACTTCTGCAAGTTCTAATAATTTATTCATAAGTTTATTAAGTCTTGCTATTGATTCGTCAAGGTCTGATGTTGTTTGAGCATAGCCGTATGGATAAACAGAAGCATTTTCGTTGCTTGATTTAATGTTAAAGCTCATTTTAGGAATTAATACACTCATAACATTTTGCTTTTCTATATCAACTTCTATTTCTTGTGTTGGAAAAGAAACAGCAAGCTCCAACATATTTGCATTCATAAAAGAAGATGCTAATAAAAAGTCCTTATAGAATTGTGAAAGTTGTTCTTCGACTTCAACTCTTAATTCTTTATTTCTCTTAACATTTTCGATAAACCTTCTCATAAGCTCATCTTGTTTATCTTTTAAAAGTTTGTGACCTCTTTTTGATTTAGATAGCCTTTTTTTAAGAGAAGTTAGGTTCATCCTTGTGGGAGTTACTTTTAATCTTGCCATAACTAATCACGTTCTCTTTCTTCAGCTTGCTCCTCATCTTTATCTGTCGCATTTTCTAAGTCTTGATCTTTTATTGTTTTACTACCTAAATATTTATCAATTAAATCATCATCAATTCTCTTAAGTTCTGACCTAGGAATAAGCTTTAATAAGTCCCAACCAAGATCTAGAGTATCTTCTATGTTTCTATTATTTGTGTAGCCTTGGTTTACATATCTATTTTCAAATTCTCCTGCAAATTTTGCAAAAGCCTTGTCTGATTTAGATAAAGCATTTTCACCAAGGATTACAGAAAGTTCTTTTGCTTCTTTTCCTGATGTATAGGCTGCATAAATTTGGTTCATTGTATCAGCGTGGTCTTCTCTTGTCCTATCTTCACCAATTCCCTTATCTTTAAGTCTTGATAAAGAAGGAATTGCATCTATTGGTGGTTGGATACCTTGTTTGTAAAGTTCTCTTGATAGGATTATTTGTCCTTCTGTTATATAACCTGTAAGGTCTGGTATTGGGTGAGTGATATCATCTTCTGGCATTGAAAGGATTGGAATTTGTGTTATTGATCCTTTTCTGCCTTTTATTCTACCAGCTCTTTCATATATTCCTGCAAGGTCTGTGTATAAATAACCTGGGTAACCACGTCTACCTGGAACTTCTTTACGAGCTGCTGAAACTTCACGAAGTGCTTCTGCATAGTTTGTCATGTCTGTTAAAATTACAAGTACGTGCATATCAAGTTCAAAAGCAAGATATTCAGCACAAGAAAGTGCCATTTTTGGTGTTGCAAGTCTTTCTATTGCAGGGTCATCTGCAAGGTTCATAAATAAAACAGCCCTGTCCATGGCTCCTGTTTTTGTAAAGTCATTTATAAAAAATTGAGCTTCTTCAAATGTGATACCCATAGCAGCAAATACAACCGCAAAGTTTTCATTTGTTCCTCTTACTCTTGCTTGTCTTGTGATTTGTGCAGCTACGTTATTATGAGGAAGACCTGCTCCTGAGAATATTGGAAGCTTTTGTCCTCTTACAAGAGTATTTAGTCCATCTATTGTTGATATTCCAGTTTGTATAAATTCTGATGGGTAGTCTCTACTTACTGGGTTTATTGCTGTACCATTTATATCAAGTTTATGGTCTGGCATAATCATAGGTCCATCATCAATTGGTCTACCCAATCCATCAAAGACCCTACCTATCATGTCAGGGCTTACGCCAAGTTCTAGAGGTCTACCTAAAAATCTTACTGCTGTACTTTTTAAGTTGATGCCACTTGATCCTTCAAATATTTGGACCATGGCCTTATCTCCATCTATTTCTATGATTCTACCACGTCTAAGTTCTCCATTATTTAATTTTATGTGAACTAATTCGTCATAGGTTACTCCCTCAACGCCTTCAACTACCATTAGAGGTCCTACAACTTCTGATACAGTTTTATATTCTTTTAGCATCTATTGTTTTCCCCCTTTGATATATTGATCTACTTCTTCCATTATTTCATCTTGTATCTTATCGATTTCATCTATATCATCTTCATGAATATATTTCATTCTTGA
>QWCK01005819.1_pt1 | contig 10887 bp, 8 predicted proteins | sample 1972571 | NCBI WGS metagenome assembly QWCK01 (sample SAMN09866710, study PRJNA288562) | Human gut metagenome isolate term2_stool, whole genome shotgun sequencing... | isolation source: gut | host: Homo sapiens | place: USA: California | reverse complement strand
ACTATTTATTTTTTGAGTTTTAAACTTTGGTAGAAGTCTTGAACTCCTTATATTTACATAACTATTTGCCTCTATCACTATTATGACACGAAACCCACAGTAGAGGTCTAGGACTTTTTTGCCTTCACCTAAAAATTTCTTTGCTTCGCCGTAGAGATTTTCTATCTGGAAGTCATTTACCTGGTAAAAGTCATTGCTGCTTATCCTAAAGGTTTTATCAAATATCTCATAATCCAAATAATCACAGCCTGAAATATTTATATTTTCTCTTCCAATAATATTTATGTAAAACTTACTTGTTGAGTATCTTTCATTGATGTAGGATATTGCATCTTTATTATCCAACAAATCAAGGTTTAACATAATGTCTTTGCCATTTGTCCTGATTGTGATTTCTTTGATAATTGAAGGATAGGCTCCTGCTATATTTCTTGTAATTTTTTCAATCTCAGCTAGATTTTCTCCGATATTTTCCTTTGCTAGAAGGCAATCTTTTATGTATACTAAATCATTAGAGTAGGACTTGTTATAGGCAAGATTTCCGTCTTTATCTACTTGAAGCCTTATTTTATTTCTATACCTTAACTCTTTTGATGGGATAATTTCTATATCATCAAGTTTATAAGATGTTGACTTGGCTAAGGCTTGTATTATTAAATTCTTTTTAATTTCGAGCTGTTTTTCATATTTAATATCCATAATAGTACAAGCCCCACATTCATAAAAATATGGACATGGAGCTTGGGTTTGGTATGGACTTTCTTTGATTGTTTTTATCTTTTTAGCATTGTAGAAGTTTTTCTTTTCTTCTATGATTTCAATTTCACATATCTCGCCAAAGATTGCGTCTTCGATAAAAGCAACCTTGTCGGGAGTTTCTCCAACTCCCCTCCCATCTATTAGGATATCTCTTATATAGATATCTTGGTATTTCATTAGATTACTTTTGTTTCTCCGTTGTAGATTACTCCACCTATTGGATCTACTGTTATTATTTGTCCGTCTTGGACTAGGCTTTGAGCGTTTGTAGCACCTACTACTGCAGGTATACCAAAGTGTACTGCTGCTACAGCTGTATGACTTGTTAGACCTCCAGTTTCAGTTACTATAGCAGATGATTTTTCGATAAACTCTGTTATATCTGAATCAGTAAATTTAGCTACTATGATGTCGCCTTCTTCAAATTTATTTTCAAGTTCTCTCTTTGTTGATCCTATTACAACCTTGCCAGATATTGATTTTGCACCTATACCTGTACCTGAAGTAATGATATCACCAATTACGTGAACTTTTATTAGGTTTGAAGATCCACTTACACCTAATGGAACGCCTGCTGTTACTACTGTTAGGTCGCCTTCTTCTAGATAGCCTTCAGATAGACCACCTACAATTGCTCTTTCGATTAATTCATCTGTTTCGTGAGCTTCTTTGATTACAAGTGGGTATACTCCCCAAACAATAGATAGTTGTCTAGCTACACTTTCTGTAGTAGTAGCTGCAACTATTGTTGTTCTAGGTCTAAATTTAGAAATTACCCTAGATGTATTACCAGAAGATGTACATGAGATGATTGCTTTAGCATCTAGTTCTCTTGCGATTTGGCAGGTAGATCTAGCTATTGAGTTGGTTGTATTTCTTCTTGTAATGACTTTGTTATTGTATACTTTTTCAATAAAGTCATCAGATAATTCTGTTGTAACACAGATATCTCTCATAGTTTTAACAGCTTGAACTGGATATTTTCCACCTGCTGTTTCGCCAGAAAGCATAACACAGTCAGTTCCATCTATAATAGCATTGGCAACGTCTGTTGTCTCAGCTCTAGTTGGTCTTGGGTTTCTAATCATAGAATCAAGCATTTGAGTAGCTGTAATAACTGGTTTTGCTGCTGCATTACATCTTCTTATGATGTCTTTTTGAACTCCTGGTATAAGCTCTGTTTTAATTTCGATACCAAGGTCTCCTCTTGCTACCATGATTCCGTCGGATGCTTCGATGATTTCTTCGATATTATCTACACCTTCTTGAGATTCTATCTTTGAAATGATTTTAATAGCCTCTCCACCGTGATCTTCTAGGACCTTTCTTAGGTCATATACGTCTTCTTTTTTACGTACGAAAGATGCTGCTATAAGGTCGATACCGTTTTCGATACCAAACTTAATATCATCTATATCCTTTGGTGTTAGGGCTGGTAAGTTTGTTTTTGATCCTGGAAGGTTTACTCCCTTGTGGTTTGATAAAACACCGTTATTTTGTACTCTACAAACTACGTCAGTACCGTCTTTAATATCAATTACTTTTAGCTGAACAAGACCGTCATCTATGTATATTTCGCTACCTACACTTACATCTTGAGGAAGTCCTGCATGGCTTACTGATACTATATCTTGTGTACCCATAACATCTCTTGTTGTTAGAGTAAAGATATCATCTGGCTTAAGGTAGATTTCCTTAACATTGTAATTACCAGTTCTGATTTCTGGACCCTTTGTATCTAGCATGATTGCTATTGGTTTATTTAGCTTTCTTCTAAGTCTTCTAATTGTTTTTATTTTTTCTAAATGTTCTTCGTGACTACCATGTGAAAAATTTAGTCTTGCAACATTCATTCCATTTAAAATGAGTTGTTCTAAGACTTCTGGATTTTCACTTGATGGTCCTATTGTACAAACAATTTTAGTTTTCTTTAATATTTCTGGTTGCATTTTCGCTCCTATCTAGATAAACTATTTGCTAGGTCGTAAAGATTTTCATCAAATACAGACTTAACAGATGTAGCTTCCTCAATACTTACTTCTATAATCTGTCCATTAACATAACCTAGGGCTAGGCCAGTTTTTTCTTCAGCTAATAATTCGACAGCTCTTGATCCCATTGATGAACCTAGGAGTCTATCTACTGCTGATGGAGAACCTCCCCTTTGAACGTGACCTAAAACTGTAACTTTAGTTTCAATTCCAGTTTTTTCTTCAAGTTCGTTTGCAAGTGCGTATGGATCGCCAACGCCTTCTGCAAGGGTAATTAAGTGGTGAAGTTTTCCTCTTTTACGGCCGTGTTCCATCTTAGCAATTATTTCATTAATTGAGAATTTATGCTCAGGAACAATAATTGATTCTGCGCCGCCTGCAAGTCCTGAATATAAGGCTAGGTCTCCACAATGACGACCCATAACCTCTATTACAACAGCTCTACCGTGAGAACTTGAAGTATCTCTAAGCTTACCAATGGCATCTGCTACAGTTTCTATAGCAGTGAAAAATCCTATTGTGTAATCAGTATAACCCATATCGTTATCTATAGTTCCTGGAATACCGATTGTTTTGATGCCCAAATCTGAAAGAGCCTTAGCTCCCTTAAATGATCCATCACCACCAACTACGATTAGTCCTTCTATACCATAGTCAGCTAGGATTTGAGCTCCTCTTTTTTGACCTTCTGGGGTCTCAAACTCTTTGCTTCTGGCTGTGCCTAGTATAGTACCACCCTTGTGGATGATATCAGCAACAGATGATATATTCATTTCATAAATATCACCCTTCATAAGACCATCGTAACCGTTTCTGACACCCTTAATTCTCATCGATTTGTTAAGGGCAGTTCTTACAGCCCCCCTAATGGCAGAGTTCATGCCAGGGGCGTCGCCGCCGCTAGTAAGTATACCTATTGTCTTCATTATCTCTCCTCATTTTGTCTTAACATTTTCTTTTCCAAGTCTATCTTCTAGCTCTTTTAAGGTCTTATCATTAATATTAAACCATAGCCTTGAATCAAGACCTACTAACTTTTTCTTATCTTCGAAATATATCTTAACAGGATTCTTGCCTGAATTGGCCATTAGCAACCCTTTGATATCATTATACTCGTTATATCTCATTTTTAGATATAAAGTTTTAAGATTTGCATTTTCTAAATCAATAAATTCTGACGCTAATAATTTTACGTCACTTTCGTCACTTTGCAATCTACCTTTTGCAATTACAACGTTATCATCATCAATTAGTCCCCTATATTGGCTATAAGTTTTTGGGAAAATTACCATCTCGATATTCCCATACATATCCTCTAAAGAGGCAAAGGCCATTAGATCTCTTTTCTTGGTAGTTAGTTCTTTTTTGTTATTTATTATGCCAGCCATTGTTACAAACTTGCCGTCAAGCCTTGAAATAGCATTTTCTGCTAATTCTTCCCTATAATTAGTGGTGAAATTAACTATATTAGATAGGGCAAGGGATCTTTCTGATAGTGGATGCTCTGATATATAAAAACCTAAAACTTCTTTTTCCAGCCTTAGTTTTACTTTTTTGGGATACTCGTCAATATTTGGCATATCAATATCGGTTTCTTCCTTAGAGCCTGTCATATCAAGCAGATTTATCTGCCCTGTGACATTAATCTTATTATTGTCGTGAATTGTATTTATCGCCTTTTCAAAAATTGCCATTAGAGAAGATCTAGTATAGCCTAGGCTATCAAAGGCTCCGGCTTTAATTAGAGATTCAATTCCCTTTTTATTTAAGGCCCTGGAGTCTATATCCTCAACTCTTTCTAGGAAGTTTTTAAAATTAGTAAAGCTTCCACCTTCTTCTCTTGCCTTTATAATGGCATCTATGAGGTTATTTCCTACATTTTTTATACCTGATAGGCCAAAGATTATTTTTTTATCAGCAACTTCAAATGACCCATAGGATTTGTTTATATCTGGAGCTAGAACTTCTATGCCGAGCCTTTTAGTCTCTGACACATAAGCATATAGCTTTCCTGTCTGATCCATTACAGAAGAAATCAAATTTGCCATATATTCTTCTGGATAGTAGTACTTAAGGTAAGCCGTTTGTACTGCCACTAGTGAATAAGCAGCAGAGTGGCTCTTATTAAAGGCGTACTTAGCAAAGGAAATCATTTCATCATAAATGGTGTTTGCAGCATCTCTATTTACGCCATTTCTTACTGCACCAGGAATAATAACATTTCCGTCATCATCTAACTTACCATTAATAAAAATATCCCTATTTTCTTCCATTACTGCCATTTTCTTCTTACTCATGGCACGCCTTAAATTGTCGGCTTCTCCGAGTGAATATCCTGCAAGCTGTTGAACTATTTGCATTACCTGTTCTTGATAAACTATAATGCCGTAAGTTACACCTAAGATTGGCTTTAGTTTTTCATCAAGATAGGTTATATCTTCTGGATTATTTTTGTTGTGGATATATTTTGGAATTTCATCCATAGGACCAGGTCTAAAAAGTGAGTTTGCCGCAATCAAATCATCGAAAACAGTTGGTTTTAAATTTTTTAGAAAGGCCCTCATACCGGCTGACTCAAACTGGAAAAGTCCTATGGTCTTGGCCTGGTTAAATTGTTTGATGACATTTTTATCATTTACATCTATTTTTCTTATGTCGATGTCTTTGCCATAATTTTTCTTTATATCTTTTATGGTATCCTTGATGACTGTAAGGTTTCTTAGGCCCAAAAAATCCATCTTTAATAGACCCAGCTCCTCTATTTCTGTCATATCAAATTGACTTACAACCTGATCATTTGATAGGGCAAGAGGAATGATATCTGTAAGTGGGTCTTTTGATATAACCACACCAGCCGCATGGATTGAAGTATGACGAGGAAGGGCTTCAAGTTTTTTGGCCGTATCTATTAGTCTTTTACCTTCAGCATCCTTTTCATATGACGCCCTAAAGGCATCTGACTCCACAAGAGCCTTATCAATTGTCATCCCTATTGTGGCTGGAATTTGTTTTGCTATAGCATCAACCTTGCTGTAAGCGATATCTAAGACTCTACCCACATCCCTAATGGCGTTTCTTGCCTGCATCCTACCAAAGGTTACGATTTGAGAAACGTGGTCTCTACCATATAGCTCATTTACATACTCAACTACCTGATCTCTTAAAACATAGTCAAAGTCTATATCAATATCTGGCATTGATACCCTTTCAGGATTTAAAAACCTCTCAAAAATCAAATTGTATTTAAGAGGGTCAATCTGAGTAATATCTAAGGCATAAGATACAATGGACCCTGCAGCAGATCCTCTTCCAGGTCCTACTGCTATATCATTGTTCCTAGAATAATTTACAAAATCCCAGACAATCAAAAAATAGTCCACATAACCCATGGAATTTATAACGTCAATTTCTTTTTTTGCTCTTTTTACTATTTCATCTGTTACTTCTTCATATTTTTGAGAGAGACCTTTATTGACTAATAACTTCAGATAATCTAAATTTGAAAGTCCCTCTGGAAGTTTTGTGTAAAAAGGCAAGTGAGGTTGATGAAATTTTATTTCAACATTACATCTATCTGCAATCTTGCCTGTATTTTCTATGGCTCTTTCATAGTCTTTAAAAATTGTTGCCATAGTATCAGGATCTTTTAGGTAAAATTCCCTATTAGGCATCCTCATCCTATCTTCGTCTTTAATTAATGACCCTGTTTGGATACATAGGAGGACGTCTTGATAGTAAGAATCTTCCTTATTTATATAGTGCACATCATTGGTCGCAACCATCTCTATGCCAAGCTTTCTATGAAGGTAGGCTACGCCCTTATTTACCTTTTTTTGCTCAGCCATGCCATGATCTTGGACTTCTAGAAAATAAGAACCCTTGCCAAAGGCATTCTCGTATTTTTTTGCAGTATTTATGGCCTCTTCCATGTCATCTTCTAAAATTCTCTGATTAACTTCTCCATTCAGACAAGCTGATAGGGCAATTAGGCCTTCTGTATGTTCTTTTATATAGTCAAAAGATACTCTTGGTTTATAATAAAATCCGTTTACATATGCTTCGGATACTATTTTTACCAAATTTTTATAGCCAGTAATATTTTCGGCAAGCAAAATTAGGTGGTAGTACCTCCTATTTGTAGGGTCTTTTATCTTATGATTCCTTTCAGATACATAGACCTCACAGCCTATAATTGGCTTTATACCTCGTTTTTTTGCCTGTTTATAAAATTCTATGACCCCGTACATCTGGCCGTGGTCTGTTATTGCGACAGATTCCATGCCGAGATCTTTGCACCTATCCAACAGCTCATCTATCCTTGTAAAACCATCAAGGAGAGAATATTCCGTATGGAGGTGGAGGTGGGTAAATTTGCTAGTCATAGTAGCTCCTTTAAAAAAAGATTTGCTCTCACAAATCTTTAGCTAGTTTGATAAACTTTTGCAGTCTGTAATTAACCTTGGCCTTGCTTAGAGGTGGATTTAACATCTCACCAAGTTCATCCAGTGACAGATAAGGATTTTCTAGACGAAGCCTTGCTATCTTTTGGCTTAGCTCATCTACTTCATCAAACCTGTCATTTGCTATAGTTTTATTTATAGCATCAACCTGGGCAATGGCAGCCTTTACAGTCCTATCGATATTGGCATTATCAAAATTATTTATCCTGTTAATGTCATTTCTAATTGATTTCATAGCTCTAACATTTTCAAGCTCAAAAAGTGACTGCATAGCACCTACAACAACTAAAAAGTCTGAAATCTTATCAGAATCCTTAAGATAAATTATGTTATTATCAAGTCTTTGACTGAGTTTCGCATTTAGATTAAAAGCATCCATCGAATCCTTAATAAGCCTTGCTTCCTCTATATTTTTGCCAACAATTTCTAGGTTGTAGCCCCTTTGAGGGTCATTTACTGAACCTCTAAAAATAAAGGCAATTTTTAAAAATCCCTTGATTTTATTTAGACTTACATCTTCTATATTGTTAAAATTTTCTATAAAACCTGCATTTTTTAAGGCTATCAACTTATCAGATACATCGGCATCTTCAATTATTACTACATAATCTCTTTTATTTTTCTTATCCGGGTTATCCTGAATTTCAAAAGTTGGAGAATAATCATACAAATCAGAAATTAGCTTGTAAATGTATCTGGCTTCTTGGTTGGCATCCGTTTTAAAAATCACATTAAAACCTGAAGCGGAAATCCTCACTGCTCCTATAAAATGAGCTAGAGAAATAAGTTCTCCTTCCAGGTCAATAGGCTCTTTTCTTAGTAATTCCTTTTTACATCTTTGGGAAAAACTCATACTAATCCCTTATCCTTCTCCTTAAAGTGTCAATATCTTTGGCATCTGCCTTGGCATATAGGAGATATTCTTCAAAAGTCTTATACTTTCTGATTACATAGTCATAGGCTTCTTTCATATAGTATGGATCTGTAATTCTAAATATAGAAAATGGTTCATCTTCGCCGTATCTTTCAATATATCCAAGGTGGGCAGAAGATGTCTCATAGTCTGCTATGATATCTCCCCTAGGCACATCTGCAAGACCCATTATAATCATAGAAACAATACCAGTCCTATCCTTACCTTCTTGGCAATGATATAGAGCAGAACCTTCTGCATTCGCAAGGACTTTTACTATCTCTCTTACAGCGGCATAATGATCTATTAAATTTCTGTAAGATTCTCCTACAGAAACTTTTCCTGAAATTATCTTTTCAATTTCTTCTTTTCTGAATTCCCTATCTGGAGATAGTGATATGTGATGGTAATCGAAATTTTCAGTGATTTTTTTGTGAGTTTCAGATTCAAAGTCTATTTCATTTTCTCTTCTAAGATCGATGACAGTAGAAATATTTAAATCCTTTAAATATTTTATATCTGAGTCTTTCACATCATCAAGGCTTGCTGATCTAAAATATTCATGCCATTTGGTTGATCTATTATCTAGAGTTGGCACGCCTCCAAGATCTCTTGCATTTTTTATGTTTTCTAAGTCTAATCGTTTTAAATATTTCATCTTACCACTTATCCTTTTCTCTGTGTCTTTTAATTATTATATAATCGTCATCTTTCATCTTCTCATACATTTTTTCTACCATATAAACTGACCTATGTTGCCCACCAGTGCATCCAAAGGCAATAGTTATGATATTCTTTCCTTCTTTTTCATATGAAGGAAGTAAGGTTTTTATAAGCTCGTAGATCTTTTCTTCAAAATCTTTTATTATATCAAACTGGCTAAGGTAGTCGGCTAGTTTTTTATCTGTTCCATTTAATTTTTTGAGCTCTTCTATATAAAATGGATTAGGAATGAATCTCACATCAAAAACAAAATCAAAATCATCGCTTATTCCGTATTTGTAACCAAAGGAAATAAGATTTATTATCATATTACTAGTCTTATCTCCACTTGACTCTATGACTCGCCTTAACTCTGCTATTTTATAATTTGTAGTATCTATTAGCCTATCAGATATATCCTTGATTGGTTCTAAGAGTTTTTTCTCCTTTTCAAGTCCGTCTGCCACGCTTCCGTATTCTCCAAGTGGGTGCGGTCTTCTAAGTTCGTTATATCTTTTTTGAATAATTTCGTCACTAGAATAGATAAAGATTATTTCAGTATCTTCATTGGCTTCCTTTAGGCTTTTCATAGATGTATATATGTCATTATCTAAAGAAAATGACCTGAAATCTATTACAACAGCCATCTTTTCTATTGGATTTTCTTGGTATTTATTAAGCTCTATGAATTTCTCAACCAAATAGGCTGGAGCATTATCCATAGCATAATATCCTAAATCTTCAAATGCCCTTAAGGCTGTTGTCTTGCCTGAGCCAGAAAGGCCTGTAATTATCTTTAATTTCATCTATAAGTCTCCGACTAATTTTACCTCACGTTCTAAAACAAAACCTGTTTTATCTTTTACAATACTTGATACATGGTTGATAAAGTTTAGCATCTGTTCGCAAGTTGCCTTATCTCTATTTATTAAAAAGCCGCAATGTTTTTCACTAACTTGGCAGTCGCCTTCTCTAAATCCTCTAAGGCCACATTCATCGATTAGCTTTGACGCATAGGAGCCCTCTGGTCTTTTGAAAGTTGACCCTGCGGATTTTTTATCAAGGGGTTGTTTACTTTCCCTTCTATTTTTAAAATCTAGGTACCTTTCAGTAATCATGTCTTTATCGCCTTTTTCTAGTTTAAACTTAGCACTTACTACAATTAAATTTTCATCAAAAATCCTAGAATGTCTATAAGAAAAATTCATTTCTTCATTTGTAAAGGTATGAAGATTTCCTTCAAAATCAAAGGCCTGTATCTCGACAGCGACATCTTTGATCTCCCCGCCATAAGCTCCAGCATTCATAGCCACAGCTCCGCCAACTGATCCTGGTATACCTGATATCTCTTCCATACCAGCAAGTCCCTTATCTATTGCAGCAAGGCTGGCATTGGTTAAAGATGTGCCAGATAGAGCTGTTAGGTAGTCACCTTCTATGCTTATCGTATCAAAATTATCAGCAAGGACTATTACACATCCTCTAATACCCTTATCAGATACTAAAAGATTTGATCCCTTGCCCATCACAAAAGTTTTGATATTATTTTCGTGGTTAAATTTTAATAGTTCTTCTAATTCCTCAACGCTTGTAGGTCTTGCTAGTACATCTGCAGGACCTCCTATGCCAAAGGTTGTATATGTCTTTAAATCTTTATCAAAATCTATTTGAGTAAAGTTTTTATTATTATAAAGAGATTTGTAATCCATAATTTCTCCTTTTTGTCTATTTACATATTTACTATACCATAATGGTTAATAAATCTCTCTTAAAAAAATTAGCTAAAAATTTGTAATTTTGATAAAACTTTGGTAGAATGATAAAGATGAATAAGGAGGAGGTGTAATTATGGCAAGAGCATGCGATATATGTGGCAAAGGTACAGTAAGTGGAAAATCTGTAACATTCTCACATAGACAAATTAACAGAACTTTTAAAGCAAACGTGCACAAAATAAAAGCTGTTGTTGATGGCACTCCAAAAACTATTAACGCTTGTACAAAATGTATTAAAAGTGGAAAAGTAGAAAAAGCTTAAGCTTTTTTAGTTTAGTACTAAATTA
>QWCK01008660.1_pt1 | contig 10889 bp, 19 predicted proteins | sample 1972571 | NCBI WGS metagenome assembly QWCK01 (sample SAMN09866710, study PRJNA288562) | Human gut metagenome isolate term2_stool, whole genome shotgun sequencing... | isolation source: gut | host: Homo sapiens | place: USA: California | reverse complement strand
CGAAGAGGACCACTATGTACCGCTGCCGAAAATCTATGAGTTCAAGAACGACCGCGAGAAGGAAATCATGCTGAACCGCAACTTCAAACGGGTGAACGAGGAGGTGGACAAGATGGTCAAGGAGCTGCTGGGTATGGCATAAATGATTCGTATAATGGCATCCTTACAATCTACATATAATCATTCAATCCATTTGCCTCCATTGAGTGGTAGCGCACTGAAGGTCATCGCCGTCCTTTCGATGGTGACAGACCACTGTGCCTACTACCTGATGGAGCACGGAACACTCCTTTACGAGGTTATGCGCTGCTTCGGGCGCATCGCCTTTCCGGTGTTCGCCTTTCTCATTGCAGAGGGCTTTCGGCATACCCGAAACCGGATGAAGTACTTTCTGCAGCTGCTCGGGTTTGCCGTAGTCAGTGAAGTGCCCTGGTATCTGCTGAATGGATTGGATGGGACGCACAATGTACTCTTTACCCTGGCATTAGGTGTATTGGCTTTGGCTGCTTTCGAGGCATTAAAAAAGGATGACATCCTTTGTGGGGCTGTCATCCTTTCTATAGCTGGTTTCGCCACTTGGTCCGGAGTGGACTATGAGTGGCGGGGGATTCTGATGATGGTGGTATTCTACCTGTTCGGGAACGTTAGCAATCCTTCTTTTTCCTCGGGTAGAAAGGCGCAGCTATTTTGTGCCTTTCCACTGATGATGCACTATGGAATAGTCGGCGCTTTGCTGGCTTGTCTAGTGATTTCCAGCTATGATGGAACACGCGGGTTTATCCATGGCAAGGTGGCGAAGTATGTGTTCTACGCGTTCTATCCGATACATTTGTTTCTGTTATACGTATAGCATATGCAGTAGAGAACTATTTAGTATCTGAATCATCCTTATTAGAAGTCCAAATATATCTAATAAGAAAAATCAATGCAATTACAGCAGAAATATTGGGAATAATATGTTCAAGAATAAACGTTTTAAAACTCATTTTTACCGACAATGAGAGCAAATCAAAAGTCGATATAAACAATATCACAAATGCAGAATAAATTAAGACTGATATAATAATAACTTTTAAAGTTATAACTAATATTTTTCGAAACATGCCTTTATGCCTTTTAATACAAGAATGAAGAAATTCTTTGTAATCTATCATAGTATTCCATTTTCCTATTTAGGAACAGTAGTCTGCAACTGAAGTATCCTTTGCTGTAATGTATATAAATCGCTATCGGATGGGTAATGTTTTTTAGCTAATATGTCATAGACCGTCCTTCCACCACCATATGTTCCTGACGGGATGTGTAATGAAACATTTGAAGATGATATAAGGTAGTCAACAATTTCTAATTGATCTTGAATTACAGCTTGTTCGATCGGAGATATGTTATTTACCTTTACAAATGGGTCTGCCTTACCTTTTTCGATTAGATATTTTACATATTCAATAGATGTTATTGCAGCTACGTCCAAAGCATTCGTTTTTAATCCTGAAACAGAATCCTTGGTAACTTTATTTGGATCTGCCCCGAATTTTAAAAGTATAGCAATATATCTGCTATCAGCTTTGTATTCAGAAGTCAAGAATCTGGATGCATAAATTAAAGGTGTCGTTCCATCAAAAGCAATAAAATTGGGATCTGCACCTAAACGTAATAGAGATTCAACGGATTTATAACGACCGTTAAATATCGCCCATATCAGTAGGTTCTTGTGGAATTTGGAGTCCAATTCATCTATATCAATTGCTGGATTGGAATTTACGAACTCTCTCATTTTTGCAGTATCTTCGGATTGAACGAGTTTTGCAAGTGTCCAAATGTGAGTATCTCGAAAAGAATCAATACTGCGAGCCCGTCAGCCGGTGATAATCGTAGTCGTAGGTGATGGACTTGCCTTCCTTGGCAAGGTTGGCTGTCTGCTTGGTCAGCACATTGCCGAGTGCATCATAGGTGGAGGTGGTGATGCCGCTTGCAGGATGGTTCACCTCGGTGCGGCGGTCCCCCACGTCATACGGAGGTCGTCACGTTGCCTTCGGTGTCGGTTACATTGTGCGTATATCATTATCAAGTTCTTTTCTCCATATTAGAGTACCAATAGCCGACAAGATTATAGTGAACAATAAAGTGGCTTGGGCATAACCAACAGGCAAATAATCTCCTTCAAAAAAAAGATAATCTGTTTTTGAAGAATAGTATAATTTAGGAAAATCCCCAGACTTTATCTTGTTCAAGATTCGATCTCCTGTATGTAATCTATATTGTTTTGATTTATAAGTTATAAGAATTGTGTTTGAACTCTTATAGTTACTTTTTTCCTCAAATCCATTATATATGTACTCAGTAATAGGCTCCTGGGTCTTTTCTATGTAATTGCCGTATAAATGGCATAGATACAAAACAAGAGCAAGAGCTAATCCTGCGCAAAAAATAGTCTTAAACAATGTTTTAATCTTCATATTTATTGAATTAGAAATGATACTGGTAGTAGACCTCAACTAAGTTATTGGTTGAAACTACTGAGTCGTTCTGCTTAGATACAACACCAATACAAAGTTCTCTATATTTCTTTCATACTCATTTTATATTTTAATGTACGAGAGAGAACAAAGCCTTGTTGGAATCATCAGAATTATAAGAACTTACATATTCATAAGCTTTTCTACAACTCCGGATAACGTATTCCTGATCCGATTCTTGAGGATTCTTATCACAATACCAATTGTCATAAGTGAGACTTGGAATATTATCCTTGAGAAGGAATACATCTCCACCCAGCACTGGAATGCCTTGTTCTTCGAAGCAACCTATCATCCTAAGTGCCTCACATTTGGAGTATGCAACATTGTTGATTCCCAATCCATTGAGATTAAAGACTGAATCCATAGCATTATTCTTTCATTATTACTAGGTAGTTATAAAATGTGACAAATATGTTCTGTACAATCTTCATCTATTTTAGAATATGTCGGTAAAAGACCGCATTGTCATCTACTCTGCCACCGGAGTTGATATTATATTCAGATGGAACATAAAGCGTATCACCAATGGTGACCATAGGCTTGGGGATATTGTATATCCCTTTAAATTTCCATATTTTCCCATCGCTGTTACGCTTCAGGAAATGAGCAAAAGTCCATGGTCCAACATCAAAATACAACATCGTATAATCCGAATCAAAACAAATCACGGGCTTATATCTTACGATTACAGTATCCTCTATCGAAACACATCCATCATGTTTCCCCCGCCATACAAGGCTATCTTGTACCTCCTTGGAAAGTTCCATGTACTTCACAGGTACACCATCAGTATAATCAATGATTCGGCTATCAATAAACCAATAGCTTATCACAGACAAGACTATCAAGCCGGTTATTATCATCCACTTTTTCATTATTTTGCGTAATAAATGATAGTTTTAAGTTGCTACTGCCTATATAAGAAGTCAATCATCGCCTTTATGGGATAGTCTATGAGCTGCCACACTTTCCCGGCTTTAGAGACTTTCCATGTTGCTACTCCACCTATAAAGAAGCATAGCGGATAAATAAGTAACTGCCCTATAAGGTAAAACAAGCTTATCCTATAGTTCAATGCTTCTACACAAACTGTTGCCACACCACACAGCAACATGGCTGCTTCAAATTTCCAGAATCGTTTATCAGTTCGTTTCATATATCAATTTACCGTTTTCTTTATAATTCCAGAACTTACGATAGCAGTTACCTTTCCTGTCATAATATTTCCATTCGTCAAATTCTCTTACATAAAAAGGACGGCTGTTAGCGCGATAAGTTACCCATCCTTCCATATTTAGAGTGTCTGACGTGTAACATCTTACATAGGCTATCGAATCGGGGGTTTCTTCAATATCATAATCCAGTATTGAAGTGACGTTATCATTAATTCTTAAACTATCAAACACCAATTGCATATTTTCTCGTGGAGAGTAATACACCTTGTTGATACATCGTATTGTATCTAAATTTATTGGTGGCTCAAACTCCATGCAAGCATAATCATACCATTTCTTATCTTCTGATACATACTGCCATAGTTTTGCTGCATGGTCCCAATACTCAAGCACATAGTTCAAATCCGTGCATTTAATCAAAAGCACAAAATGACCGCGATACTTGTACATACCTGGTTGCTGCTCAAAGCCTATTTCCGATAATGATTCTGGGAGCCTCTTATTCTGTTCTACATAGTTATCTATTCTCTGGGCTATTTCGTTGCGTATTCGTTCATCAAATTTATCGTAGTCCGGGTCATAACCCATAAATAGCTGTGGGTAAAATGCAAGAAACACAAACCAGGCAAGGAATAATATCAAGATTATCCCAATACTGATTCCCAATATCTTGAATATTATTTTCTTCATTTGTTATTCTTCTCTTTTTGATTGCAACATCAGTAAGTATCTTTATCTTACAGGAGGATTACTTTAATCACTTATCCACAAAGTTACTTTTTTCTTTGATAAACCCGTCAGTTGGAGAACAAATTATCTGTGTATCAGTTTGTTTTTAACACTTTAATTACCTCACAAAGACAATTTGAATTTTATAATTGGGTATAAAACCCTTCCTATCAAAGTGCTTGTCTTGAAATGTAAATAACACTTCGTCTGTACGCCGTGTATAATAACCATTTATTGGTTCAATAGCTGTTTGTACATTTGTGCTTTTTTTAGTACATAACAATATGAATTATAAACGTTTCCGACATTTTGGAAAGGACAAATTCTCCATGGACTTTACCTTCTTTGCCATTGCCTTCAATATAAAAAAGATATGTGCAAAAATGACTAAAGAAGGTATGAACTGGCTGATTATACTGTTTTATGAGCTTACAGCTGCTGTTTTTAGATGCTGATAATACATAATCAAAGAAATCCTCAAATGATTGCAGCTTAAAGAAAATGAACAGATTTGTAAATAGCTATTTAAGGAACCATATTGAATAATTCAAATGTTTCCTGCATCCATTTGCAAGGAACTCCATCATAGTGGTTTTTGATTCTCTCCTCTATTTGTTTATCATCCCAAACGGCAGCACGCTCTAATTTTTTAGCAACATCAATTGTGGTAGGAGCAGTCTCGCCTGTTTCAGGGTTGTAGGTGAAGAATTTTTCACTAATCCTATCATAAACAAATCGTAAAGGTAAAACCTGCAAATCTTCACGAATAGGGATCTTGCCAACTTTGAGCCATATTCCTTTGGTTATAACATATTTATATACTGCCGTTATAAATAAAACTTTGGCATTTTTCAGAACATTCAAATCAGACAGTTCCGTATCGGATTTATAATCAAAAAAAGCCAATAGCCCGTGCGGAAGTATTTGTGCATATACATAGAATTCATCATTGATATGTATTTGCACTATAGAACCTACTGTTTCTTGTTGTCTTTTCATTTATTCAATTTTAAATTAGTTACCAAATACCTTTTCATTCATATGATGGTGCCTATCTCGCCTGCGTACATTCTCTTCCGGAGACATTAATTCCTCACTTTGATGTATTTCAAACTGATATTACTAAATATCATACAAGTCAAAGAAAGTATCTCCTACTTTCTATTACAATTATCTTTTTAGTTTTTGGGAATAACATGTAGCTTATTGATGTAATATACATTAGATATTACTTCTACTAACTCTAGCTTAATGACATATTTGTCAATTAAGCTGTCACTATAATTGGGTATAAATGCCTTCCTATCAAAGTGCTTGTCTTGAAATGTAAATAACACTCCGTCTGTACGCCGTGTATAATAACCATTTATTGGTACAATAGCTGTTTGTACATTTGTGCTTTTCTGTACATAACAATATGAATAGAATAATGTCCAAATAGAAATATACAGCATCACAAAAGACTTTATTCCAAATAACACTTTATCTTTTTGCCTTGTAGCCTTGAAAATAAAAGCTATCAATGTTACTGCAATAGAAATAGCAGCAATAACAATGGCGTAGGTATAAGTTGTTATCAAAAAATTATGTCTCAGGATATATATAATAGCTACTAATCCCAATGCAATGAGCAATATTACATTATTGTACTTCTTCTTCATTTCTACCATTTGTTAATTCTACATTTTCTGTCATATCGATGTTGTCCTCTGAATTTCTTCATTTTTCCATCCATTTATACGCATAACAGCAAATCACTACTGGTAAAACCGAGAACAACGCAAAGCAACCAACCGATGACAAATACGCAGAAGAAGCAAAAGGAATCCCGAATATGGGATAAAGGGCTATGGCAAAGAGATTATAGGTTATGAAAGAGAAAAGCATGCTATACCCTATGAGTTGCCACACTTTCCCGGCTTTAGAGACTTTCCATGTTGCTACTCCACCTATACAGAAGCATAGCGGATAAATAAGTAACTGCCCTATAAGGTAAAACAAGCTTATCCCATAGTTCAATGCTTCTACACAAACTGTTGCCACACCACACAGCAACATGGCTGCTTCAAATTTCCAAAATCGTTTATCGGTTAGTTTCATTGCTTATCTCCTTTCCGCCAAAGACATATATAACTATTTAATGGATTATGCACAGAATGGGTTACCTGTATATATCAAAGATTATGCCATCATGCCGAATGAAAAATATAAAATCATATTTCATGTCTGTAACAAGAATATCATCTACGACTGGGTACCAGATGTAAGAAAAGTATTTGCAGAAATCATCATAACTAAAAACATCAATCCGATTTTCAGAATCCCAAACAACAGCAATCTCATCAAGATGATTCGTTTTTGTAAAAAGCCTTTCCACTTGAAATTCGTCTGATGCAGCATTCATATCTTCTCTTGGCTCTCCTATATTCTGCAAAATATTGAAGTTCTCGCATTGAACATGAAATTGCACTGAAAGTTCGTTAAGGAAAGAAGAACTTTCTTCCATGGATAAAGTCTTATAGAACGTAAAATCTTTTTCTGATTCTTTTTTGAATATTTCAAGCTTAAATCTATCCATTACACAATCGTTTTCTTGTTTACCAGTGCGTATATAAGATTCTTATTTTACCAGTTCAAATTGTTTCTTAGGGCAGCTTCTACCATATCTATATCTATGCCATTATTGCTTTACCCGAATTAGGTATGTCATCAGCTGCCCTTTTAAGTATAAGATAATTAATTCCTTAGTAGAAAGCAGCTGCGCATTTTTGCGCATTTTTTAATAATTGAATGATATATTACTATATTTAATATAGGAAACATGGCAATAGTAGAACTCGTTACATTAATCCCATATTGCAATAATTCATACTGTGTATATTTCTCTTTAATATAAAACAAATCTACCAAGTATGTATTGATATATCCCAATGATAGCCAAACTGATAATACGGTAGAATGTTGATTAACCCATGACAGGATTCGACTACTAATAGTTGGATCATACATTATTTGATAAAAAAAAGCGTGAGACAATATGACTGTGGATATTGCTAACGCAGCCCATATCTTGTACACTAAGATGGCTTTAGCTGAATGTATAATTACTGTGTCAACTATTGAGAACAGTATTATTCCCCAATTTGCAAGGGAAAGCACTACTACCAATAAAATAAACAACCAGAATATCGCCATGTTGATTGTGTGAGAGAATCTTGTCATATAAAAATCCTTTATTATTTAAATGCTGTGGAAGAACTTATTTCATGTGTTATTTCAAGCCTTTTTCCCGGTGAATATTGATTTAGTCCCCAAAGACCAGTCTGTTATTCACTTACCCACAAAGTTACGTTTTTCTTTGATAAAGCCGTCAGTTGGAGAACAAATTATCTGTGTATCAGATTGTTTTTAACACTTTAATTACCTCACGAACATACCTGGGGTCCTCCGCATAGCCAATATCTCGTAACCACTGCAGGTAGTTTCCTCCCTTGTACTTGTACTGCACCTTGGTATAGTAGGCACGGACGCTTTCCGTCCAGTGGTTGAATTCATAGTATTTCCCGGTTTTGGGATTGGTTAGTCCGAACAGATTGTGTCGGTTTCGGCAAAGTGGTGAACGGAACCAGCCCGTTTCAAGGATGGCTTGTGCCAGTACAATCCTTGGGTGCTGGATGCCGTTTCGGATGATTTCCTGATAGAGATTGGGAATGGTGAGTTCCGGCAAATGGGACTGCTTTGATTTTGAGAATGCCTGCTTACCATTTATTGGAATGGCTTGTTTTTGGGACGTTCTTTTGTCACTCTTTTGGTCGGTTTGCAGCTGTTTTTCTTTCACTGCAACAAGAGGGGGTAAGGAGTCTATTCTGACTTTATGAACTGTATTCACTCCGAAAACATGCTCATTTGCAATGGCTTCTATCTTTTTTGAGGATAAAACCTGCACGGAATCAGACGCTTTGCTAATCGTATAGAACTGTGCCGATGCACCAAGGGGCATCAGCAACAGCAGTAGGAATGGCAGAATTGTGTTGTACATTTCTTATTTAGGATAGGGGTGAAAATACTTTTGCGGTGTGTTCAAGCGGTTCATTCCGCAAAAATAACTGGTAAATAATAGTATATGGAAATGCACAACAGAAATCTATCCGAGATGCTGCCATACGAGAAGTTGGCAGTATTGGGCATCGACCGGGAAAAGGCAGACAGCCTTCCGGCAGATGTGAAAGAGAAGCTGGCATCCGGAGAGGTCACCCCTCTCCTGCAGGTGTCTATCCGTGCGCAGAACGGTGATGTCATCACCTTGCCGCTGAAACTCCAACTGACTACTGACCAACAAGGAAATCCGGCGCTGCTGGCTTACCCGGTGCGTGCCGCACTGGAAACGGAACGCAACAAGGCATTGCTTCTCACTGACCAGGAGGCGGAACGGCTGACTAAGGGAGAGGTTATCCAGAAGGCGGTGGAGGTTCGTGGCGAAAAGACGCAGCAGTACCTTCAGCTGGACCCCGAAACGAAGTCGGTTGTCCACCGAAGGGTAACAGACATTCAGCTGGAGCAGAAACTGAAGGACATGGAGAAGCTCAACGATATTGAGCTGGGTACGCAGCAGAAGCAACAGATTCGGGAGGGTAAACCGGTCGAATTGAATGTGGGCGGCGAAAAGGTGCAGAAGCTCCGCTACGACGAGCAGCATCCCGAATACCTGGGACTGGTGATGACGGACAAGAACCGCTGGGAATACCAGCAGGTGGTGGACAAGCAGTCGCAGGAACGGGCTGTCAGGTTCGGCAGTGCCAAAGAGGAAAAATTCAAGGGGCTCAAACGCTAAATCCTTTTCCCTATGGTCAAGAAGAAAGAAGAAGAAGATGTTGGCTTTGTCCGGCAGTTCAACGACTTGAAGAAAAAAAATCCGGATGCGATGTTGCTTTTCCGCAAAGGGGACTTCTATGAAATGTACAAGGAGGATGCACTCAAGGCATCGGTGATACTGGCGCTGAAGGTGTCTGAAAAGGTTATTCCCTTGGAAAAGGAACCCATCAAGTTCCTGACCTTTCCCCGGCATGAACTGGACAGACATCTGCCCAAACTGATCCGTTCCGGCCAGCGGGTGGCTATCTGCGATGCGATAGACCGTCCGGAGCTGATGAAAAAGGCAAAGGCGAAAGAGAATGTCGGCGGAAAAGTGAAAGACCCGGAGAAAGCAAAAGAAGAAATCATTCCAAACAAGGATTCTATGGCAAGAAAAAAGAAGGAACAGGCTGAGCAGGAAAAGCCTGTCAAGACAGTGAAGAAGGCTGTCGAGGAGAAACCTGCCCAAGAGAAAAAGGCGGAAGCAAAAGCGGAAGTCAAGAACGAACAAGCGTCCGAAACAAAAAAGGAACGCAAGCCGCGCGAGCCGCAGATGATTACTGCCAACGGCGAGAAGGTGACCCACGGTCATGCCTTCCAGAGTACCACCAATCCGGCGGACTGGTACTTCACCGCCAAGATGGACGGGGTGCAGCTGAAACCGCAGAAGATGGACGCTGCGGATTTGGCCGCTTACCAGAAGAAGGAAATGACGGTGCCACAACTGATGGAGCGTTATTTTCCCACCAAACTCCAGCCCAAGGTATCGGAAGAGGCTTTCCGTATGCCCAAGACCATTGCCGGACCGGAGGGGGACATCAAGGTGGAGAAGTTCAACGTGTACAAAGAGAAGGACGAGCAGCGTCCGGACTACGGCAAGTATAAGTTCTATGCACAGATGGGTGATACCAAGATGTCTGCCGTGGCTTCCCGGGAGGACCTGAACGCTTACTTCGACCGCACCATGTCACCGAGCCAGCTCATTGAGAAGAATTTCGGTGAGAGGTTGCACCTAAAGTCTGCTTACGAAAAGTACCAGCTTCCCGAAGGGGTGGACCCCAAAGGGGTGCGGGTGGCAAAAGACCATGCGGACAACAAGTGGAAGGTGTCGATGGATATGGGCGACAAGGGTAAGACCAACCGCCATGAAATCTCATTCGATGACGGCTATTCGCTCTTCAAAGCCAAGACGGCTACGCGCGAACAGATTGCAGCCAAGTACCTGAACACCGAAATCACAGGCTTGCTCGCTGCTCACTCGATGAAGCAGGAAAAGACGGCTTCGTTGAAAATGTAACGGAATCAAACAGTATCAAACTCAAACAAGAATCAATATGTCAACAGTAATGGAATACGAAGAATTGGTGGAACTCCTTCAAGAGGGTAAAATCGGTTATCTCCGCTTTGTGCTGGAGGGTGAGAACGCACAGGATTTTCTGGACTGGTGCCGCACGCACGGCACGGATCCTTCGGATGAATCCGCTGAATTTTATGTCGAACAGACGGACATCAACCTGATGGACCGTCAGGTAATGGATGACGAAAGCTATGGCGTATGGAACTAACACATCCGGCAATGCCGGACAGGTAGCCATCGACCGCTTTGCCGAAATGA
>QWCK01005815.1_pt1 | contig 10897 bp, 9 predicted proteins | sample 1972571 | NCBI WGS metagenome assembly QWCK01 (sample SAMN09866710, study PRJNA288562) | Human gut metagenome isolate term2_stool, whole genome shotgun sequencing... | isolation source: gut | host: Homo sapiens | place: USA: California | reverse complement strand
ATATTAATAAAAAATATAAAAAATTTATCAATATAAAATAATAAATTTGAGCAGGAGTAAATCTTTGAGTAAGATAAAAAATACAAGAAATTTCAGCATAATTGCTCATATAGACCATGGCAAATCCACTTTAGCAGATAGACTTATTGAGCAAACAGGTACAGTGCAAAAACGTGACATGAAAGACCAACTTTTAGACAACATGGACTTAGAACGTGAAAGAGGAATAACAATAAAGCTCCAAACCATACATCTTACATACACCGCAAGAGATGGAGAAAAATATTTTTTAAACCTTATAGATACCCCGGGTCATGTCGATTTTAATTATGAAGTGTCTAGGAGTTTAGCGGCTTGTGATGGTGCAGTTTTGGTAGTAGACGCATCTCAAGGCGTAGAGGCTCAGACTTTGGCAAATGTTTATTTAGCATTAGACCAAAATCTTGAAATATTACCGGTAATAAATAAAATTGACCTTCCAAGTGCAAATCCTCAAATGGTAAAAAAAGAAATTGAAGATGTAATAGGCTTGGATACATCAGATGCACCATTGATTTCAGCAAAGAGTGGACTAAATATAGAGGATGTATTAGAAGATATAGTTAAAAACGTACCAGCACCTAATGGTGATAGCAAAAAAACATTAAGAGCATTAATTTTCGACTCATACTATGACGCATACAAAGGCGTAATATCCTATGTGAGAGTATTTGATGGTACAGTCAAAAAAGGCGACACCATTTTGATGATGAATACTAAGGCTAGCTTTGAAGTAACAGAGGTGGGTATAATATCTCCAACACACATAAGCGTAGATACTCTTGAGGCTGGGGACGTTGGATACATTGCAGCCTCAATAAAAGACATCAGGTCATCAAGGGTAGGAGATACAATAACTCTGCTTGAAAATCCTACTGACAATCCATTCCCCGGATATAAAAAGGTAACTCCAATGGTTTATTGCGGGGTTTATCCTGCTGAGGGTGAAAAATATGAGAACGTAAGAGATGCACTGGATAAACTTCAGGTAAATGATGCCTCTTTAGAATTTGAACCTGAGTCATCTATTGCCTTAGGCTTTGGGTTCAGATGTGGTTTCTTAGGTCTTTTACACATGGAAATTATCCAAGAAAGATTAGAAAGGGAGTTTGACCTAGATATTATTACTACAGCACCATCTGTAACATATAAGGTAAATAAAGTAGACGGAACGACTATTTATATACAAAATCCGGATAATCTACCACAACAAACAGAAATTTCCAGCATAGAAGAGCCTATAGTAAATGGTGATATAATTGTGCCAAAAGATTATGTAGGGCAAGTAATGGAGCTTTGCCAAAATAAAAGAGGTACAATGAAAAATATGGAATATCTTGATGAAACAAGGGTGATTTTACATTATGATTTACCATTAAACGAAGTGATATATGACTTTTTTGATGCACTGAAATCCAGAACTAGAGGGTACGGGTCTATAGATTATGAGTTTAAAGAATTTGTAAAATCCGATTTAGTTAAGCTGGATATCTTAATCAATAAAGAAAAAGTTGATGCCCTTTCATTTATAGTACATGAGTCTGTAGCTGCCAGCAGAGGTAGACAAATGTGCGAAAAATTAAAAGGCGAAATCCCAAAACACCAGTTCCCGGTACCAATACAAGCTGCAGTAGGTGCGAAAATTGTTGCAAGAGAAACAATATCAGCCTATAGGAAAGATGTGCTTGCAAAATGCTATGGCGGTGACATCAGCAGAAAGAGAAAATTGCTTGAAAAGCAAAAAGAAGGGAAAAAACGTCTGAGACAGATTGGGAATGTTGATATTCCGCAAAAAGCATTTATGTCAGTATTAAAATTAGACTCTGATTAAATAGATTAAAATGTTGAAAATTATTAGTTTTATTCAAATGGGTTTAAGTTAAAAGTTTTATTTTCTTTACAAAGTATAAAAGGAATGGTATAATAACTTCGAATTTAAAAAAACTGATTTATTTAGGAGGATACTATGGCTTATAAAATTGATGATACTTGCATCAGCTGTGGACAATGTGAACCTGAATGCCCTGTAAACTGCATATCTGCTGGGGACTCTCAATACGTTATTGATGCTTCTGCCTGTATAGATTGCGGTTCATGTTCAAGTGTTTGTCCAGTAGACGCACCTAAACCAGAATAATAATACTTATAATAAAAACCGATGTTAAAACGCATCGGTTTTTATTTTGTGTAAAAAATTTTTAATTAAAAAATTAGCTTTTGTAAATCATTGATATTAATTTTATATATGCTTTGTTTAAATTTTAGCAAATTTTCGATTTTTATTTTATAATTTTCAAAAATGTGATATAATAATCCATCATTATGTGAATTTGTGATTTATAGAGGTTTGATATGAATATAAAAATTGATACACAATTTCATAACTTCCAAGGTCCATCTAGCAATTATTATAATGCAATGGATAGGTTTGAAGATATTTTAAAATATAAAATGAATTGGCTAGATATCACTCAGATAGAAACACAAACAAATGAAAACCCTGTGATTTTTGGTAGTAATGACTACAGTTCAAATAATCAAAGTCCAATTTTTGAAAATGATAGCTTAAATACTTATAATACTGAATTATCTACAAATAATTTGGCAGCCGCATCGTCATACGCCAATGTTTTTGGCAATTCACATATTTCATCATTTGATACTAACGATATTAGAAAAAAATCAAATGTTACAGCTGCACAAATTGATGAAAAATTACAAGGCACTCCATTAAATGGATTAGGCTCATATTTTAAAAGAGCTGAAGAAATTTATGGTGTTAACGCATTGATTTTGACTGCGATTGCTAAGCTTGAGTCCGGCAATGGCAATAGTGCTATTGCAAGAAACAAAAATAATTTATTTGGATTTGGTGCGTATGACAGGTCGCCATATGAAAGTGCAAGAAGTTATGCAACAAAGCAAGATAGTATTTATGACGTTGCAAAGCACCTTTCGACCAATTACCTTAGAGCAGGCGGGATGTATTTTAATGGGTACTCCTTAGATGGAGTAAATGTTAGATATTCAACTAATAAGAATTGGGCAAATTCAGTTTCTAGGATTGCAAATGAATTAGTAAATTAGAGATAAAATATTATTAAATAATTCATTTGTTTATGAATAGGAGTAGTGCCTTGAGAAAAACCAGGTCGCAGAGAATAAAAGAACATAGAGCTCAAAGAATACAAAGAGCCATAGATGTAATTGAAGGAAGAGATTATTTTAAGCCAAAAATGTCTAGGACATTTAAAATAATGTTTTTTATGCTTTCTGCAATTCTGATTTATATATTTATGAAATCTAGGTTTATAAATATCCCAAATATGGGTTTTAGTTTAAATGAGTATGAGACTAGATATGAACAATTTTTGATTGAAGAGTCTGATAATTTTATCTATGATAAAAATATAAAAGAGATTATACGAAACAATGATGAATATTCCATAGTACAAAACAGCACTAAGGAGTCCTCATCATTGATAGCGATGTATGGAAATAAAAAAATGGTTAGTAGACTTGCAGTAGTGGGTAAATTGACCAATAATAAAGCTGTTTTTTTTAAAGCTTTTGGAGAAAATGTTATATTTACTTATGCTACTGTAGGAAATATATCTTATGACAAAGCTTTACAAGACCTCCAAAAGATAGGGTTTATAGACGAGGATAAAAGCTTTATTGATAAAAATCGTAATGTCAAGGTGAATTTTGACGATTTAACGATGATGTATTTTAAAAATAATGAAAATTATGTTTTGAACATTGAAAATAAAAATTAAGAAGGAGCTATAGAATTTGCCTGAATTATCAGTAAAACAAAGCGGTAGGCTTACTGGAGAGGTTCAGATTAGCGGAGCAAAAAATGCTGTTCTTCCTATAATTGCTGCCACACTTTTGGTTGACGGTATTAGTGTAATAAAGGGTGTTCCTAGGCTAAAGGATGTAGATGTAATATGTGAGTTGTTGACTTACCTAGGAGCTAAAATAAAATTTACAGACGATACACTTGAGATAGATGCTACTGAAATAACAACAATAGAAGCACCATATGAGCTGGTAAGTAAGATGAGAGCCTCATTTGTAGTAATGGGGCCACTGCTAGCAAGATTTAAAAGAACTACAATTTCAATGCCTGGGGGTTGTCCTATAGGTGCAAGACCGATTGATTTACACTTAAAAGGATTTAGAGCTCTAAATGCCAATGTAGACGTGGACCATGGATACATAGATGCCTCAGCTCTGAAATTGATTGGAGGAAAAGTTTATTTAGACTTTCCATCAGTTGGAGCAACAGAAAATATAATGATGGCTGCTGTACTTGCTGAAGGAAATACAGTTATAGAAAATGCTGCAGAAGAGCCTGAAATAGTTGACCTAGCAAATTTCTTAAACGAAATTGGCGGCAAGGTAAGAGGTGCTGGTACTAATACAATTAAAATTTCAGGAGTCGCATCTTTACATCCTGCAGAACATACTGTTATACCGGATAGGATAGAGGCTGGTACTTTTATGGTTGCCTCCGCTATGACTAGAGGAGATATAATAATTTCAAATGTAATTAGCGACCACTTGCGACCTGTAATAGCTAAGCTTTATGAGGTTGGCTGTAAAATTGACGAACAAAGTGATTTTATTAGGGTTGTTGGACCTGATGTGATAAGTGCTACTGATATAAAAACAATGCCACATCCAGGTTTTCCGACTGATATGCAGTCCATATTTATGGCTATGTTATGCAAAGCCAATGGGAGCTCAGTAGTTACAGAAACAGTTTTTGAAAATAGATTTATGCACGTTGCCGAACTTAAAAGAATGGGTGCTGACATAAAAATAGAAGGAAAATCTGCGGTTGTAACTGGTGTAGACCGAATGGAAGGTGCAAAAGTCAAGGCAACAGACTTGAGAGCAGGTGCATCTTTAATATTAGCAGGTCTTGTATCTAAGGGTGAGACTAGAATATCTGATATATATCATATCGAAAGAGGATATGTTGATGTAGTTCAAAAAATTACTTCCTTAGGAGGAATTATAGAGAAGATTGATTAATCTTTAATAGTTTTTATTTGCATTTATTTTGATTTAATTAAAAAGGGAGATTTAATAATGGGTATTTCACCTGATATAGGTATAGATTTAGGTACGTCATCAGTTTTAGTATATGTAAAAGGAAAGGGAATAGTTCTTCAAGAACCATCTGTAGTTGCCTTGGATACAAATACAGGAAAGGTGCTAAAAGTTGGCGAAGAAGCACAAAAAATGATAGGTAGAACCCCTGACCACATAAAGGCTGTTAGACCTTTAAAAGATGGAGTAATATCTGACTATGACATGACCGAAAAAATGTTAAAAAGCTTTTTACAAAAGGTTACCGGAGGAGTAGGTCTATTTAAGTTTTTTAAGCCTAAGATAATAGTTTGTGTACCATCAGGGGTAACAGAGGTAGAAAAAAGAGCTGTAAAAGATGCTACAAGTGTTGCCGGAGCAAGAGAAGTGTATTTAATAGAAGAACCTATTGCCGCAGCCATAGGAGCAGGCATAGATATATCACAACCTAGTGGTTCGATGATAGTAGATATAGGAGGAGGAACTGCTGATGTTGCTGTAATTTCATTAGGCAGTATAGTAGAAAGCACTTCTATAAAAATGGCTGGTGACAAATTTGATGAAGCTATTGGCAAATATATGAAAAAACAACATAATCTGTTAATAGGTGAGAGAACAGCCGAAGAAATAAAAATAAATATAGGCTCTGCATTTGAAAGAGAAAAAGATGTATTTATGGATGTTAGAGGCAGAAATCAGATAAACGGTTTACCTGAAACTGTAAAAATTTCTTCTGCAGAATCATTTGAGGCACTTAAAGAAAGTGTAATTCAAATTGCAGATGCAGTTCACTCTGTATTAGAAAGAACCCCGCCTGAGCTTTCTGCCGACATATCCGATAAAGGTATACTAATGACAGGTGGAGGCTCTTTGCTATGGGGACTAGATAGACTAATTGAGGCTAGAACCGGTATAAAAGTATATATCGCAGAGGATGCAGTCTCTTGTGTTGCAAAGGGCACTGGAGAGTCTTTAAAAGAACTGGATACTCTTTCTAAAGCAGCAAGAAAAGAATAATTGAATAATAAATTATATTTGTCTGAATATACTATGGACTTGTGTTTTAAAATCTATAGTATATTTTGGCTTATATAAATCATTATTTAAAAAAATATAAAATAAATACACTTTTTACTAAAAAAACGTTGTATTTTGCCGATAAAATTACAAGGACAGATTTTATCTTGGAGGGGTAATGTTAAGAGGTATATATACTGCAGCCAATGCTATGAGCACAAAGCAAGATACTATTGAAACAATAACAAACAACATAGCTAATACTGATACAACTGCATACAAAAAGGATGAACATATAACTGAAGCCTTTTCTGAGAAATTACTTTATAAAAGGCAAGACAGCTTAGGATACATAAGAAACGTACCAAATAGAGTTAAAGTTAACAATACTAAGCTAAAGAGCGGTCAAACTCAAGTGAATATAGATATCACAAGAGGATATTTACAACTTGAAGATAGGAATGGTAAAGGATACTATAGGAGTGCGACCTTAGTTAAGGATGAACAAGGCTACTTGAGAACAGCATATAGAGAGTATAATTCTGACACTATTACAAAATTTGGGGCATATTTGTTGGATGAAAATGGAGAGAAAATCCAATTAAAGCAAGGTTCAGATGGCGAAATAGCAATTGATACAGCCGGCAATTTGACAGTTGGGAACAGAGCAATAGCAAAGGTTATTGTTCCGGAGGCTCGTAAATCAATTGGTACTATAAACTCCGGTACTATTACAGATAGAGTCATGACTAATTACAACCAAGGTGCACAAGAGCTTACAGAAAATCCTATGCACATCTCTCTTGAGGGAGAAGGCTTTTTTAAAGTAAAATTAGCCGATACAGGACAGGTTAAGTATTCTCGTAGTGGTGCTTTCACAATGGATAAAGACAGAAATCTTACCGATTTTCTTGGAAACTATGTACTTTCTGTCTCCGGTAGACCAATACAACTTCCGGAGTACACAAAAGAAGTTGAGTTTAAGAAAAATGGCGGAGTATTTGTTAAAAATGACCAAGGCTATTTGGAAGAAGTTGACATGATGGATATAGTAGACATCAGCAACAAAGAAGATATGCAAAAATATGGTCATTCTTATCTTCAAATGATTTCAGGCACTAAAGCGGATGAACTACCATTTCAAGGTAAAGTATTGCAAGGCTATTTAGAAAGGTCAAATGTAAACCCAATTGATGAAATGGTAAATATGATTGCGATGTATAGAGGGTTTGAAACAGACCAAAAGGTTATTAACACATATGACCAAATACTAGATAAGGCAGTTAATAATCTAGGACAGATACAGTAAAATATATTTTTAAATAAAAATGCTTTATATAATAAAAATCCAATATATTTCGGAGGTTTAAATGAGAGCTCTTTGGACGGCTGCTAGTGGTATGAAAGCACAACAAATGAACATGGATGTAGTAGCCAATAATATTTCAAACGTAAGTACAACAGGTTTTAAGGCTCAGAAAGCAGAGTTTAAGGATTTATTATATACTTATTCTCAGCCGGTAAGCAATAAAGTTGAAGAAGGTCAGCCGGTAAATCTTCAGGTTGGACATGGTGTAATGCCTGTTGCCACATCTAGAAAATTTATGACAGGTAATGCTGAAAATACTGGTAACCCTACAGATTTAGCAATTTCATATGGTATGGGATTTTTTGTAATAGAAAATCCTAATGACCCCGGCAATGCTGATAAAAGATTTTATACAAGAGATGGAAATTTTAAATTTTCAGTAGAAGACGACCAGCTTACTCTTGTGACTTCTCAAGGTGAAAGAGTGCTTACTACTGATGATGGATACATTCAGATGCCATCAAATGCAAAGGATTTTTCAGTTAGTCAAAGTGGTGTCGTAACAGCAAAAAGTGTTGAAGGGGAAACTTTACAGCTTGGGCAATTACAGACAGTAACATTTGCAAATCCGGAAGGCTTAAAGGCACTAGGAGACAACTTTTTTGTTACAACAGAAAACTCAGGTGCTCCAATAATGGAAGAAGATGGTACTAGAGAGACTACAATATTACAAAATTATTTGGAAAATTCTAACGTTCAGCTTGTTGATGAAATGGTTAGAATGATTGTGGCTCAAAGAGCATATGAAATAAATTCTAAATCAGTACAGACAGCAGACGATATGCTTAATACAGTTAATCAGTTAAAGAGATAGATATTGATACATTTTTTGTTATAAGGTGATTTATGGATATTTCTTCTACACAATATATACCAAATACAAATTCAAAAATTGAAAACCTTAAAGGCAGCGACTTGTCTGCAATGGACAAAAAGAAATTAAAAGAGGCAGCTGAGGGACTTGAGGCAGAATTTTTGAAAGTATTTTTAAAACAAAGTAAAAGTATAATAGAAAAACAAAGTGACGATAAGAATAAAGCTCCCGGCAAGGATATTATGACGGATTTTATGTTAGAAAGAATTGCTGAGGATATGGCGAAAAAATCTCCGCTTGGAATATCTAAAATGATAATCGAAGATGTTGAAAAAAAATACCAAAGTAAACAAGAAAAGTCCGATAATTCTTCTAAAACTTTATAAAAAAGGGGCTTTGTCAACTGTTGGGGGATAAAATCCTCAGCAAATATTTAAAAAAAACATTGCGCATATACAAAAAATGTCCTAAAAATATTAATTTCCACAACTAACGAAAGGATATTGTATAGGTGCAAAATAATATTATAACAAAATTAATAGGAATAAAAGACATAAAAATAAAAAACGTAAAGGAAGAAGAGACAACACTACAAATATATATAGAATAATAAGGGATTTTAACATTTAAGCTACTTAAATGTTAAAATCCCTTTTTTTCTTATATAATTGATTTTACAATATTTCAAATACTTGACATATTATTTGATTAAATATATTATACTTTATATACAGATTTAAAACTTGAGTCATTACATGGAGAACAGATGCAGTTATTCGGAGAATTTACATTATTTTTATCAATCATATTTATATATATAGGCTCTACTCGTTTAGAAAAGCTAAAAAGCCTGGTTAATTTTTTATTTTTTTTAGCTAATGCTTTTTTAGCTACTCTATCTATTAAGGTTTCTCTGGACTATTTATCTAATAATGTGGAAAAGATTATATCTAAAAATGTACTTATTACTTTAGTATATTTTGTTGTGGATATATTGTTAATCTATATTCTAATACTTTTATTTAAAAAATATAGAATTAAAGAAAAATTATACTATTTTAAAAGATTTGTACCTATAATTTTAGTTTCGCTGACTCTAATAGACATTTTTGCTGTAGCTTATGATAGAAACCTAGTAAAAATCTGGGATGTTTTTTATATTCATATAAGCTTATTTTTCTTTCTATTACCGATTTACTTAGTAATGAAATTAGTAGACGGCATTTTTGTATCTGATAAACTGAGAAATGATGTTTCGTTTGAGGTGTTTAATAAAATTGAAAGAGCTTTAGTAGCGGTTGATAAAGAGGACAATATAATTACAGCAAATAACCAATCAAAACATATTTTTCATGTAAATATAGGTGATAATTTAGATAAAGTATTTGAAAAAACAGAGTTTATTATGCCTGACTCAAAGAAAAATTATTTTGAAGTTAAAACTAAATTTGGAGATAAAAGCATACAAAACTTGATTATTTGTAGTAATCTTTTAGATACCTTCAATGAGCATATAGGAAAGGTTATAATCTATCCTTATCTAAACGAATACTACGAATTAAAAATTGAACAAAAAAATATGACTAAAAGGCTAGAAAAACTTATTAAAAAGAAATCTAGAAAATTATCTGATGCTAAGGTAAAATTAAAAAAGGAAATAGATACAACCGCAAATCTAGAGTATCAGATACTTGATATATTTTGTTATGACGCACTAACAGGCTTATATAATAGGTCATACTTTCATCAAAAGGTTGAAAATATACTAAAGTACCGGCCTTATGACTATCATGCTGTATTTTTTATGGATTTGGATTCGTTTAAGGACATAAATGATTCTTTAGGATATGAGTATGGTGATGTGGTATTAAATGAAGTATCCAGTAGATTAATAAATCTTTTAAAAGATAAAGAGCCTACTATATCACGCTTTGGAGGTGATGATTTTGCTATACTGATTAGTGATTTAGATGGATTAGAAGTTGAAAATTTAGCTAACAAAATATTGAATAAACTGAAAGAACCAATTTTTATAGATAAGATTAAAATTTTTATAACAGTTTCAATTGGTATATCTTTATATCCGAATAATGGCAATGTATGTGAGGAATTATTTAAAAGTGCTGATATTGCATTATTTAAGGCAAAAGAGGCAGGTAAAAATAATTACAAATTTTTTGAAAATAGATTTAAACAGGAAAAATTACAAGAATATAATATTACAAGGAATTTGTTAAATGCAATATCTAACAATGAATTGACATTGTTTTATCAGCCACAAGTATCGCTAATATCTAATACTGTCAAGGTAACAGGCTTTGAGTCATTGATGAGGTGGAAAAAAGAGGACTATTTTATAATGCCAAAAGATTTTATACCTGTTGCGGAGAAATCAAATATGATAGTCCAAATGGGTAGCTGGGCGATAGCTGAGGCGTGTAAAAGGTGTGCTCAGTGGAATAGAGATTACGATGAAAATATTAGTGTATCCATTAATCTATCTTCTAATCAGCTTACTAATGCAATGCTTTATGATGAGGTATCAACTGCTCTTA